>OGLB01001000.1_pt1 | contig 12989 bp, 10 predicted proteins | sample 1572551 | NCBI WGS metagenome assembly OGLB01 (sample SAMEA2582003, study PRJEB24529) | metagenome | biome: Human gut stool | place: China | collected 2011
TACTCCTACTCCTACTCCTACTCCTACTCCTACTCCTACTCCTACTCCTACTCCTACTCCTACTCCTACTCCTACTCCTACTCCTCTACCCTCCCTTCCGGACTTCTCCGACACGAGCTACGAAATGTTTCCGAACCGGCAAAAGAAAACCCCGCACATATAGAATGCGGGGTTTTCTTTTCTCAAATCCTTAAAACGGCTAAAAGTGAGCCATAAATTCCAGGACGATCTTGTCGTGTTCGGAAACTTTGGGGACGACACCCTTGTCGTAAAAATACATCTCATAGTTGAGCCGGATATCGGCCATAAAAGGCAATCCGAAGCTGAACGTAATGCCTGCCGTGACGCGATGACGCTCCAGATCATTGACGAACAGCAGACCGTTGTCGTCGGGAATGCCGTTGCTGTGATCGGACATATAGTCGTAACGGCCTGCGAACGACATCTTTTTGAAGACACGGCGCAAAGGCAGGTCATAACAGAAAAATCCGTCGAAGGCATTCACGCCCGCGAACGAATTGCGGGCATACTCCTTACGCAGATACTCGGCCTCGAAGAACCAACCGCCCAAGCGGTAGGAGCACCCCACGTCGTAAAGGTGAATCCGCGTATCGGCAGGACGGGTCGTCTGGTAGCTCACCACGAAATTCATCCCCTCGGCAAAACCGAACTGCGCCTTTGCCGCATAGTTGAATTTGTCGGTCCAGAAATCCTTCTGGTCGTCGATACCCGACCCGTTGAACATACCGACTTGCAGGTTGATCGGAACCTTCTCGCCGAATTTCCAGCCCAGGGTGGCTCCGACATCGCGGACGCTGCCCACCTGCTTGGCGATGAACGAACGGTTCGCAAAATACTGCGTATGGGGGGAACGGTGAGCATCGATGGTAAACGGGACCCGCATAAATCCGATCGTGAAACCGAGTCCCTTATAGAGTTTGGTCCCCAGATACGCATTGACCATCTTGATCTTTCCCTCGTCCGAGAGGTCGATCTCCATACAGTAAGCCAGTTTCGAATAGATCTCGCCGGCCACGCCGAAGCGGGCGTTGCGAACCTGGAAGCGGGCATCGCCCTCGCCGGGCTGGTACTCGAATTTGGCCCGGAGCGTTCCCAACAGGTCGATCGTCACGGGTGGAGCCTTTTTCTCCTCCTTTTGTGCTCCCGAAGCTGCCGAAATTTCGAAATGAGTCTGAACTCGGACTCCTTCGTCCTCGTCATCATCCTCATCTTCGTCATCATCCTCATCGTCGTTCTCACGACCGTCGCCCTTGTCACGCCTCCTGTCCTTCTGCGAAAGCTCGCCCTGCCCGACGTTCTCGTCCTGCCCGGCATCCGTCCGCACCGCAGCGGCACGATCGTCGTCATCCGTATCGACATCTTTTTCCTGTTTCGGGTGATTCGTACTCTCCGGCTGCGACTCGATGACCATCTCTTCCAGATCGTCCTGCACGGGTATCGTTTCCACATCCACCCTCTCCACCGGAGGTTGCTGGGCCGCTGCGGACAACGACATACTCATCGCAAGGCATAATAAAAACCATCCGGCCACTCTGCGGGTAAAATTCTCCATAGGCAACTCTATTCTCTTTTATCTTGTCGTCAGATACGGGCCACAGGCATAATACATTGATTGAAACCTATTTAACCCTTTCAAAATATCTCGTGTTCCGCAAATATAGACAAAAACAGTGCAAATGACACTGTTTTTGTCTATCGCAGGTTCAAAATACGACTTATTACTTATTTGGTAAACTTATTACAAGCCTTCAGCAACTGACGCAACGTATCGACTAATTCCTGGGACTCCTGCAGCGTAATCAGATAGACGAGCGAAACATGCAGGCTGTTGCCCTCCTCCTGCACCCGGTACATCTGGGTCTTGCGCTCGGTCGAGATGGATTCGCGCAACCCTTCGGCTTCGATCAGCACGTTCTCGATATCCGAATAGTCGTTCTGCTCCATCATGCGGCGAATCTCGACCATCAGGTTGAAAATCCGGGTCCGAATGGGCAGGAACTCCCGCAGATAAACTTTGGGCATCGGGTTGAAGTTATTGCCGACATGCTCCTTGCACGGCTCGCAAAGACGTTTGAGACAGTAATAAAGTTGCTCGGAAGCATTGCTCGCCGTGTGGAACCAGGTGTTCTTTTCGAGCGCCAGGTTGCGGTCGATACGGCGCATGGCGAGCATCTGCCGACGACGCACCCGCTTGAGCAGGTCTTTTTCTCCTCCGAGCGCCCGTTCAGCTTTGCGCAGGCTCTTGATATCCTCCTTCAGCAAACCGTCGGTAATCTGACGGAAGGTCGATTCGGCGAACGTTACCGATGCCATGAGCGACTCGGTCATATGTCGGCGGAGCAACGTCCACACTTCGGCCTTGTCGCGGGAAGTCATCATCCCCTTGAAAACATCATCGTGCTCGGCCTTCATCTTCCGGCGGTAGCGGATATTGCTGCGTATCAGGAAGAGAATCGTCAGCGCTACGACCACGACCATAGCGATCGTACCGCCGTAATAGATAGCAAGCGCGAGCAGGAACGTCGCCACGAAAGCCGCACCGGCCGTAATGAACCAGCCGCCGATCACGGAAATCACACCCGTAATGCGGAATACGGCGCTCTCGCGGCCCCAGGCCTTATCGGCCAGCGAAGAACCCATCGCCACCATAAAGGCCACGTAAGTAGTCGAAAGAGGCAACTTGAGCGAGGTGCCCAATGCGATCAGCAAGCTGGCCAGCAGCAGATTGACCGCCGCACGTACCATATCGAAAGCGGCACCGTTCTCCAGAATCGCCTCGTCCTTATCGAAGCGTTTCCCGAGCCAGCGCTTCAGTCCCTGCGGCATCGCATTGTCGATTCCGGTAGCGAGGGACGACGAAGCACGCACGATACTCCGGGCCAGCCCCGACGAACCGAACATCTCGTCGCCGGCATCCTGACGGGCCAGATCCACCGAGGTCTTGATAACGCCCCGGGCCTTCCGCGAAGTGGTCAGGGCGACGATCATCACCACGCCCGAAAGAGCCAGGAAAATGAAGGGCGTCCGGGCAGGCGCGTTCAGCGAATCCATCAGGAAGGTTTCGGATCCGTTGCCGTTGGCGACGTAATCCATATAGGAAGAGTAGCCCGTCAGAGGTACGCCCACGAAATTCACCAGGTCGTTTCCGGCGAAGGCCAGTGCCAGGGCGAAAGTTCCCAGCAGCGTGACTACCTTGAAAATATTGATCCGACACCAGTAAAGCACCTGCGAGAGAATGCAGAAGAAAACGAAACAACCGGCCACCAGATGACGGGTATAGGTCGAAATCCACTCCGACAGTTCGGGTGTCATGAACGACGAATCCTTCATACCCTTGATCAGAATGAAATAGATGATCGCCGTCATCGCCACACCGCCGAACAGCGCGGCGGACCACTTCATGTGCGACTTATAATTGAAAGTAAAGATCAATCGGGCGATATATTGCACCACTGCGCCGAATACGAATGCGATCGCCACCGAAAGGAAGATGGCCATGATGACCGACAAAGCCTTTTCCGAATTCAGCATATCGGCAAAGGTAAGCCCCGTATCGTCTGCGGCCAGCTTGACCATCGCCAGAGCGAACGCACCTCCCAGCAACTCGAAAACGATCGACACGGTAGTCGAAGTCGGTAATCCCAAAAAATTAAAGGTATCCAGCAGAATTACATCAACAGCCATGACTGCCAGACAAATACACATGATATCCTGGAAATAGAACTGTTCGGGCCTGAAAATCCCGTGCCGGGCGACATCCATCATACCGTTGCTCATGACGGCGCCGCACAGGATACCCACCGCAGCTACACCCATGATCCACTTGAACGAAGCGGCCCGGGCGCCGACGGCCGACCCCAGGAAATTCACGGCATCGTTGCTGACACCCACCACCAGATCGAAAATCGCCAGCAGAAAGAGGAAGAGGACAATGCCTAAATAGATTGATTCCATACTTTTTTAATTGGTTTTACGCCTAAAGTTATCATTCGGGAACAAAAGTACCGGGCGGAAATGATAACGACGTTTCAAATCCGTTACAAACCCGTTACAAAATCCGGGAAATATACCGTCTTCATGAACAATCTGTTACAAATCCGTGAAATTTCGATCCGGACCGGTTTGCGAAATCGTTTTATTCCCTAATTTTGACGCATCGAATCAATACGAAGGTCATGGGGAAATATAAAATTCTGGTGGTGGACGACGAAGAGTCGCTGTGTGAAATCCTGAAATTCAACCTCGAACTCGAAGGATACGAAGTGGATGTGGCTTACAGCGCCGAGCAAGCGCTGGCGATGCACCCCGAGCGATATTCGCTGCTGCTGCTCGATGTGATGATGGGAGAGATCAGCGGCTTCAAAATGGCCCGCATACTCAAGTCGTCGCCCGAAACGGCCGCCGTGCCGATCATCTTCTGTACAGCCCGGGACACCGAAGACGACACCGTCGCAGGCTTGAACCTGGGTGCCGACGATTACATCTCCAAGCCCTTCTCGATGCGCGAAGTGACGGCCCGGGTACGGAGCGTACTGCGCCGCTCGCAAGCCCGGCAGGAGGAGGAAGCCATCTGTTTCGAAGGGCTCTGCCTCGACCTGCAGAGCAAGGTCTGCCGGGTGAACGGACAGGAAGTTCCCCTGACCAAAAAGGAGTTCGAAATCCTCACCCTGCTCCTTTCCCACCCTGGTGTGATCTTCTCGCGCGAACAGATCCTCGCCCGGGTCTGGAACAACGAAGTGATCGTCCTGGACCGCACGATCGACGTAAACATCACGCGCCTGCGCAAGAAAATCGGGCCCTACGGCTCGCATCTGGTGACCCGCCTGGGCTACGGCTATGGATTTGAAAAGTAAACACTCCTATCAGACGCAATCGTTCCTCTGGCTGCTGGGCTTCTCGTGGCTGCTCATCGTCTGTTTCGTGGGATTCCAGTACTACCGGGAGAAGGAGCTGCGCACGGAGTTGCTCGACTCGCAGTTGCAGATCATCAACGCCCAACTGGAAGAGGCTTTGAGCAATGCACGCACTCCCCACGACTTTTTCGATGCGCACTCCGACTTCTTCGAGGGGCTGCGCATCACCCTGATCGACCTGGACGGTACGGTCGTCTATGACTCCGAAGAACCCCCGGCCGAGATGTCGAACCACCTCGACCGGCCGGAAGTGGCGGCCGCCCTCACCGACGGTCACGGCTATACGATCCGCCGCCAGTCGGAGAACAACGGGCGCACCTACTTCTACTCCGCCTCCCGCATCGGCGACCGGATCGTCCGCTCGTCGCTGCCCTACACCGTGTCGTTGTCGCAGGTGCTGAACGCCGACCGCAACTTTCTGTGGTTCATGGGTTCAGTCACCCTGCTGCTGTGTCTGGTCGGCTACTACGTGGTCCGCCAGTTCACGAAAAACATGGTTCAAATGGAGGCGACCCTCGCAGAGCGCGACCGCGAACATGCCGCCGCACTGCACGAGGAGCAGGAAAAAATCCGCATCAAGCGGCAATTGACCAACAATATCAACCATGAGTTGAAAACCCCCGTAAGTTCCATCCACGGCTACCTCGAAACCCTCATCGCCAATCCGCATATCGACGCAGCGACGCAGCGGGCCTTCCTCGAAAAGTGTTTCACCCAGTCCGAACGGCTCCGGCAACTGTTGCAGGACGTATCGTCGATCACCCGGCTGGACGAAGGAGGACAGATGATCGACCGTACCGAAGTGGACCTCCGCGCCCTGATCGGCGAAGTGATAACCGACACGGCCCCGGAAAGCGCCCGACGCGGATTTACGGTACACTGGACATGCGACCGTCCCCTGACGGTCGAGGGCAACGAAGGATTGCTCTACTCCGTTTTCCGCAACCTGACGGACAACGCCCTCAACTACTCGGGCGGCAACCGGATCGACATCGCCCTGACGGACGAAACGGACGACCGCTACGAATTTTCATTCTCGGACAACGGCACGGGCGTCAATCCCGAACACCTGCCCTACCTCTTCGAACGTTTCTACCGGATCGACAAGGGGCGTTCGCGCCGGGCGGGAGGCACCGGACTCGGCCTGGCGATCGTACGCAACGCCATACTTTTCCACGGCGGCCGAATCGAAGTGGCGAACCGCCCGGAAGGGGGACTCGTGTTCCGGTTCTCGATCGCCAAGAAGGGGGAGGCGAAGAGATAGCCGTTCCCCTTCGAAATCCCTTGCAGGCAGTTTCAACCCACAAAGGCCCGGTTCCCGCACGGATTCAAGCCCTGAAACTGTGCCGCGCAGAACTTCCGAAAGCCCCTCCGGAGAAAACGGCATAGCGTAAGTCGAAATCACACAAAGGACATATCGCCGAAGACAACAGTCCGAAGCACCCTGCCGCATGCACTTTCCAGATAGAATCCCCTGCCGCCCGATCGGGCGGCAGGGGATTCTATTCTGTCGAAACGGGGCATCAGTGCGCTTCGAGCCAATTGTCGCCCACGCCGCAGTCCACCACCAGCCGCACGCGCAGCGCAGCGGCGGACTCCATGGCCTCGGTAACGATGGCGATGACGCGCTCCTGCTCCGAACGAAGCATATCGACCACCAACTCGTCGTGCACCTGCAGGATCACCTTCGAGCGGATACCCTCCTCGCGGAAACGGCGGCTCACGCGGATCATGGCGATCTTCATGATGTCGGCGGCGCTTCCCTGAATCGGGGCGTTCACGGCGTTGCGCTCGGCCAGGCCGCGGGCCACGGCGTTGCGCGAAGCGATGTCGTTCAGGTAGCGGCGGCGGCCGAAGATCGTCGAAACATAGCCGTCGCGCTTGGCCTCTTCCACCACCCGGTCCATGTACTCCTTGACCTTGGGATAGGAGGCGAAATAACCTTCGATGATCTCCTTGGCCTCCTTGCGGGGAATGTCAAGCCGCTGGCTCAGGCCGAAAGCCGAAATTCCGTAAATAATACCGAAATTGGCGGTCTTGGCCTTGCGGCGTTCGTCGCTGTCCACCTCGGCCACCTCTTTGCCGAAAAGCCGTGCGGCGGTGGCCGCATGTACGTCCTCGCCGTGTTCGAAAGCCGCGATCAGCGACTCGTCACCGCTCAAGTGGGCCATCAGGCGCAGTTCCACCTGACTGTAATCGGCCGAAAGCAGCAGGTGCTCATCGTCCGAAGGGATGAACGCCTTCCGGATCCGGCGTCCCAACTCGTCCCGCACGGGAATATTTTGCAGGTTGGGATTGGTCGAGGAGAGCCGTCCGGTAGCTGTCACGGCCTGGTTGAAGGAAGTATGGATCTTGCCCGTCGCCGGATTGACCAGCAGAGGCAATGCCTCCACATAGGTCGAAAGCAGCTTCTTCACGCCCCGGTATTCGAGGATCTTATCGACGATCTCGTATTTGTGGGCGAAGGTCTGCAAGTACTCCTCCTCGGTCGAAAACTGTTTGGTCCGAGTCATCTTGGGCTTCTCCGCGATGCGGAGCTTCCCGAAGAGCACCTCGCCCAACTGCCGCGCCGAATTGACGTTGAGCGACGGCTCGTCCGCCAGACGGCGGATATCTCCCTCCAGGTCGTTGAGCGTCTTATTGAGTTCAACGGCATACTCGGCCAATGCCTCCGAATCGATCCGCACCCCGGCCATCTCGATCTCGGCCAGCACAGCGATCATCGGCTCCTCGATCTCCAGGTACAGCCCGGCCAGATCCAACTCCTCGACCTTCGGCCACAGCACCTGTTTCAAGCGCAGCGTCACGTCGGCATCCTCGGCAGCGTATTCGGCCACCCGCTCCAGCGAAATCATGTCCATAGTCAGCTGCCGGGCTCCCTTGCCGATGAGCGAAGTGATCGAAATCGGCCGGTAATTGAGGTAGCGCATCGCCAGCGCATCCATGTTGTGACGCGACTCGGGATCGAGCAGGTAATGGAGGATCATCGTATCGTAAAGCCGGCCGCGAATCTCGACCCCCAGGCGACCGAGCACCATCAGGTCGAACTTGATGTTCTGTCCGATCTTGGCGATCTTTTCGTCGGCGAACAGCGGCCGGATAAGGGCCGCATATTCGGCCGTATTGGATTCATTGAACGGAATATACCACGCCTCGTAAGGACGTACCGCGAGCGAAAGCCCCACGATCCGGTCGTTGAAAATGTCGAATCCCGTCGTTTCGGTATCGAAACAAAACTCCGGACAGGCCGCCACTTCGCGCAGGACAGCCTCCAGCTCCTGCACCGTACGCACGATCGTATAGGCGTGGGGTGTGGTTTGCGCCGTGGCGAACTCCTCGCTTTCCGCCGTCTGTTCATCGGACGACGCCGACTCCCGGTCGGATGCCGGGGATTCCCCAGAATCGGCTGCGGGGGCGAACAGATCTCCCTGCCCCGCCAACGCCGCCTTTTTAGCCGCTGCGGACTTCGCGCGCGCGACTTCGGCCAGCTGGGTCTGGGCCGCCTGACGGGGCCCTTCGGGCAGCGGTTCGGCAGGAGCTAGGTTCGTCAGATCGTTCAGGAATATCCGGAAATCCAGCTCGGCGAAAAGGGCCTTCAGCTCGTCGATCCTGGGGGCGCACACCGTCAAATCTTCCTCCCGAAAGTCGATCGGCACGTCCAGGCAGATGGTCGTCAGCCGCTTGGCCAACAGGAGTTTGTCGCCCCACTCGGCGATCTTCTCACCCTGCCGGCCCTTGATCCGATCGGCGTTTTGCAGGATATTTTCCACCGTCCCCCACTCCTGCACCAGCTTGCAGGCGGTTTTTTCCCCGATGCCCGGCACGCCGGGAATGTTGTCCGAAGCATCGCCCCACAACGCCAGGATGTCGCGTACCAACTGCGGATTCTCGATGCCGTATTTCTCGCGGATCGCCTCCCGGCCGACGATTTCGATACCGTCGTTGCCTTTCTGTTTGTAGATCTTACAGTTGTCGCAAACCAACTGTCCGTAGTCCTTGTCGGGCGTAACCATGAAAACGTCGTAACCCGCCTCGACGCCCTTGTGCGCGAGCGTGCCGATCACATCGTCGGCCTCGTAACCGGGCACCTCCAGCACCGGAATACACATCGCCTCGACGATCCGCTTGACATAAGGCACCGACAACAGGATATCCTCCGGCGTTTCGGCACGGTTGGCCTTGTATTCGGGGAAAATTTCGCGGCGGAAACTGCCGCCTTTCGGGTCGAACGCGACGCCCAGCAGGTCGGGATGCTCCCGTTTCTGGATGTCGCGCAGAAATTTCGTGAAACCGAACACCACCGAGGTATTCATCCCCGCACGATTGCGCATGGGACGCCCCATGAACGCATAATAATACTTGAAAATCAATGCATAGGCATCGACAAGAAAGAGTTTTTTCATCGGATTCTATCGGTTATCCTCGGCCATCCACTCGGCGAACGAAGTCGCCGTTTCGTGCAGACGCAGGGCGTGGAGCTTGACATGGGACGGCAGGTCGGCTTCGATGCGGGCGGCGAAATCCGCGAGCATATTCTCGCACGTAGGCTGATAATCGACCAGCACGATGCGGCCGAAGCGACAGCCGATCTGTTCCGCTACACGGGTGCTTTCGGCCGTGCGGCGCATGACGAAAGCATGGTCGAGGCGGGAGAGGATCTGTTCGTTCACAATCCGTTTCAGCTCTCCGAAATCCATCACCATGCCGAACTTGGGATTCGACTCGTCGGCGCAAGGCGTCCCCTTGACCGTCACGAACAGGCGATAGGAGTGGCCGTGAATCTCGCGGCAAAGGCCGTCGTAACCCTCCAGCGCATGAGCCGCCTCGAATGTAAACTCCTTGGTAAGACGAATGATCGTCGGTTTTTTCTCATTTTCCATAGCCTCTGCAAGGTAGTCACAATTTTCGGGATTCGCAAGGATGCAGGACCCGGGAGCCATAAAAAACGGGACGCACCCGCAGGCACGTCCCGTCGTTTCCTATTCCCGTCCTCTTTTCAACGCTCCGCAGCCCGGATGAAATCGATGCTCACCTGGCGTTGGAAAGCCTCGTTGAGCGAAATGAAGGTCTGGGTGGTCGAAATGCCCTGGATACGCAGAATTCCGTCGAAAATGGTTTTCATCAGGTGTTCGTTGTCCAGGCAGTAGAGTTTTACCAGAATGTTGAAATTTCCGGTGATGAAGTGGCACTCCACGATTTCGGGAATCTCCTTGAGTTTCTCCATCGTCTGCATCATATACATCGGATCCTGCACGCAAATACCGATCAGAGCGCATACGTCGAAACCCAGCATCTTGGGGTCCACGATCAGGCGGCTTCCCAGGATCACCCCCGAATCGTGCAACTTGCGGATACGCTGGTGAATGGCCGCACCCGAAATCCCGCACTCGCGTGCGATCTCGAGGAACGGCATGCGTGCATTCCGGACGAGGTACTGGAGAATCTTCCCGTCGATAGCGTCCAAAGTTGCTTTAGGCATGGAAAAACTCGTTTTAGTCGGTTGTAAACTTATTTGATTACGTTCATCTCCTTACCGATCTTCACGAACGCTGCGATGCAACGGTCGAGCTGCTCGGTGGTGTGGCCGGCCGAAACCTGCACGCGGATACGGGCCTGTCCCTTCGGCACCACGGGATAGTAGAAGCCGGTCACGAAGATACCCTCGTCCTGCAGACGGGCGGCGAAATCCTGCGACAGTTTGGCATCGTAGAGCATCACGGCGCAGATAGCCGACTGCGTAGGCTTGATGTCGAAGCCGGCGGCCATCATACCCTTGCGGAAATGCTCGACGTTCTTCACGAGCTTGTCGTGCAGCGCATCGCTCTCGCCGAGCATCTTGAACATCTCGATCGAAGCACCCACTACGGCAGGGGGCAGCGAGTTTGAGAAGAGGTACGGGCGCGAACGCTGGCGCAGCATGTCGATAATCTCCTTGCGGCCGGTGGTGAAACCGCCTACCGCGCCGCCGAAGGCTTTGCCCAGCGTACCGGTCAGGATATCGACCTGTCCGCGCAGGTTGTAGAGTTCGGTGATACCGCGACCGGTCTTGCCCAGCACGCCTGCCGAGTGGCACTCATCGACCATCACCAGCGCATCGTATTTCTCGGCCAGCTTGCAGATCTCGTCCAGCGGAGCGGCGTTGCCGTCCATCGAGAAGACGCCGTCGGTTACGATGATGCGGAAACGCTGTGCCTGGGCTTTCTTGAGGCAATCCTCCAGCTCGGCCATGTCAGCGTTGGCGTAACGGTAGCGAACGGCCTTGCACAGACGCACGCCGTCGATGATCGACGCATGGTTGAGCGAATCGGAGATGATCGCATCCTGCTCGGTAAACAGAGGTTCGAACACGCCGCCGTTGGCGTCGAAGCAAGCGGCATAGAGAATCGTGTCTTCGGTACCGAAATAGTCGGCGATCGCCTTCTCGAGCTGCTTGTGCATATCCTGGCAACCGCAGATGAAACGCACGGACGACATGCCGTAGCCGCGTGCATCCATCGCCTTCTTCGCCGCTTCGATCAGACGCGGATTGTCCGAAAGGCCGAGGTAGTTGTTCGCACAGAAATTCAGCACCTGACGTCCGCCGACCGTGATCTCGGCACGCTGCGGGGATTCGATGATGCGTTCGTTCTTGTAGAGCCCTGCCGCTTTGATTTCGGCCAGCTCATGCTCCAAATGTTCTTTAATTTTACCGTACATATTGTTAGATTTTGTGACGTTCGAGGGGTGTTTTACTATCAAACTATCAGCAAAGATAGTTGTTTTTTATAAAAATGATACCTGTCGTCGAATTTTTTATCCGATCGCCGCCGGACCCCGTACCCTCCCCGACGGCAACCCCTGCAAATCCCGGGCCCCGCAAGGCGGTATCCGGCAAAATCCGGCCCGGATTCCGCAAGTTTGCGACCGGTCGCCGAAGTCGTCCGCGAACGAAAACGGAATAAACGGACAACCCGCTATGTTCCACCGAAAACAGAGCGCCGGCACGAGGCAAAAGGACAAATTCCGGCATCGGAAAGCGATCCGCAGGATCGTTTCCCGCCCCCGCAATCTCAAATTCCCCGGCGGACACGACGCATTTACAAACTATTTTGCTAAATTTGTCACGTTATAGCCGGTTGTGGAACCAGCACGTTCAACCATTAAATATTTCGAATTATGTTCAAAATCGATTCTTACGATTTCAAAGGCAAGCGGGCGATTATCCGCGTGGACTTCAACGTCCCAGATGATTTCGATCAGTTCCTTGTTGCCTTTGAACTTGATTTCGCTGGCATTACGGATTTTGTTGACTTCGGCAATCGTATTCTTGTCATGCGGAGCGATCATCTGGGCGCCATCGTCCCAATACGCCTTGTACCCGTTATATTCTTTCGGGTTGTGCGAAGCGGTCAGGATAATACCGCTCTGGCATCCCAACTTGCGGATGGTATATGACATTTCAGGGGTCGGGCGAAGGTCTTCGAACAGATACACCTTGATGCCGTTTGCAGAGAAAATGTCGGCAGAGATTTCAGCAAATTTGCGGCTGTTGTTACGGCAGTCATGGCCGATGACAACTTTGATCTGGTCCAGATCGGCAAATTCCTTTTTCAGATAGTTGGATAAGCCTTGTGTGGCTGCTCCTACCGTGTAGATGTTCATACGGTTTGAACCTACTCCCATGATGCCTCTCAAACCGCCTGTGCCGAATTCCAGGTCTTTGTAGAATGATTCGATCAGTTCCGTCGGATCTTCGTTGTCTAATAGAGCCTGCACCTGTGCACGTGTTTCAGCGTCATAACTTTTAGTAAGCCAGCTTTGCGCCTTGCTTCTTACCATTTCTAACAGTTCCTTGTTTTCCATGACCTATATGTCTTGCTTTTAATTTAAAGAAATCCTGATTTTGAAATTAACAAAGGTACAAATAAATTGATAATTTCCAAGATTCAGGCTTTTTATTTACCAGACAAAAGAATACTTGTATTCCGACCGGTTTCCGGCTGCATCCGTAACGGTTAGTTTGAGGGTGTGTTTCCCTTTTTTGAGCCGTTCTTTATTGAACTTGTAGGTAATGAC
>OGLB01001002.1_pt1 | contig 12979 bp, 10 predicted proteins | sample 1572551 | NCBI WGS metagenome assembly OGLB01 (sample SAMEA2582003, study PRJEB24529) | metagenome | biome: Human gut stool | place: China | collected 2011
CGCCGGGAAGTCTATTTGAATGGCATAGCCCAAAGCTATTATTGCGAGGGGCGCACGACCTTCAAGGCGGAAGATTTGAGCAAGGAATGAGGTGCAGATATGCCGGATCAGAATTGGCAATTTGAACTGGAAGAATATATCAAGCAGGGCGAACCGGACCGGGCAGAAAAAAGCGAGGCGTGGCAGACCGCCATCGGCTTGCAGGCGGTGGACGGACTGAACACCTCTGCCTATCTGCTGGATACGGCCAAGGACCACATCGAGGGTAAAATCACTATCGATGAAGCCCAACAGCGCATTCATAGCTATTATGAGCAGCGCACCACCCGCACTGAAATAGAAAATGAAACCAAAGAGGCGGACATTGTTTCCGCCAGAATTGCAAAGTTGCTGGGCGAAAAAGCCTTCCAATTCTCCCCCGCTGAGTGGCTCTCCATCCATCGTAGGCTGTTTGAGGGCGTGTTCAGTCACGCCGGGCAGATTCGTCAGTACAACATCACCAAGAAAGAGTGGGTGCTGAACGGTGACACCGTAATCTATGCGGACTGGAACAGTATCAAGGATACGCTGGATTACGATTTTGCCACTGAAAAACAGTTCTCCTATGAGGGTTTGTCCATAGATGCGGCGGTGAAGCATATGGCGAAATTCGCCTCCGACATTTGGCAGATTCATCCCTTCGGTGAGGGCAACACAAGAGCCACCGCCGTGTTTATGATTAAGTATATGAAAACCTTTGGGTTCCGTGTCAATAACGATGCGTTCCGTGAAAACTCTTGGTATTTCCGCAATGCATTGGTTCGAGCAAACTATAACGATTTGCAAAAAGGTATTCATTCCACCACAAAGTTTTTGGAATTGTTTTTCTCAAACCTTCTGCTCGGCACAAACTACGAATTAAAAAATCGCTATATGCATGTTGATTTTGTGGATGAAAACACTTCCCAAAGTACCAAAAGCGAAACGCCAAAGTGCCAAATTGACACTTTGGAATGCACTTTAGAAGAACTTGCCGTGTTAGATTTAATAAAAAAGAACCCGTCTGTTAAGCAAACCGAGCTTGCAGAACAAACAGGAAAGTCCGTCAGAAGTATAAAGCGCATTATAGACTCTCTGAAAGAGAAACAATATATCCGTAGAGTTGACGGCAAACGCTACGGTAAATGGGAATTATTGATTTGATAAAGCTATATAAAAAAGCATTAACCATAATCATAGGAGTTACAAATGAGAAAAAGTATTTTTGATATAGCATCTGTATCAATTAATATATCAAACGAATTGTATCAAATGATGTTACTTGCATTTCTGCTCTTGGATAATGTTGACAGAACAGAAAATGTTAAAGAATTAAAAGAAAAAATAATCGGAGGATAAAGAAAATGGCTGACATAAAACTTTTTAATATAAATGGTAAAGTAAAAGAATATCAAAGTGGCAATGTAACGCTTGAGAAAGAGTTGCAAACCGTTATCGAAAACAATATGGAAACCTTTTTCGGTGTAACTTTTCTTGCTTCTGAATATAAGACAACCGATGGTGGTCGAATGGATAGCATCGGTATTGATGAAAATTATTGTCCGGTTATTTTTGAATATAAACGTTCTATAAAAGAGAATGTAATCAATCAAGGCTTGTTTTATCTTAACTGGCTTTTAGACCACAAGGATAGTTTTAAAGTTCTAGTAATTGAAAAACTCGGTCTAAAGAATGCGGATAAAATTGACTGGACCATGCCACGTGTAGTTTGTATTGCTGGTGATTTTACCAAGTACGATGAATCCGCTATTAAGCAAATGAATAGAAATGTCAGTTTGATTAGATATAAGAAATTTGGCAGTGATCTGTTGATGTTTGAACACATCAATGAAAATGTTGCAACAGCTATTCATGATACCGATACTCAAACCGCCAAGACAAAATCCACTGATAAAACATTTGATGAGCAGTTAAAGACAGCTGATGAATCTGTAAAAACTTTATATCAAGATCTGACCAACTACATACTTAGTCTTGGTGATGATGTTTCCGAAACACATTTGAAGCTTTATGCTGCTTTCAAGAAAATCCGCAACATTGTAACCGTAGTTGCACTAAAGAAAAAATTGATTTTGAATCTCCCTATTGATGTTACTTTAGTAACCTTTGAACCGGGATTTTCAAGAGACGTTACAAATATTGGTCACTGGGGTTGCGGTGCTGTGGAGTTGCATTTGCAAAACGCTGCAGACTTTGAAAAAGCTAAACCGCTGATTGACAGAGCATATAACGAAAATTAAAAGGAGCATACCATAATGAACAATGCATTGATTAAACAACATTGTTTCAGGATGAGAAACTATAAGAGAAAAGCGTATTTGCTTTGAAGGAGTAATATGGGAGTTAGATTAACGGGAATAAGCACACCTGTTGGTGGACTTTCATGGGAGTATACAAAAGCAGAGGAGAATTTCACTCCTATGATGATGTCCTCAGGTCAAAAAATAAAGGTATTCATTAGTTCTATCTGCGGTGTAGAGAAATATGACAAAGTTCGAGCTGAACTAAAAAGCACCATAGAAGCTACAAAATTAGCTGATGTATATACTTTTGAAGGAAAAGGCGCATCCACGTTGCCTGCAGATGCTCATTACACATGGGCATTGGAAGATAGTGATATTTGCATTTTCTTAATAGATAATGAAGACGGAATTAATCCTGGTGTACAGGCGGAAATCGACACTGTCAAAAAACATAATATTAAGGCTTTGTACTATTTCTGTGATGAAACACAAAAAGAAAAAACTGCATTGGAACAAAGCTTGATGGGAGCACATTTTGCCAAAAGTAAAACCGTTCACAGTTTTAGCGAATTAAGCCAAGACGGAGCGCAGGCATTGATAGATGATATCGTTGCTATATATCACTACTATTGTACGGGAAGAATAGATTTGAACTCCGGTGAAAATGATGAAATTCAAACAGTAGACGTTGTTGGTACAGAAAAGTACCAGCTTCCTACTATTCCTAAATCTACATTAAAGAATGTGGATAAATGTAGAGATTACTTTTTGAAATTTGTACTTGGATATCCCCGAGGCAGATACCAAGATGAAGCGGAAAAAACAAGTGAATTTGATGATTGGGGCATCCAGTTTCTCCCTATATTATTTGAAGGTAAATCTATCAAACACTTCAATACTGCGATGTATTTGAATGCATTGAAAGCACAGCAAGATAATGAACATTATCAAGTCGTTCAGATTCGCTGGCAAGCAATTCAGGCATATTTTGCTGGAGATATCGAAAAGTGTGTAGAGCATCTTGAAGCAGCGTTAAATCTTGCAAAAGAAACCAATCAGCCTACATGGGTCATAAAAGATATTCTGTTAGATCTGCGTAACCAGCACTGGATTCGTTGCACTATAAGAAACGAGTTTTCCGAAACACCCGCACAAAAGGAATTAACGGAAAGTAGTGAAGAACTCTATTATCCTATCCTTGACCGTATCCATGAATCATTGCACGAAAAATACATAGAGGGTTTGTATAAAAAGAAAACAGAATCGCCTTATTCGGTCACTATAGGCAACAACTTAGACCAATATGGCGAAATGCTTGCAAGCTCCCTTATTGTATCTATGTATAATGGTTCTTTGACGCATATTTTGCTTATCTATGAGAAAATAAGAGATTTTGTGTTTTATTTGAGCTGTAAATATGATGATTGGAATCTCAGACTTAACTTGTACAAACTTGCGATTTTTGCCGGAAAGGAAAAGGAAATTAAGGGCATCCAAGATTCGTACCCTGATGTCCTAAATAAACTGACCGCTAATGAAGCAGCGTCAATTATGGATTTCTGCTTAAATCATCCGATAAAATATAAAAGGTTAAGTAGCCAGCTATTGGCATTTGGCGCAGTAGGATATTTCCTGGATGATAAAAGCTTTGAATATCACCAAAAAGCAATAGTCGAAGAGATTAAATCGTGGCTAAGTAGTGATAATCCTGTTATAGCTATTGGTCAGAATATATTCAAATCTCTTTCAGGGGTAGCTTATCGTATATCGCAAGATGTACTTGTTGAAATATGCTGTCAATTCATTGAAAAACACTATAGCCGCTGGTATATGGATATGTTCAAATTCATCGCTGATCGTTTAGATCTTCGAAAGATGACCATTGAATCCGCACAAGCTTTAGTAGGCCATATTAATAGCGTGCTTGATAGCGAGAAAGAACGAGAGCGAATTAATTATGCTCCGGGCTTTCTATGTGTTCTTAGAAAGCAAAACACTGAGCTGACGGCAACAATGGACAAGAAGATAGCTGAGTCTTTTCCAAAGTATTATGAGAGCACATATAAATTGGAAACCACCGAGAATGAAAAGCAAGACATGCCTATTTTTGTTCGAGAATATGTAGAGCGCATCAAGAAGAATAACGAAACGCAGGGAAAAAATGGTACTTATTTCGGGCATGGCATACGCGAAATTGCTACGGTGAGATCCATTTTATTAGGGCGTGATATTGTGTTTGATTCCGAAACTATGGATATGCTCATCTCTACAGTATCGGACACAATTCTAATCTCCAAAGAAGGGATTTCAACAAAACTTGATGCAATAGCGCTTCTCATTTGTATTGCAGTAAAATATCCTGAAGACTATACAAGAAATCAAGGGGTATATGAAAAACTGTTTGAGCAGCAGAAGACCATTGAAGTAGCCGACAATTCGATTATTTCATCTAATATCGACAGCATTTCCTTGAAAATCGGATTGCAGTTATTGTATACCGCTATGGGCAAAGATGTGTATGCTGATATACTTGAGTTAATGCCGTATATTCAGGGCGATGTTTCAACAACAATCTCAGTAACTCATCTGATCGTCGAATATTTGGAAAGTTCAGAAAATGTTATGTTACCGTCCAGAGTGGAGGCAATTATCCTTCAGAATGTTTTACAGTGGCTCCATTCTGAATATACAGATATCAGATGGAATGCCACCCGCATTCTTCTTACAATGTCTCGTAATCCGGAGAATTGCGGTATCGTAAACCATCAGTTGGTGAATCTTGTTGATTCTAATAGCGTATATATCAAAAACTTGATTATACGACACCTTCATAAAATGGACGGGATTACTGATGAAACAAAAGAGTATATCATTTCCAAGTGCAGACATGATGCTAATTTCGTTGTTAGAATGGTTTGTGACGAAGTGGGAAAAGGCATAGCTGAAGAGTAGAATAAACGATCAGCCGAGCAGCTAACCACTGCCCGGCTGATCTCCGTTATTCTTGTTCTTCCATAACCTCCATCATTATCCAGGCACTCAGCTTAAAACCCTTCTGGAATATCAGGCTGCCTGTTGTCATTTGATACTCACGGACGGCATTTGTATAGTGCGAGAACCGTTCTTTCTGTTCGTCCGTCATGGTGGCTTGGAGCCGCCTTTCTTCATTCCGGCAGATCAGTTTCCAGTAACTTCTCGTATTCCTTACAAGAATAAGTGTCACACACCGTAGGTTCAACATTTCCACGCCAAAATTCTTCGAGGATTTTCATACCATATTCACCCATGGATCAGTTCTTTGAGGATGATTTCTTCTGCACGGTTTCGAATATTGTTCATCTTCTGCACCCAAAGCATCATATCGGTAGATTTGAGTTCTTCGGTTACATTTTCTTTTTCGTCAAGGTCTTTTACCAGTCGGAGAAAAAGTTGTTGGGCTTGTTCTTCGGTATCGGCAAGGTCGGAACGAAGTTTGCCGGAAGTGAGCAGATTGTAATACAAAACTTTACGGTGGTGCTTTAAGTAAGCGTTGTCCCCACGCTCCGATATAACCTGTTTTTTCTTCCGCCGTTAAAGTTAAATTAGGCAAGATAATCGCCCTGCCGGGTATATGTACCGCCGAATTGTTCAAATAATGTGTTATTCATAGTAAAACCTCCTTTGATACTCAAATTGTACCAAAGGAGGTTTTCTTTTGCGAATGTGTCATTTATAAATTTGTAAATTTTAAGATCGTGCCAAAAATCACAAGACGATATAATTATGCAAAAGAAATCTTGTCATCATTCTTTGAAAATTCAAGAAGATAATAAGTATTTCGATTGAAAAATGAGCCGAGAGGTGATACATCTTGGCTCATTTTTTGTGAACAAGCAACACTTTTTTAAATTTTGATGATTATTTTATACTTTATTGAATTGGCTTTTCATTGAAAAACGCTTGAAGCCCTTGAAAACAGTGGGTTTTTAACGTAAGCCTCAATCATTATATGATTATGATACATAGGTGCTTACGAGTGTCATTTTTTCCTAAACCGCTATGCAAAATTCGTATGTAATCGGCTGAAGTTGGTTATTTTTAGTCCAATTTGTACGCTGAAATTGCACAGTTCGTATAGGACACATTACATTAACCATCTGGCCGCCTACGGAGCCGGCTTGCTTAGAAGTAAGATCGCCGTTGTAGCCCTGCTTAAGGTTAACACCAACCTCTGAAGCGGCTTCCATCTTAAACCTGTTAAGAGCTTCTTTTGCTTCGGGAACTGTGTTCTTTGCCATTGTGATACACCTCGCTTATAATATTTTTGCAACGGCAAAATAACATTTTGCGTGTTTTGCGCAAAGTATTAAATCGCTCTTGCAAGAATAGTTTGTGAAGCATATCCGTTTTTACAATTGAAAAATTTTAACAATATTTTTATTTTTTGCAGAAAGGCTTTGATTGATAAAACTTTTTAATAATTAACCAAATTATTTATCAGGCATATTTTTGTTTGTTCGGATACTGCATTTGTAGCAGCGTTAATGCGGTATTTAGCGGTTTGTTTAATTTGTTGAGCAGTTATTTTTACGGAGTGCTCTCATTTTGCATATCTTTTCTATGCTGAGCCGCAAAGAAGATTGGCATAGATAAACCTGTGCTTATCATTAAAATAAAAGCAGATATCAATTCATATCAGAATAAATACGGCTTAAAATCAATGAACCTTTTCCGAAAGTGGCATATTGTTGAGCACGGTTTGAGTATTCCAGATTTCATCATTATGCTCATATGAATATGTGCCGTTATATTTTGCCGCAATTTCTTTTATGATGCCGATTCCGTTTCCGTGATCTCTGTTTTTATGATCATCGGTTTTATTGCTGAATTTATTTTTGCTGTTTATTTTCAGCGTTTTTTCGTCTATTTCAATGCTGATTGAAATTTGGCTTTTATCCTTGGCATTCCGTGTGGCGTTAATTGAGTTATCTATGATATTGCTCACCAATCTGCAAAGATCATAATCATTTATCATGATTGCGTATTCGTCTTTGATTTGGATGTTTAATTTTGTGCCTTCGTTTTCTGCTTCTCGACTTTTTATGTAAAGAATTGTGTTTAAAGTTTCGTTAGAGCAAATGAAAAATCCTGCAAGGCCAAGCAAATTATCGCCGGTGTTGTTTAAAAATTCGTATGCCTTTTCCGGCTTTCCTATCTCTATAAAGCCTTTTGCGGTAGTGATTATGTTTATGTAATCATGCTTGATTTTTTTGAATTCGCTTTTTTCTTTTTTAAGCATCTGCATTTGATTGTAGTTGAGCGTGTTTTTCATTATTTCTTTTTGAACTTCTATATTATATTTTTCCACCTTTTCAAATTTGTCAATGAAAAGCACCAAGGCAAAATCTGCAACAAGGCAAATCACGGAAAAAAAGAGCACAAAAACATCAATGTTTTTATTGCTTAGCAAGGTGGTTGTGGAGCCGTTTTGCTCCTGAATTGTTATAAACGCACTGCAGGCTTGCATTGCTCCGAAAATATGGGTGATGGGAAAAACCAAAAAAAGTGTGTATTTTGATTTTATTGAAAAGGCATTTTCTTTTTTTGTTTGAATTATTCTTATCAACACAATGAAAATAAAAGAAAAAGAAAAAACAAAAACTATTTGGGTAATGTATATCGAAAGCGGAATTTCAAATTTAAAACCGCTTCCTAAATCAATGCCGAATAAAAGATTGAAAACAATCGAATATACAATAGATGAAGAAAGGTATGCTATAAGGCTGAAAACGGCTGCAAAAAATTTTGAAAAAATTGTTCCGTTTGTAACCACCAGCAGTATGCAAAACATCATCAAATAATAGCCAAACATAAAAACCAGCTCGGTTTTTCTGCCTATAAAGAGCAGTGACACACCGGAGTATATCATTCCGAAGCCAACAATGCTTGCAAGCGTTACGGCAGTGTTATATTTGTTTTTCAATATGGTATTTGAAATGTTAAAAACTATGAGCGCCCTCACTAAATGCATGATGAAGGCCCATGGGAAGAATTGAAGAAGATTTACCGTTTTCAATATGTTGCTCCTAAAGATTTTTGAGATAGTTTTTGTATATGCTTATTACAGAATTGTATTTTTTCGGCGGTATCGGAATTTCACTGCCTGATGCGGTTATGAATTTATAGGGCTCATAGCTTGTAATGTGATTCATGTTAACCGTGAATGATTTGTGGCACCTTAAAAAATTAGGAGGCAGTGTTTTTTGATATTCTTTTAAGCTTGAATATATAAGAATGTTTCCAAGGTTTTTAACATGAAGCATAAGGTTGTTGTTGAAGGTTTCAAGATAAATAATATCTTGAAAATTTACAATGCTGTTTTTACTCCCGGATTTGATTATAGTTAAATTCGGGTCTTTTTTTGTGTTTTTTTGCAGCGCTTTTTTTAATGCCCGTGTCAGTATTTCATCGGTCATTTTTGCTTTCATTATGTAATAGCAGCATTTTGCTTCGGATAGATTGTATGCGCATTGAGGGTATGAGGTCATAAAGATAATTTGTGTGTAATTTCCTTTAATGTTTGAAAGCGACCAGTCCATTGAATTTGTATTGTTTACCATGATGTCCAAAAAAAGAATGTCAACAGTATTTTCATCAAGAAAAGTCTGCAATTTGCTCAGCGAACGGAAGCAAACTGTTTCGTATTCCGCACCTAAAAGCTCATTTATGCATTTTCCTATTTTAAATTCCAAAATACTGCTGAATTCTTCAGAATCATCGCAAATAGCAATCTTAATCATTTGTATCCCTCTTAATGTTGAATGATGCATACATTATATCATAAAAGAGTTTTTTTGCTGAGTTATTCGCCCTGCTAAAACAGTCCGTTACCACGAACATATTGCCGATAATTGTTGTATTTAGTAATATTATGAATGATATATAAACAAATTATTACATTTTATTCAAATTATTTCAATACCAAAAACGAAAATTGCAAAAATACATTATTAAAATTCGAAATGAGTTTTTTTCTGCGAAAAAAGCGGAAAAATGATTATTGCTTTAATTCTTGCCGCAGCAGTGGCTTTAACGGTTGGAATTGTTGCAAAAAATGTTGCTTTCGCTCCAAAAAGCAAATTAAAGAAACTGTTGCAGAGGCAGTGTCGGCATATAATTCCGCCGATATGGATGGCTTGATAAATTGCTTTGAGCCGGCTGTTCAATCTGTTTATAAGGGTGCAAATTCCTTGCTTAACAGCACAGTGGGTTTTGATATCGGCACAATCTCTTCGCTTTTGCCTTTTGCATCTTATCTTGATGAGGATATTCCTGATGCTTCCGAGCTTCCTAAGCTGGATATTTCGGTTGATGATATTGATATAACCTCTGATTCAACCGCCGTTGTTTATTGCACTGTGCAATTTGGCAGCCTTGAGCCCGAAAGCAGCACAATGAATATGGTAAAGGTTGATGATAAATGGTATTTCGCCGTTGATTCGCTGTTTTGATTTAAATATTGATTTTGCAAATTGATTGCTTATGCAATTTTATGTTTGATTTTTGCGGCTACACTCAAATCAAAAAATAAATAATTTGTAGCAAGAAAGGTTAGAAAACACTATGCCATTTTGTACTAAATGCGGGCGCCCTCTTGCCGAAGGCGAAATATGTGATTGCCAAAAGCAGCAGGCTGCCCCAAGCGAGCAAGGCGGATTTAATCCTTACGGCAATCCGCAACCCGAAAAAACCATCCAAGCAGATTCAGAAAATGTTGTTATCAATATTGATAAGGACAAAATGAAGCAAAATCTCAACAATGCAGTCGATAAGCTCCAAACCGGAGTGGGCAAAGGCGTTAATATGGTAAATGAAACGCGAACCAAGCTTGAAAGCTCGGATGCATTTGAACACGGATTAAAAATTGTTCCGGATTGCATTTCCGCAAATGACGGAGAAATTCCGATTAAGCAATATGATTTTGCAAAGCTCAGAACAAGATTTATGCTTGAAAAGTCTTACGGCAGACTTCAAATAACAAACAAAAGAGTTATTTTCAGAGCCGCAGGTCGCTCTCCGCTCGGTAAAAATATTTTTCATCAGGAATTCAGCATTGATCAGCTTGCCGGTGTTGAAGTAAGATGCAAGCATGAATTCAATTTGTTTAATTTCTTTCTTGGGCTGATTTTTTCGTTGGCAATCGGAGGCGCTTGTTTCGCTGCAAATTATCAGCTTGACAGTGCGGCAGCGGTATCTTTCATATTTGCTTTTTTGGTGCTGGTTGCATGCGGAATATATGAATTCTATTGCCATAAAAACTTTGAATCAAATAAATTATACACCGTTAGGCAGTTGCTGTTGTCTGCGGCAACCGGCGGAATGATAGGCGCTGCATTTGAATCGGACAGCGTTTTCATCTTTGTTTTCACCGCTATTATGTGCTTGGCGGCATTGATAAACCTTGTTTTAATGTCTATCGTGCAAAACCTTGTTGCGATATTTAAAACCGGTGCTGCCGCTGCAATAGAAATTAAGAGAGAGCCTGTTTTGGGCTTGCTTTCGTTCTTGTTTCTTGCCAAGGAAGATAAATATTCCGGTTTCGCCGAAATTCTTCCGTGGACGGATACGGATATAGCCATCAAAGAAGTCGGCACAATCATTGATGATATTAAAACTATGGGCGATGCGGCTATTGAAAAATGGAAGCAAGATTGATTTGCGCCGAATATAAATCGGTGTTTTGATTTTTATATTTTATGAAGCAGATGATTTATATTGTCTGCTTTTTAAAGTTTAAAGGTCTGCAAGCTTTTTGCAACTTGTTAAGATTTTTTCAACCGTAAGCATAAGGCAATCGGCAGATATTTAATTTTGGAGAAAGCAATGGGACTTTTTGATTTTATTTCGGGAAAAAACAGAAAATCGGCAAGCGAAGAAAGCACCATCGCCGAAAAAGCGCCCGGCTATTAAAAGATTTCGCACCCGTGTGCCGATCCCTTTGATGCTTACAAAGATGTTTTTAAGTCTGATAACTTTAAAAATGCATCCATTCAGGAAAGAATGGATGCGTATCAGGCTCTTGAAAATAAAATGGCGGCGGAGCAGGGCAGAACGCCTCGCAGCGTTGTTTTTGATAATGAAAGCTCAATGGGCTTTGATGAATACGGCCCAAAAGATTATTGCGGTTGCTACAGCCAGAATAATGATTGCATTCATTTAAATCCTTACTATATCTCCGATGCGTGTGCAGAGCGAGGCGAGCAATTCGACGGAATGAACACGGTTGTGCATGAGGGAAGGCACGCTTATCATTACGATGCAATGTTTGGTTATATCAATCAGCCCGATAAAAAGTATTTGTTAAACAAAGATGCAATCGAAAAATCATATAATGAAAATGTTTACGGTCAGGCAGCAGCTAAAAGCGAATTGACCGGGCTTGATAATTATAACAATATTCCCTGTGAGCAAGACACTTCTTCATATGCAAATCAAGTTATGCAAAGTGATTATTTTAAGTCCTTATATGGGCAAGATGATGCTTACCGAAATTATGTTGCAAGTGAAAATTTCGCTAAGCAGGCACGGGAAAATTGGGCTTATCAAGATGAGGCGGCGCAAAATTTGCTTGCTAAAAATCCGGAATTAAAAGAAAAGCATATTGCAAATATCAGCAGCGGAATGGATCCGCAGCAATCAATGCAAAATCTTTTCGGCGGCAAAGAAAATCTTCAGGCAGGCATGTATCGTGAAACAGAAGCATTGAAAGCGGAAAATCCGGCAGATAAATATGCCGCAGATTACATAAATAAAGTGTCAAACGAAAGCGGAAATATACCGCCAAGTCCTACTGCGGCGCAATATAAAACGCACATAATGGGTGAAAATGATCCCAAACCCGTTAATTATTCCTCCGTTTCAAATGAAAACAGAAACGGAAGTGTGCCGCTTGATAATAAGCAGTCAATTCAAAGCGCTTTTTCGGGCAGTGAAAAAAATGATTTAAACTCATCAAATGCAAAGCGGGAACATATTGATACGGATAACGCTTTAACAAACAGCGGCAAATATAAATACACCGTCGAAACCGTGCCGGCATCAAGCATAGATACAAGCACAGCTATGGGAATGGACAGCCCGAATTTCTGGAATCATCACGGCAACAGCAAGGAGTCTTATATGGCACTTGCAGAAAAGCTTCCCGAAGTGCAAAAGGAATTTAATTCCGGAAAATCCTATGATGAAATCCACAGTAATCCGGAGCTTAGAGATTGCGTTTCGGCATATTACGCACCGGATAAAATGATTCAAGCGCAGCAAGCAGGCAGCAAATATGAATTTATTGATGATGGACGGCATCGTCTTGAAGCAGCTCGTGAGTTAGGCTGTGATGTGCCTGTTCAAAATGTGGATAAGCCGTATATAGAAAAGGAAAATTCGGATTCTTTAAAGCAAAGCGGTGAAGCTGCCAATGCAGAAAATGTAAATGAAGAAGCCGTAGGAAACGAAAGCGGAACAGGGTATTCCGATAAAGCAATTACAGATTATTCCGCTGCATACGAGAATTCCCAAGCCATAAATCAGCCAAATAACTATGTTGATGCAAATGATGATGATTATGCAAAGTCATATGTTTTGGGCGGCAGCGGAAATGATTATGACAGTAGGCAGGATCTGGCGGAAAAAGATTATTATGAAAATTATGCCGATATTCCCAC
>OGLB01001017.1_pt1 | contig 12879 bp, 10 predicted proteins | sample 1572551 | NCBI WGS metagenome assembly OGLB01 (sample SAMEA2582003, study PRJEB24529) | metagenome | biome: Human gut stool | place: China | collected 2011
GCAGCCCCCAAAGCACGGCCGCCTCGGCCAGGACCCGGCACTGAGCCGGAAAAGATGGCTTTTCCGTTTCCCTTATCAGTCTTTTCACGGCGCACCCTCCTGTCGGCGGACATTGTACCACACCCGCCCCTTGGGTGCAAGCAGTTTTGCGCCTGCACGAAGAAATTTGCTTCAAAAGATTGACTGTCCGGTTGGTGTTCTGCTATAATTTTACCGACTTTTTACTTATTTCTGTTGTTTTACAACCGTTCCGGGCGGCTTCCGCCCATGGAGGTATTTTATGAGCGTGCAGAGCAGGAACTAACTTTCTGTGAGAAAAATCATATCCGCTGCCTCACCTTAAATGATGAAGGTTATCCCAGCCGTTTGCGTGAATGTGATGATGCTCCGCTAGCTTTATTTTACCGGGGAAATGCCGATCTGAATGCACTGCATGTCATCAATATGGTAGGAACCCGTCATGCCACCCCCTACGGACAGGATATCTGCACCCGTTTCCTTGCCGACTTGTCGGTGTTGTGCCCAAACGCCTTGATAGTGAGCGGGCTGGCTTATGGCATTGATATCCATGCGCACCGCGCCGCCCTGCAGAATCATTTCAAGACCATAGGCGTGCTGGCCCACGGACTGGACCGTATTTATCCTGCCGAACATCGGAAGACAGCCGTCAGCATGTTGGAACAGGGAGGTTTGCTGACCGAATTTACAAGCGGAACCAATCCCGACAGGCAGAATTTCGTGAAACGAAACCGCATTGTGGCAGGTATGAGTGACGCCACCGTCGTTATCGAATCCGCCGCCAAAGGGGGAGCCCTCATCACCGCCGAACTGGCGGAAAGTTATCACCGGGACTGTTTTGCCTTTCCGGGACGATGCAACGACGAATATTCCATAGGCTGCAACAATCTGATAAGAAAAAACCAGGCAGTGCTTATCACATCGGCCGAAGATTTAGTGAAGGCCATGGGATGGGAAAGCAGCCCAAAAACCGAGAAAACAGTACAACGGGAATTGTTCCCTGATTTAAGCGAGGAAGAGGAACGGATAGTAAAACGACTCGGCAAAATGCCGGAAGGATTACAAATCAACACATTGGTGATAGACACCAACATACCTGTAAACCGAATGAGTGCATTACTGTTTGAATTAGAAATGAAAGGGGTGATACGAGCACTGGCAGGAGGAGTGTACCGGTTAATAATGTAACCATGTATCAAGATACTCATATACCCATTGACATACGGTAGCTGTACCGTGAACGGGTACATGAGTATATTGATGCATGGTTATTGCACTCCTAATTCGGCAAAGCCCATCGGTCCGTCATTTTCCACCATCCGCACTGCTTTCAACAGCACATATCTGGCTGTTACCGGACTGAAGTAGACCGATTGGAGAATCGGATTGTTCTTGATGTTCGAGAATTCCCCGCTGCTCACCACCTGGTTCACCGCACCGGCTTCCGTGCCGACTGAAATCTCATAGGCAGCTATCAGTCCTTTGTTATACTCGCTCTGGTCGGGTAAATAATGGAAAGAAGAAACAGTCTGTTCCGTACCTAAATCCACCAGAAGCGTATTGCCGTCCACAAAGCAAGTAGTGGCGGCATCTTTATCCGCACATTTTCCGGCTTCCGCTTCATCTACCTTCGGCAATGTAAACGGATATGTTTTCAGTTCCTCCGCTTTTGCTGTAAACACATCAAGGGTTTCTCCTGCATAATAAGCCTCTATATTATTGATACACAGGCAGGCGCGTGATTTCTCAAAGTTCACGCGAAGTTTGTCCGTAGTGACAGTCTCAAAACGAAGCAAACGTTTATAACCGATTGTAGTAGTCTCTTCATTCAGTTTCACAGGCAGCCACTCCCCTTCCTTATTATATTCCACCACAAAGGATTGTACACGCTGCCCCAGCGGAATATATTCCTGCAACAGCATACGGTTCACCTTCTGCGGGGCCGGCCATTCAAACTCGATAACAGCCGATGTGACGCTATCCTCCGTAGCCCAATATGTATCATACTCTCCATCCGTCACCGCCTTTGCCGTATATTTTCCACCCCGTTCATTGGAAACTATCGGAAGAACACCTTTCAACAGATTGTTTGCCAGCTGTTTCTGTACATTCTTATAAAAATCAACAGCATTCGCCGAATCTGTAGGGTGAATCAATCCATCCCGGTTTACGGGGAAATTAAGCAATAAAGTCGCATTATGCCCCACACTGCGGTAATAAAGGTCTGTCAATTGCTCCACCGTCTTCACCCGGTCATCCTCCTCCGGATGATAAAACCAGCCCGGACGGATAGACACATCACACTCGGCAGCCGTCCACTGATTGCCGTCCGCATGTCCGTATTGCAGTTCCCTATACTTAGGATATCCCGGATAAACCTCTCCGGCACGCAGGAAAGACCAGTTTGTCGCTCCGGCAAATCCATTCTCGTTACCTACCCAGCGGCATCCGGGACCGCCATCCGAGAATACAACAGCCTGCGGCTGAAACTTGTCAATCATTTCATAGGCACGCGCATAGTCATAGTAAGTCTTCCGGTCTATGGTACGGGAATCTTTTGCTCCGCCATACCAGCCATCACCGCCATTGGCCCCGTCAAACCAGATTTCAAACACCGGACCATAATTGGTCAGCAACTCGTACAACTGTCGATAGAAATAATCCACATATTCCGGAGTTCCATAATTGGCCTGATGCCTGTCCCACGGTGAGAGATAGACAGCGAATTTTATACCATACTTCTTGCAAGCTTCCGAAAGATCGCGCACTATATCCCCTTTTCCGTCTTTATAAGGCGTGTTACGGATACAGTATTCGGTCAGCCCCGTAGGCCACAGGCAAAATCCGTCATGATGTTTTGCCGTAAGGATAACTCCTTTCATCCCTGCCGCCACAAAGGTTTTCACCCATTGTTCGCAGTCCAGTTTGACAGGATTGAATGTAGCAGGATCGGAATCTCCATATCCCCATTCACGATCATTGAACGTGTTCAGTCCGAAATGTACGAAAGCGTATGTCTCCATTTTCTGCCAATCCACCTGTTTCTTTTCAGGAATGGGGAAAACAGGTTCAGGAGCATTCACAGCCGGAGCGCAGGCATTCAGTAATGCAACAGCAGCTCCCAAGCATAAAAGGTTTGCGTGTCTTTTCATTTAGATTGTCAATTAATTACATTGACACAAAGATAACATAAAATCCGATGGATGAAAACAAGAAGCTGAATATTTTAAAAGACAGGAAACTTGACAGGCAGGAAAAGAACAAAAGCGAAGGGCTTAAAAAAGGAAAAGGAGCAACGCTTTGCTCCAACCTTTGTTAACCTTAAATCTAATACTATGAAAAAAATCACATGACAAATGTACAACTTACACTCATTTTCTCCAAATATTTAGTTCAATTTCGCTTTTCATTTAGTATTATTTCACAAATACAACCGTTTTCGCACACAATATTACAATTAGATTGAAAAACACGGATTAAAAAAGGAATATGAAACATTGCCCTATCCATATGATAAGACCGTTCATTTCTGTCCATTGGAAAGTAAAAAGCAAAAAGAAAGTATTCCTCTGATTATTCACTCCAAATAAAAGTAAGCTCCCCTGCCCTTCTCATTATCCGGCTGCCCAAACTTGCAAATTCTGTCCAATCGCTTCACTAACCCTTTCACGTCCGAAAATAGAACATTTAATAAGTTTTTTTTCTGATTTTATCACCTATATTTGCTCCACACATAATGGTAATCCATGGAAAAACGCACTACTATATTCAGCATATTTGTGTTTTTGTGCCTACTGACCAATAGCACTTATGCCCGGACGACAGAGTACGAAAATCCCAAAGATACCATATTGGACATGATGCTCTATTTTGACCTGAAGGCCCGACAGGCGGACAAGGATTACCAAGGAAACGGTAAAACGCTGGCAACATTGGATTCCCTGCTTGCCCATCCTGCCCGCAGCAGACATCTTTATTCCATTATTCTGGTTTCACCGGATTCATATAACGGAAAAAAAGAACCGGACATGGCGCCGGGCCTAAAAAGAAGCGAGGAAGTAAAAGCGTTCTTATGTCGGAAATATCCGCAAGTCAATGCCGCCCAAATCTGTATCCGTACAGGAGAAGAATACGGGGATGCCTTACGGAAACTGATAACGGACGACAGGCTGGTTCCCGACCGGGAGGATGTATTGGCATTGATAGATTATCACCATGACAATCCTGTAAAAATGCAAGATTTCTTGCAGCATCTGGATGCCGGCATACCTTATCAATATATTTCCGACCGGCTGCTACCGGAGCTCAGACGGACAAAAATAAGAGTCTGCCTGTCTTATCCGGAAGAAAAGGAAGGAAAAAACTCCTCCACGGAACAGGCGGCCATGATAGAAGAAACTGAATTCATTCCGATTGACAGGGAAACGACCATTGCGCCAATGGCGGTGCAAGCACTCCCACAAAAGGAAAGGAGACAAGTAATAACAGAAACAGAAAAAACAGTAACAAAGGCAGAAAAGGAAAAAGAGACAAAAGAAAAACGGGGAAAAAAGCCCAAAGAAAAGGCAGCAAGAAGAGACAAGACAGCCGGCAACACAGTGCTTGCACTGAAAAATAATTTATTGTACGACCTGGCACTGGCGCCTAATATAGAAATAGAAATTCCTGTAGGAAAGCGGTGGTCAGTGAACATGGAATATAAAAGCCCCTGGTGGTCCAACAGTAGCAAAGAAATCTGCTACCAGCTGATTTCGGGAGGAATAGAAAGCCGCTACTGGCTGGGCAACCGTGAACTGCATCACCGGTTGAACGGACATTTCTTTGGATTGTATGTCGAAGGAGGTATCTACGACTTTCAGTTTAAAGGAGACGGCTACCAAGGTAAATATTACGGTGCGGCAGGATTCACTTATGGATATTCCACTTCAGTGTCACGGCATCTGGCATTGGAATTCAGCCTGGGCATAGGCTACCTGACCACGGAATATCAAAAGTACACTCCCTATGAAGGGTCACTAGTTTGGATGAGTAGCGGGAATTACACCTTTATAGGCCCTACGAAAGCAAAAATTTCGTTGGTATGGGTGATAACAAAGAAGAGAGGAAGAAAATGAAAAAGACAAGGTACGTAGCTCTTGTACTTTTATCTTCACTATTGACTTTAGTGGGATGCAGCCGACGCGAGATTCTGGACGATTATCCCGTAACAGGAATAAATATCCGTTTGGATTGGGAAGGAGTAACCGGCCGTCTGCCGGAAGGAGTCCGGGTTATTTTCTATCCCAAGGACGCCCAAGGAAGGAAGATTGATACTTACTTGCCGGCAAAAGGCGGAGAAATGAAAGTGCCCCCGGGGCATTACTTGGCAGTGATTTACAATTATGACACCGAAGTAGTGCAAGTAAAAGGCGAAGACAGTTACGAAACGATAATGGCGTGTACAGGAAACTGCACGGGATTGGGCGACAGCGAAACAGAAAACATGGTATGGGGACCGGATAATTTTTATGTGGCAACCTTGGACGATGTAGAGATAGGAAAAGGAGAAGAGTTACCGACACTAGAGGTAAGACCAAAATCTGTGGTAACCACTTACATCTTTTCAATAAAGACAGAGGGGCTGAAAAATGTCTCATCGATCATTGGCAGTGTTTCCGGAATGGCTGAATGTTACCATTTAGGTAAAGGAGCCGGCTTATGCCGCTTCGCTCCCATTTATTGTGAAACCGGTAAAGGGAATGGGGTTATAAAAGGGAGTTTCACCTGTTTCGGACATCCCGAACTGACGCAGGCAAGAGCTGATATCACTCAGTTTCTGAATCTGATCATAGTAAGGGTGGATGGTTCCAGACAAGAAGCGAAAGTGGAAATAACGGAAGCGGTAAAACCTCCTGAAGACGAGCCGGGAGAAGGTGATGAAAAACCTCAAGAGTCCGAGATAGAGATTGAGCTTCCAGATGACGAGAAAATTGTAGTGGATGATGTAGAGGTTCCTCCAGATGAAAGTGGCGGTGGATTTGATGGGAACGTTAGTGACTGGGACGATGAAACGAATGTGGAATTACCGGTTGGTTAAGATATAAAATAAAGAGTCATAGAATTATTAACTTAAAACACACAGAATATGAAGAAGATTTTATTTGCAGCTTTAGCTGCACTGGCAATCACAAGTTGCTCACAGAATGAAATTGATGGTATTGACAATGGAACTCCAAAAAGTAAAAATGAAATAGGAGTAAACACAATTGTCAAAAAGAGTTCAAGAGCCGCTGTTACAAGCAATAGCAGTTTCACGTCGTTTAAATTACATGCCTATATAGTTAAAAGCAATGATATTGCAACTTCAGGATGGGGTAATGCTTATATGGATGGTATAGAATATAAAGGAGGTCAAGGTAGCTGGGCAACAACAAGTGGTACTTTTTACTGGCCTATCACAGAAATGCAATTTTTTGGGTATACCAATGATGTAACCTATACAGCCCCTGCTAGTTCTAACGCTTATCCTACTATCAGTTATACTCTTCCTGACACCCCAGCCGATCAAAAAGATATTATAGTGGCTTATTCCAAAGATGTAACCAAGCCAAGTGATAATACATTAAATCTTACATTCCAACACATCCTCACCCGTATAAACTTTGCTGTGAAACTAGTTGATAGCAGCTATACTTACACAGTTGAAAGCATAACTGTCACCGGTGCCAAAGGCGGTACTGCAACATATACATTCGGAGGAACCGAAGGAAAAGGTGGAAATTGGAATATAACAGGAAGTGCACCTGCTAGTGGCTATAGCTATACATTCGATAATACCGTAACAGCCAAAGATGGTATTTATGATTATACACAAAATGATAATTCATTAATGCTGTACCCACAATCTCTTACTGATGCAAAAATCATAGTCAAGTATAAAACAGAGAAGGATAATGCAACATTCTTTAATGACTCAAAAGAAGTATCCTTAACCGGAGAATGGACCAACGGACAAAGTATCCGTTATATACTAACTTTACCGGTTGGTGCAGAAGAAATGAGTGTAAATACAACATATGATGAAAATTGGGATGCTACTGATAACGAGCAAACTCCTAAAAACCCTGCATCATAAGATCCCTCAGCAAGCTTATAAATCAATGAAATTATAATCTCCTGATAAGAACATAGCAATTTCCTGCTCCGCAATGAAACACCGTATCATCCCCACCATGATTTGCGATTTCATTTGCGGAGCATTTTTACCTGTTGTCAATCAACCGTCCTCAAAAAGTATATGCGATAGTTATGCAGCTCGCCAATGATACCGGAGAAATTGGAGGATGATACTACAAATTCCATAATCTATGCTGTTTTAGCCGGTATACCTCCCCATGGATACACACAAAGATACTTTCTTTCTGCTACTTTCCCAACAATTGCAACTTCTTTTTGTTTGGCCACACAAATTTAGCCCTCTATGCTCACGCCCACAGGCTATCGTTTTCCGTAACGGCAGAAGACAAACAAGTGGAAACAGGATTCTTCGGTCTTTTTCCTGAAACTTATTGCAAATTATCCATATTTGACCTACATTTGTCAAATCAACCAAAAGAACACAAGCGTTTCTAACATCTATATATGTCTGGTCTGCCCTGTAATGAAAGGATGGATTGTACCCAATGCCCTAAAGCAGTGGAGAACAGCATCCATTACACACATAACAAAAAAGGTTTCCACTTACCCCCACATAAGTGTGAAACCAATATTTTATTTTTCTTACTCAAAGGTCAAATATTAATCAATAGTGAAGAATATGCCGGAACCATCATTAATTCCGGAGAATTTGTGCTGCAAGCTATCGCATCAAAAGTGGAAATACTGGCCATGACAGACTCGGAAGGTATTCTGTACACATTTGATGACCCTAAAGCCTTCTGCTATGACCGCTATACCTATATATTGAAAAACGTGCCTCCGCCACTCATCTCCGAGCCACTGAAAATAAAGCCCGAAATAAAGCTTTTCCTTGAAGGGGTTGCTTCCTATCTGAATGCAGACAAAATTTGTAAAGAGCTGCTCGAATTCAAGCGTAAAGAACTTTATTATCTGTTGGCGCACTATTACACAGACTATGAGCTATCTCCTGTTGTACACAGCCTATCCCAATACACCAGCAGTTTTGAATATTTCATATTAAAGCACCACAAACAAATAAAGTCCGTAGAGGAGTTCGCACAACTGGGCGGCTACAGCGTCACCACCTTCCGCCGCATTTTCAAAGCCATCTTCAACGAACCGGCCTATGAATGGATGATGAAACAGCGCAAAGAAAGTATCCTTTACCAATTGCGCTATACAGATGCTTCCATCTCCGAAATCTGCTTTGGACATGGATTTGAATCTCTCTCACATTTTTCCAACTTCTGTAAGAAGTCCTTTGGCGACTCTCCCAGAAACATCCGTAAAAAAGAAAAGGAAGAAATTTCACCCAATACATAATTATAAAAAAAATGCCCCGCCAAAAGGCAGAGCACTCTCAAATATCAAGTAAAACTAACCGTAATTAGTCTTTCAGCTTCGCAGCAATAAATTCACGGTTCAAACGAGCAATGTTGCTGATAGAAACCAGCTTCGGACATTCTGCCTCACAAGCACGAGTGTTTGTACAGTTACCAAAGCCCAGTTCATCCATTTTGCTCAACATAGCTTTCGCACGGCGTGCAGCTTCCACTTTACCTTGAGGTAACAGTGCCAACTGGCTGACCTTTGCAGAAACAAACAACATAGCAGAACCATTCTTACATGCAGCAACACAAGCACCACAACCGATACATGCAGCAGCATCCATAGCCTCATCGGCAATAGGTTTTGCAATAGGAATTGCGTTAGCGTCAGGAATACCACCGGTATTGATTGACACGTAACCACCCGCCTGCATAATCTTGTCGTATGCGCTGCGGTCTACCATCAAGTCGCGGATTACCGGGAAACCGGCAGAACGCCACGGCTCGATCGTAATCGTCTCACCATCATTAAAACGGCGCATATAGAGCTGACAGGTTGTTGCACCTGTTGCCGGTCCGTGCGGATGTCCGTTTACATACAATGAACACATACCGCAGATACCTTCACGGCAGTCGTGGTCGAATACGATAGGTTCTTTGCCTTCGCTAACCAAACGTTCATTCAAAATGTCTAACATTTCCAAGAAAGAAACACTCTGATTGATTTTGTCGATTTGGTAAGTCTCAAACTGTCCTTTATCTTTCGGACCTTTCTGACGCCAAACTTTAAGTGTTACCTTTATATCTTTATCCATGATTCTAATTTTTGTGATTGATGATTATTACTTCTTGTAGTTACGTGTTTGAGGAACAACGAACTGATAGTTCAAATCTTCCTTCAGCATAACCGGGTCTTTGTCTTCACCCTGGTATTCCCAACAAGAGACGTACATGAACTTATCGTCATGACGCATAGCTTCGCCTTCTTCGGTCTGATGTTCCGTACGGAAGTGACCACCACAAGATTCTGCGCGGTCTAACGCATCGTGTGCCATCAATGCACCGATTTCGATAAAGTCAGCCAAACGCAATGCCTTGTCCAATTCCACGTTCAAGCTATTGGCCTCACCCGGAATGAATACATTGCTCCAGAATTCCTTCTTCAGGTCTTTCAACATCTGGATAGCTTCTTTCAAGCCTTCCGCGTCGCGTGCCATACCGACGTGTTCCCACATGATATGTCCCAGCTTACGGTGGATAGAATCGACTGTTTCTTTACCCTTCACGTTCATCAACTTCGCGATACGGGCGTTAATAGCCTTTTCTGCTTCCACAAATTCAGGCAGGTCAGTGCTGAAGCGCGGAACCTGGATCTGGTCAGACAGATAGTTCTGGATGGTATAAGGCAATACAAAGTAACCATCGGCCAATCCCTGCATCAAAGCAGAAGCACCCAGACGGTTAGCGCCGTGGTCAGAGAAGTTAGCTTCACCGATTGCGAACAGCCCCGGAATAGAAGTCATCAATTCATAGTCTACCCACAAACCACCCATTGAGTAGTGCAATGCAGGATAAATCATCATCGGAGTTTCGTACGGATCATCGTTCGTGATCTCTTCGTACATATCGAACAGGTTACCATATTTCTGTTTAACTACTTCCTTACCCAGACGGTTGATAGCGTCGGAGAAATCCAGGAATACAGCCAAGCCCGTGCTATTTACACCGAAACCGGCATCACAACGTTCTTTAGCGGCACGTGAAGCCACATCACGAGGAACCAAGTTACCGAATGCCGGATAACGACGTTCCAGATAGTAGTCGCGATCTGCTTCAGGAATATCCTTACCTTTTTTTGTTCCGGCCTGCAATGCCTTCGCATCTTCCAGTTTCTTCGGAACCCAGATGCGACCGTCGTTACGCAGTGATTCAGACATCAAAGTCAGTTTAGACTGGAAGTCACCTTTCACCGGCACACAAGTCGGGTGGATCTGCACCATACAAGGATTAGCAAAGTAAGCCCCTTTCTTGTAGCACTGCCATGCAGCAGAACCGTTAGACGCCATCGCGTTAGTAGACAAGAAGAATGTATTTACATAACCACCTGTCGCAACAACGACTGCGTGAGCGGCAAAACGTTCGATCTTACCGGTAATCAAATTACGGGCAATAATACCGCGAGCACGTCCGTCAACCTTCACAACATCCAGCATTTCATGGCGTGTGTACATCTTCACCTTTCCCAAACCAATCTGACGACTCAATGCAGAGTAAGCACCCAACAGCAGCTGCTGTCCGGTCTGACCACGGGCATAGAACGTACGGGATACCTGAGCACCACCGAATGAGCGGTTATCCAACAGACCACCATATTCGCGAGCGAATGGTACACCCTGGGCCACACACTGGTCGATAATAGAGTTTGACACTTCAGCCAGACGATAGACGTTTGCTTCGCGGGCACGGTAGTCACCACCTTTGATTGTATCGTAGAACAGACGATAAACCGAGTCACCATCATTCTGATAATTCTTTGCAGCATTGATACCACCCTGTGCAGCGATAGAGTGTGCACGACGGGGAGAGTCCTGAATACAGAAATTCAATACATTGAATCCCATTTCAGCCAGAGAGGCAGCAGCAGAAGCACCCGCCAGACCAGTACCTACTACAATTATGTCCAAACGACGTTTGTTTGCGGGATTCACCAATTTCTGGTGATTTTTATAATTTGTCCACTTCTCAGCCAACGGGCCTTGAGGAATTTTAGAATCTATTTGAGTCATAATGTTTTATTTTCAAATTGAAAAAATAATATCCGAAATTAAGCACCTACACCGTTCAGGTAGAAGATAACTGTGATAACAGCGAATAAGCCACAAATAATAGTGGCAACCCATTTAGAGATACATTCCCAACGGCTTAACCAAACGGTATTGTTCCAGCCAATTGTGTGAATCGCAGACCAGAAACCGTGAGTCAGGTGAAACCACAGAGCAACGAACCAGATCAGATACAACACCGTATTCACAACATTGCCCTGGAAGTAGAAATTGATAAACGCTGCACCATCCTGCGGATGAATGTCACCATGAATACCTGCCAGTTCGGCAAACATCATGTTGTACCAGAACTGAGTAAAGTGCAGAACCATGAACAGGATAACGATCACACCCAAAACAAACATGTTCTGAGAAGCCCATTCAACACCTTTCGGACGAGCGTTGATGGCATAACGGTCGTTACCGCGAGCCTTACGATTCTGCAGAGTCAAGATAATAGCATACACGAAGTGCACGACTACACCTGCAGCCAACACCAATGTACCGAGCAAAGCATACCAGTTAGAACCCAGCAAACCGCAAATCACGTTATACGCTTCACCAGAAAATACTGCCGCAATGTTCATACATAAGTGGAACACCAAGAACAGAATGAGAAAAAGACCTGATATACTCATTATCAGCTTCTTCCCGATAGAAGAATTAAGTAACCACATAAGATAATAATTTAAGTTATTTAATTGTATTTAGAAATTTCTTCCAATCTATGGTTATTATCGTGCAAAGGTATGCTAAATCCCCATATCACGCAAACGATTAAAGAAATATTTCATCAATTAGAACACTGCTTGCTGGCTGGTTTTATTTGCATCAGATATCACAAACGGATTGTGCGAAATGAAAAAATTTCGTTTTTTTGTAGCCGATACAGGCAAGGTCTTGCCGGATAACTGATTATTATTTAATTGTCATATTATGAAAACTGCTATTTTTTCTATTGGTGTTTTTTTGATTTCTCTGTTCTTAGGCTCTTGTCAGCCTTCCGAAACATCCTGTTCCGTCGTCGACACGGGGAAAACCTTAGACTATAAGATAGGAGATAAACTGTTGTTCTCTTACAACTATACCACGGTTTACCCAGCCCCTGGCGTTGACTCGGTCTATAAACGCAGCGGTTTCATCCATCCTTTGAAGACATTGGGAGGCGAAGTGATGACCAATTGTTCTCCCGCCGACCATTACCATCATTTCGGTTTGTGGTATGCCTGGACGAAAACCACGTTCGAAGGAAACGAGATCGACTTCTGGAATCTCCACAAAAAACAAGGAACAGTTCGCTTCCGCAACTTCGAACACGTATCCGACAACGGTTTTGTTGCGACACTGGACCATGTGGTCTACCCCGATTCTCCCGCAGAAAAAGTAGCAATGAACGAACGCCTGAAGATCAACATCGGGACAACATCCTTACCAGGTTATTACATCGACTATCATACCACTATCCGCCTCGCCAGCCCCAGCCCGATCACCATGGAAGCTTACCGTTATGGCGGCATATGCATCCGTACGCGCGAAGACTGGAACGATCAGAC
>OGLB01001018.1_pt1 | contig 12876 bp, 9 predicted proteins | sample 1572551 | NCBI WGS metagenome assembly OGLB01 (sample SAMEA2582003, study PRJEB24529) | metagenome | biome: Human gut stool | place: China | collected 2011
GAATCGATCAGTTTCTGATCCTCGGTGTATAGATGGACGCCCTTTGCCTTGATGATCTTATAGGGCGCTTTCATGGTTTTCATCTGCTCATACGGATACCAGATCATGTCAGCGATACCTCCTCATACAGTGCTGCTAAATCGTTTGGTTCCATCGGAAGTTCCTGTGCGCCGTCGGGAATGCAGGCGAGCACGGGCAGGCCCGTGCGCTGTCGGCACATGGCGATGTTGTCCTCTTCCATCGTGTCGCCGCGGTGATAATGGTTAAAGAGGATGCCCTTTACAGGGAGCTTTTTGCCTTGCATATACTCTGCCGTCAGCACCACGCTGTTGATGGTACCAAGACCCGCGTCCGCGATGATCACGCTTGGAAGCTGCAACGCACGAATGACGTCTTCGAGCCACAGCGTTTTGCCGTTCTCTGCGCGAAGCGGGCAGAGAATGCCGCCGCTGCCCTCGACGGTGACATAATCGTTGCGGCTGCACACGGCCTCAAAGCCCTGCCGGATGACCGGCAGCTCGGGGGGATTCCCCTCATAGCGCGCCGCCAGATGGGGCGACCACGCATGCTCATAGACATAAGGGCACATTTCGCCAAGCGGCTGCGAAAGTCCCGCCATTTGCTGTACGAACATGGCGTCGCCGGGGATGAGGCTGCCGTCGCTCCTTCGCCGGTTGCCGCTCATGGCGGCCTTATAGTATGCAGCGTTCTCTCCGGATTCCGCCAGCTTTTTCACCATCAGCGCCGTGACATAGGTCTTGCCGACGTCCGTTCCGGTCCCCGTGACAAAAAGAGCCTTTGCCATGCCTCACGCCTCCTTCCAATAGGCGGGGGTCACGTCCCGCCCGAGAGACGCGAGCATGCTGCGGTCGCTGCGGATCGTTGCGCAGGCGGCAGTGGTCAGCATGTTGCCGGTGATGGTGGCGGAGGCTCCCGCGCGGAAGGCGGTCTCACCGTCGTTGGTCAGCAGCGCGCGTCCCGCCGCCAGACGGATGTTCGCCTCCGGATTGATGTAGCGGAAAAAGGCAATGGTCCGCAGGATGTCCTGCTCCGTCAGGCGGGGCAGATGCTCAAGCGGGGTGCCGGGGATGGGCATCAGCGCATTGATGGGGATGGAGTCGATGCCGAGCTCTGCAAGGCTGACCGCCATGTCCAGGCGGTCTTCCCACGTTTCACCCATGCCGATGATGCCGCCGGAACAGGCGCACATGCCCTCCGCCTTGACCTTTTTCAGAGTCTCCACCTTCATGTCGTAGGTGTGGGTGGTGCAGATGTTCGGGAAGTTCCGCTTCGAGGTCTCAATGTTGTGGTGATAGCTCGTGACGCCCGCCTTGTGCAGCCGGTGAAGCTGCTCGGCGCTCAAAAAGCCCATGGACGCGCACAGGTCGATCTTGCACTCGCGGTGCATCGTCTCATAAGCGTGGATCGCCTGATCGAACTCCTCGCCGGTCAGGGCTCTTCCCGCGGTGACGATAGAGAAGCGGTCCACGCCCTCGCTTTCGTTCATCTTGCAGGCCTCTAAGATCGCCTCTTTGGGGAGAAAGTCGTAAACGTCGCATTCCGTGTGATAGTGCGCGGACTGCGCGCAGTATTTGCAGTCCTCCGGGCAGCGGCCGCTGCGGCCGTTGATGATGCCGCCGGTGATGATGACCTTGTCGCCCTTTTCGAGCTGCATCACCTGCCGGCTGACCTGCAGCGCGTGGTAAAACAGCACGTCGGTGCTCTCGTACACCTCGCTCATAACGGGCGTGATGCCCCATGAGAGGGCGAGCTTGCGGTAGGCGCGCTCGTTCGTGGTCAGGCCGATGATGTCCGTCGGGCCGCGGAAGCGCGAGATCAGCCGCGCGGTGCGCCCCGTGATGGAGCAGACGGTGATGACCTTCGCGCCGATGTCGATGGCCATGCCGCACGTGGCGTGGCTGATGGCGTCGAGCGTGTCGTGGATCTCAAACTGCGTCTTGGGGAAACGTTTGGCGTAGTTGATGTGCGCCTCGGTGTATTCGGCGATGCGGGCCATGGCGCTCAGCGCCTCGACGGGGTGCTCGCCCGCGGCCGTCTCGCCGGAGAGCATGATGGCGCTCGTGCCGTCGTAGACGGCGTTGGCCACGTCGGCGATCTCGGCGCGGGTGGGGCGGATGTTGTGCGTCATGCTCTCGAGCATTTCGGTCGCGGTGATGACGCGCTTGCCAAGCAGGCGGCACTTGCCGATGAGCTCCTTCTGGATGCTCGGCAGCTCTTCATACGGCACCTCGACGCCCATGTCGCCGCGGGCGATCATGATGCCGGTGCACTCGGTGAAGATCTCCTCGATGTTGTCGATGCCGGGCTGATTCTCGATCTTGGCGATGACGGAGATGTCCTCGCCGCCGTTGGCGCGCAGGAAGGCGTTGAGGTCGGCCAGGTCCTGCTTGCGCGACACGAAGGACGCGGCCACGAAGTCCACGTCGTTTTCGATGCCGAAGAGCAGGTCGCTCTTGTCCTGCTCGCTCAGAAACGTCTGCTTGAGCACCTTGTTCGGGAAGCTCATGCTCTTGCGGTCCGAGAGCACGCCGCCGGCGGTGACGCGGCAGATGACGTCCGTATCGGTCGTGGCGGTGACGGTCAGGGCGATGAGCCCGTCGTTGACGAGCACGGTGTTGCCCGGCTCAAGATCCTGCGCGAGCCCGGCATAGCTCACGGACACGCGCTCGGCATTGCCAGTGACGGGCTCGGTCGTGAACGTGAACGTGTCGCCGCTGTGCAGCTCGATCTTCCCGTCCGCGAACGTGCCGATGCGGTACTCCGGGCCCTTCGTGTCGAGCATGATGGCGATGGGCAGGTCGAGCTCCGCGCGCAGCTTCTTGATCCGGTCGATGCGCACCTGGTGCTCGGCGTGCGTGCCGTGGGAAAAGTTCAGGCGCGCGACGTTCATGCCCGCGAGCATCATGGCGCGCAGCGTCTCCTCGCTGTCGCAGGCGGGGCCGATGGTGCAGACGATCTTCGTTTTTCTCATATCCGACTCCCTCTCCGCATGTTGCGGTTTACTTTTTCTTCTTGCCGAACCAGCGGCGCTCCTTGCGGTTGCGGCCCTCGGGCTCGTCAGCGGCGGTGATGTTCCGGGCGGCCTCGGCCACGGCGTCGGCGTCAAAGTCGACGCCCATTTCGGCCGCGGTGTTGCGCATCTGATCAAAGAACTCGAGCTGGGCTTTGAGCGTCTGGAGCATTTCGCGCGTGAGCGCAAGGCCGCTGCCGACGCCGGGGTCGATGATGATGCCGGTGTCGTTCGAGGAGAGCACGAGCGGGGCGTAGTCCTTCACGCCGAGCTCGACGCTGCCCATGTTGCGCCATTGCAGCAGGCGCGCGCGGTCGGTGAACGCGCAGAAGAACGTGCGCCCGTCGTCGGTGCGCACCTTGCCGAACTGCAGGTGCTGCTGGCCGTCGGCCGGGGCAGCTTCGCCCTCGGGCCGCTGGGCGGGGAAGAACAGCGGCGCCGCGATCATGGTCGCGGCCAGGCGCTGGAAGTTTTCCTTCGAGGCGTTGATCTTGCACGCGTCGAGCGCGTCGCGCAGATCCTCGGCCAGCGCGGCGCGCATGGCCTGCTCGGGCGTGCGCTCGCTGAGCTCGATGTGGAAATCGGGGTAGGCCACGCGCAGCATGTCCAGCGCGGTGCTCAGGCCCTGCACGTCTTCGTCGGGGCGGTCGTTGGCGGCCACGACGAACAGGCGCGGGCGGTGATTGGCGCTGCGGTCGACGATGCCGGAGGCGTAGAGCTCCTCGAGCTTCGTCTGGATGCACAGGGCGATGCAGTTGGGGTGCTCGCTCGTGGCGGTCACGGCGATGGCGTAGGTCTCGTCGCCGTCCTGCACGGGCATTTTCGCCGCTTCGAGAATGTGCGGGCGGCCGAGACCGTAGGCGGCCTCGGCCTTGTGCTGCTCGCGCTCGGCGTCGGTCATGTCGTCGATGTTGTCCGGCTCCGTGTAGGCGCCGGCGGCCAGCAGCTCCGCCACGGCCTTGCGGCGGATGTCCTGAATGCCGAGCAGCTGCATGGCGCGCGAGCGGTCGGCGGCGACGTGGTCGTACAGATCGTTAAAATTACTCATATGCTTCCTTCCCGGGACGCCTGGGCGCCCCTTGGTTTTCTTTGCCGCCATTATAACACACCCCGTGCCAAATGCAAAGCGCCGATTCACCGCGGCAGATTGCACAAACATTGCCGCAGGGCGCAAAAAAATTTCTTGCCGCAGATCGCCGGTTTCTCTTTGCAAGCGGCAAAAATGTTGCTATAATGATTTTGTATGGAAACTTGGGTTTTGGCGTCCGCACGCAGGACGCGGAGATTTTCAAAAAGAGAGGAAGTTACGATATGATTCCACACGGCAAAGAGATCAAGGTGTTCACCGGCTCGTCCAACCCCGACCTGGCGGACATGATCTGCAAGAACCTCGGCATCTCCCTGGGCAAGAGCACGGTCACGGCGTTTGCCGACGGCGAGTGCTCCATCTCCATCAACGAGCCCGTCCGCGGCGTGGACGTGTTCATCGTGCAGAGCACCTGCAAGCCGGTCAATGACAGCCTCATGGAGCTGCTGGTCATGATCGACGCAATGAAGCGTGCCTCCGCCGGCCGCATCACCGCCGTCATCCCGTATTTCGGCTATGCCCGGCAGGACCGCAAGGCCAAGGCCCGCGATCCGATCTCGGCCAAGCTCGTGGCGAACCTGCTCACCGTCGCCGGGGCCGACCGTGTGCTGACCATGGACCTGCATGCAGCGCAGATCCAGGGCTTCTTTGATATCCCGGTGGACAACCTCTACGGCGCGCCGCTGTTTGCCACGCACTACCTGCGCCGCTTCGGCTACGGCCGCGAGGACATGGTCGTCGTCTCGCCGGACGTCGGCAGCGTGGCGCGCGCGCGTTCCTTCGCCATGAAGATGGGTCTCGGCCTCGCCATCGTGGATAAGCGCCGCGAAAAGGCCAACAGCTCCGAGGTCATGAACATCATCGGCAGCGTCGAGGGCAAGACCTGCCTGCTGCTCGACGACATGGTCGACACGGCCGGCAGCCTGTGCGGCGCGGCCAAGGCCATCGTTGAGGTCGGCGGCGCGAAGGAAGTGTATGCCTGCGCGTCCCACGGCGTGCTCTCCGGCCCGGCCATCGACCGCATCAACGACAGCGTCATCGACGAGCTGCTCCTGCTCGATTCCATTCCGTATCCGAAGGACAAGCCGGCCTGCGACAAGATCCACTATCTGCCCGTCGCGCCGATGTTCGCCGAGGCCATCAACCGCATCTATGAAGAGATGAGCATCTCCTCGCTGTTCGAGTGATGTTTTTTTCCGATCACGGCGGCGTGCAGTGGCTGGTCGTGTTCCTCGGCAACCCGGGGCTGAAGTATCAGAATACACGGCACAACGCGGGCTTTCTCACGGCGGACGTCGTGGAAAAGGACTGCGGCGTGCACATCGACCGGCTGCGCTTTCACGCGCTCACGGCGCAGGCGGAGCTCGGCGGGCAGAAGGTCCTGCTCATGAAGCCGCAGACGTTTATGAACAACTCCGGCGAGGCCGTGGCGCCGGCGGCAAAGTTTTATAAAGTGCCGCCGGAGCATATCCTGGTCGTGTCGGACGAGATCCACCTGCAGCCGGGCCGCCTGCGCATCCGCACGAAGGGCTCGGCCGGCGGGCACAACGGGCTCAAGAGCATCATTGCCTGCCTCGGCACGGACGCCTTTCCCCGCATCCGCATCGGCGTCGGCGCGCCCCCGCACCCGGACTATGACATGCCCGACTGGGTGCTTGGCACGTTCCGCGGCGAGGACAAGACCGCCATGGACGACGCGGCCGTGCGCGCGGCCGAGGCCTGCGCGGTCTACATCCGCGACGGGGCGGACCGCGCCATGAGCCGCTTTAACTGAACACCTGTCAGGGGTTTCCCACGTCCACTGGAACCGCCGCAGCCGACCGTGGGGGCATTGCCGCCGGGCCGCACGCGAAACCGGTCGAGGCGCGGGAGGCCCCTGATCTATTCGCAACTGGAGAAAAGGAGGAGCGCATCCCTTGAAAAAACACTGTATCGCCATGCTGCTCGCGGGCGGGCAGGGCTCGCGGCTGTATGCCCTCACGGCGAAGGTCGCCAAGCCCAGCATCCCGTTCGGCGGCAAGTACCGCATCATCGACTTCCCGCTGTCCAACTGCGCCAACTCCGGCATCGACACCGTCGGCGTACTCACGCAGTACCAGCCCCTGCTGCTCAACCGCTACATCGGCAGCGGCCAGGCATGGGACCTCGACAGCATCGACGGCGGCGTGTACATCCTGCCCCCGTATCAGAGCGCGGGGGAGCGCGGGTCGTGGTTTTCCGGCACGGCCAACGCCATCTATCAGAACATGGACTTCATCGAGATGTATGACCCCGACTGCGTGCTCATCCTCTCGGGCGACCATGTGTACAAAATGGACTATGACAAAATGCTCCGCGCGCATGAGCAGGCCGGCGCGGCCTGCACGATCTCGGTCATCCAGGTGTCGATGGACGAGGCCTCGCGCTTCGGCATCATGAACGTCGGGGCGGACGGCTTCATCGAGGAATTTGAGGAAAAGCCCGCCCACCCGAAGAGCGACCTTGCGAGCATGGGCATCTACATCTTCGACTGGAAGGTGCTGCGCAGGTATTTGATCGAGGACGAGGCCGACCCCAACTCCGACAAGGACTTCGGCAAGAACATCATCCCCAAGATGCTCGCCGCCGGGGAAAAGCTCCTGCCGTACCGGTTCGAGGGCTACTGGCGCGACGTCGGCACGATCGTCAGCCTCTGGGACGCAAACATGGATATGCTCTCGCCCACGCTCATCAATCTCTATGACCCGAAGTGGCCCATCCGCGCCAAGAGCCCCATCCGCCCGCCGCACAGCATCGGCCGGCAGGCGGAGGTCGTGCACTCGATCATCACCGAGGGCTGCACGATCGAGGGCCATGTGGAAAACTCCGTGCTCTCCAACTCCGTCACCGTCGGCGCGGGCGCGCGCGTGCTCTACAGCATCCTGCACCCCGGCGTCGTCGTGGAGCCGGGCGCCGTGGTGGAGTATGCCATCCTCGGCGAGGGCACGGTCGTCGGCGCGGGCGCGCACGTCGGTGCGCAGCCGGACGGGACGGACGCCTGGTGCGTCGCCACGGTCGGCCCGGACGTGGCGGTGCCCGCCGGGGCAACGGTCCCGGCCGGGGCCATGATCTATGACGGAGCGGAGGTGCACGCATGAGCAAGGTACACGGCATCGTTTACGCATATCACAGCTCCCCGCGGCTTGGGGACCTGACGCGCTACCGCACGAACGCATCGCTGCCGTTTTGCGGGCGCTACCGGCTGATCGACTTTGCGCTCTCGTCGCTCTCGAACGCGGGCGTGCACAGCGTCGGCGTCATCATGCAGCGGGACTATCAGTCCCTGCTCGACCACCTCGGCAGCGGCAAGGCGTGGGATCTGTCGCGCCGCAGCGGCGGGCTGCACCTGCTGCCGCCGTTCGGCGTCAATACGCGCGGCGACTATACCGGCACGGCCGAGGCGCTCAACGCGGTCATTTCCTACGTGCGCAATATTCCGGAGTCGGAGATCGTGCTCATGCCGGCGGACATCGTCTGCAATCTCGACCTCGCCGCCGCCATCGCGCAGCATGACGCCTCCGGCTGCGGCATCACGGCCATCTGCCGCGGCGGCGCCGTCACGGGGGAGCACCACCGCTACCTCACGGACGCGCACGGCCGCGTCACGAAGCTCATCACGAGCGCGTCGGCCGGCGCGGGCGTCGCCGCCATGGAGATCTACATCGTCAATAAGGACGTCCTGCTCTCGATCCTCGATTTCTGCGCGCAGGAAAACCGCTTCCACTTCCACCGCGACGGGCTGTTTGAATACCTCGGCCGCGGCGGCACGATGGACGTATTCCTGCACACGGGCTACGCCGTGCGCGTGGACGCGGTCGCGGACTATTTTGCTGCCAGCATGGATATGCTCGATCCGGACGCGCGCGCATCGCTCTTCCCGGCTGACCGCCCGGTGCGCACGAAGGAGCGCGCGGACGTGAGCACGTACTACGGCGAGCACGCGCACGTGGAAAATTGCCTTGTGGCCGACGGCTGCTTCATCGAGGGCACGGTCACGGACTGCATCCTGTTTCGCGGCGTGCGCGTCGCGCGCGGGGCGCACCTGAGCCGCTGCATCGTCATGCAGGACACTTGCATCGCGGCGGACGCCATTTTGCAGTACGCCATCGCGGACAAAAACGTCCGCATTGGCCCGGCCGTCACGCTCACCGGCTGCGAGGCCCTGCCGATCGTGATCCCCAAGGGCAGCGAGCTCTGACCCGAACGAACCCAGAAAAGGAAGATTCGATTTTATGCCAATGACCAATCAGATTTCCCGCGATGAGCTGCGCGGCGCCATTGCCGACAAGCTCAGCGCACACTTCGGCGTCACGGCCGAGAACGCGACCGATGAGCAGGTCTTTCAGGCTGCGGCCATCGTCATCCGCGAGATCCTCTCGCGCCTGCACACGTTCGACAGCCGCACCGCGCCCGAGCGCGAGGTGCACTACCTGTCGATGGAGTTTCTCATGGGGCGCTCCCTGATGAAGGACGCCTTCAACCTCGGCATCGGCGACGCGCTCACCGGCGCGCTCGAGGATCTCGGCCGCAGCGCTGCCGACATCTTTGAGACCGAGCCGGACGCCGGCCTCGGCAACGGCGGCCTCGGCCGCCTCGCCGCGTGCTATATGGACAGCCTCGCCACCGAGGGCATCCCCGCCACGGGCTATTCGCTGTGCTACGAGCTGGGCATCTTCCGGCAGCGCATCGTCGACGGCCGCCAGACCGAGGTCGCGGACAACTGGCGCACGGCCGCGTCGAGCTGGCTCGTGCCGTGCCATGAGGACACGGTCGAGGTGCGCTTCGGCGGCCGCGTCGAGCCGCACTGGGACGCCTACGGCCACTACCACGGCGAGCTGCACGGCTATGAGAGCGTGCTGGCCGTGCCGCGCGATATGCTCATCGCGCCGTATGGCGACGGGCGCGTCAACACCCTGCGCCTCTGGGAGGCGCACAGCCCGAACGACCTCGACATGTATCTCTTCGCCGCCGGCAGCTATGTCCAGAGTCTCGAGCAGCGCACGATGGCCGAGGTCATCACGAAGGTGCTCTACCCGGCGGACGACCACATCGAGGGCAAGACCCTGCGCATCCGCCAGCAGTATTTCTTCGTCTCCGCGACGGCGCAGAGCATCCTGCGTGCCCACCGCGCGCGCTACGGCACGGTGCGCAACTTTGCCGAGCACCACGTCATCCAGATCAACGACACGCACCCGACGCTCATCATCCCCGAGCTCATGCGCCTGCTGCTCGATGACGACGGCCTCGGCTGGGACGAGGCGTGGGATATCGTCACCGCCTGCGTCAACTATACGAACCATACCGTCATGTCCGAGGCGCTCGAGACGTGGCCGCAGGGCCTCATCCAGAGCCAGCTGCCGCGCGTGTGGGAGATCATCTGCGAGATCAACCGCCGCTGGTGCGACGAGCTGCGCGCCCGCTTCGGCGACGATGTGCGCGTGGGGCGAAACCTCATCATCGCGGACGGCTGCGTGCACATGGCAAACCTCTGCCTTGCCGCGTGCAGGACTATCAACGGCGTTTCTGCCCTGCATGGGGAGATTTTGCGCCGCGACCTCTTCCGCGACGTCTGCGCGCTCGACCCCAGCCGCTTTACCTATGTCACAAACGGCATCGACCACCGCCGCTGGCTCGCTCAGTGCAACCCCGGTCTGCACGCGCTCGTGTGCGACGTGCTCGGCAGCGACGCGTATCTGCGCCATCCGGAGGAGCTCGCGGGGCTTGAGCGCGCGGTGCATGACCCTGCCGTGCTCGCACGTCTCGAGGAGGTCAAGGCGCTCAACAAGCAGCGGCTGGCCGCGTGGGTGTTCCGCACCGACGGCTTCTCGCTCAACAGCGACGCGATCCTTGACGTGCAGGTCAAGCGCCTGCACGAGTATAAGCGCCAGCTTTTGTGCGCCATGCGCATCACGCAGCTGCAGCTCATGCTGCACGACGACCCGGATCAGCCCTTCCAGCCGCGCACGTTCCTGTTTGCGGCCAAGGCCGCGCCCGGCTACGCGACGGCCAAGCGCATCATCCAGCTGCTGTGCTCGCTCGCGGCCGATGTGAATGCCGACCCCGTCTGCCGCGGGAAGCTGCAGGTGTATTTCCTGCCGAACTACCGTGTCTCCGCCGCCGAGATGCTCATGCCCGCCGCGCAGGTGTCCGAGCAGATCTCGACCGCCGGCAAGGAGGCCAGCGGCACCGGCAACATGAAGCTCATGATGAACGGCGCCGTCACGATCGGCACGCTCGACGGTGCGAACGTCGAGATGTTCGAGCAGCTCGGCACGGACAATATGTTCCTCTTCGGCCTGCATACCGACGAGGCCGAGGCCCTGCGCGCTGCGGGCTACGACCCGCAGGCGTACGTTCGCCGCAGCCCGTGGCTGGGCCGCGTGCTCGAGCGCATGAGCCGCGGCTATGCCGACGGCGAGAGTTATGCCGACCTCGTCAGCGGCCTGCTCTACGGCGGCGACCCGTACCTGCTCCTCGCCGACTTTGATGATTACGCCGCCACGCATGAGCGGCTGTACGCCGCGATCGCAGACCCCGCCGCGCGCGCGCGTCTGTCGCTCGTCAACATTGCCCGCAGCGGCATTTTCGCCGCCGACCGCGCCGTGCGCGAATATGCCGAGCGCATCTGGGAGGTGCACGCATGAAGCCCTATGTCTGTGTTGTCGGCGCCGTGAATCTGGACATTTGTGGCCGCCCGGAAAAGAAGCTCATCTTCCGCGACTCCAACCCCGGCGCCGTCACGCTCACGCCCGGCGGCGTCGGGCGCAACATCGCGCACGACCTGCGCCTGCTCGGCGTGGAGGTCAAGTTCCTCACCGCCTTCGGCGGCGATTCACACGCCCAGCTCCTGCGCAACGACTGCGTGGAGCTCGGCATGGATCTCAGCTGCGCGCTCGACGTGCCCGGCGGGCGCACGTCGACGTATCTCTACATCACGGACGAGCGCGGTGAGATGCAGCTCGGCCTGTGCGATACGGACATCTCCGCCGCCATCACGCCGGCGTATCTCCAGCGCCATCTCGATGTGCTCAACAGCGCGGCCGCCGTCGTGCTCGACGGCAACCTGACGGCCGAGACCATCACCTGGCTCGGCACGCACTGCAGCGCCCCGCTCTTTGCCGACCCCGTCTCCGTCACGAAGGCGGAGCGGATGCGCGCGGCGCTCGGTGCGCTGCACACGTTCAAGCCCAACCTCACCGAGGGGCAGAACCTCACGGGCGAGTCCACGCCCGAGGGCATCGTCGCGGCGCTGTTGGCGCAGGGCGTGCAGCGCGTGTTTCTCAGCATGGGGGCCGACGGCATCCTCGCCGGTACGCGCGCCGAGCTGGTGCACCTGCCGTGCCTGCCCACCTGCATGGTCAACACGACCGGCGGGGGTGACGCGGTCATGGCGGCGCTCGTCTGGGCGTATCTGCAGGGGCTCGACCTGCGCGAGAGCGCGGCGGCCGCCCTGCGCGCCGGCAAGGCCACGGTCGAATACCCCGGCACGAACAATCCCGACCTCGGTGCGCTCGTCCACGGCTGAGGCAGGTCAAAAACGGCAAAAACAGCAGGCTTCCGGTTTTGGAAGCCTGCTGTTTTCTCATATCAGGATGGCGATGCGGTAAACGACCGCCGCCGCGCACCATGCCGCGGCGCAAGCGCCAATGGCTGCGGCCAGCGTGCCGAGCCTGCTGCCAAGCTCCTGCCGCATGGCCGCCTGTGCCGCCACACACGGCGCGTACAGCGCCGTGAACACGAGGTAGCTTGCCGCCGCGGCTGGGGAGAACACGCCCGGCAGCGCCGCCGTCAGGTCGCCGCCGAGCAGCACGCCGAGCGTGGACAGCACCGTCTCCTTGGCCAGCAGCCCGGTCACGAGCGCGGTCGCGGCGCGCCAGTCGCCGAAGCCCAGCGGCGCGAACACCGGCGCGAGCGCCTGTCCCACCACGGCCAGCAGGCTCTCACCGGCATTTGCCGCCACGCGCCACGTGGGTGTGAACGTCCGCAGCACCCACACGCCCACGCTCGCCGCGAGGATGACCGTGAACGCCCGCGTGAGAAATTCGCGTGTCCGCACCCACATCCGCCGCAGCACGCTGCGCGCGTTCGGCCAGCGGTAGTCCGGCAGCTCCATGACGAAGGACGCCGCCTCCCCGCGCAGGGCCGTCCGGCCGAGGAGCCGGGCTGCGACGGCGGCCGCCAAGATGCCGAGCGCGTACAGCGCCAGAAACACGACGGCGCTCCGCCCCGGAAAGAACGCGGCCGCGAAGGCGGCGTAGACCGGCGCTTTCGCGCTGCAGCTCATGCACGGCGTGAGCACGATCGTCAGCGCCCGGTCGCGCCGCGTGGGCAGCGTGCGCGCGGCCAGCACCCCCGGCACGCTGCACCCGAAGCCCAGCAGCAGCGGCACGGCGCTCTGCCCGCTCAGCCCCAGCCGCCGCAGCGGCCGGTCCATTACGAAGGCCACGCGCGCGAGATAGCCCGTGTCCTCAAGCAGGGAGAGGAAGAAAAACAGCGCCAAAATCACCGGCAGAAACGCCGCCACGCTCCCCACGCCTGCAAACACGCCCTCACGCACCAGACTGTGCAGCAGCGGCCCCGCGTCCAGCGCCGTGAGCGCGCCATCGGCCGCGTCCGCCAGCCAGGCGATGCCGCGCGCGAGCAGGCGGCTCAGGCACGGGCCGATGATATGAAACGTGAGATAATCCTCCGCATGCTGTTGGTCTGGCACTTTTCTGCCCGCGGCGATCCGCAATTCGCC
>OGLB01001023.1_pt1 | contig 12869 bp, 8 predicted proteins | sample 1572551 | NCBI WGS metagenome assembly OGLB01 (sample SAMEA2582003, study PRJEB24529) | metagenome | biome: Human gut stool | place: China | collected 2011
GTCAGCTCGACCTTCAACGCATTTCTCTATTTACGTTTCTGAGGAGGTGGCCGCTTTGAAAAAGCTTTACTATGCGCTGCTTGGCGCGCTGCTGGCGCTGATGCTGGGTGTCGGCGTCTGGTCGCTGTTCGGAAACGGGGAGACGGTCTCTGGTGTGGACGGCAAGCAGCTTGCGCAGAGGCCGGAGTTCTCCTTTGCGGCGCTCTTTGACGGAAGCTATCTTCCGGCGCTGGAGGCGTATTATACCGATCATTTTCCGATGCGCGACACGCTTCTGACGGCGGGAAAAACGCTCAATAAATTTTATTATTACTCCGGCTCGGAGGAGAACACCATGCTGATCGTAAGCGGCAGCACCGGAGCCGAGCAGGGCGGCGAACGTCTTGATGCCTCGCTGACGCAGCCGGAGCAGACGCCTGCGCAGCCGGATGTTCAGGAGCCGGAGGAGATACCGGAGCAGCCGACGGACGATCCGGAAAACAATGTCCAGACCCCGCAGGAGCAGACGCCCGGCAGCGAGCAGCCCGCGCAGCCGGAAGCCCCGGCCGTCGAGCAGCCTGCGCAAGCAGCCCACGTGTCCGCCGCCCCTGTGGAGGCGCAGCCGGTGGAGACCGACGACACCGCGGCCGACAGTGCAGCAGATGACGCCACGCAGCTTTATCACTTCCTGCATAACAGCTGAGTGAACATGCAATCAACCAGGGCGGGACGGCCGGTGCCGTACCGCCCTGCGCAATTTTTGATGGAAATACAACTCTGAGAGGAGAAAGATAGAACCATGTCCAAGAACGATTTCAACGCCACGATCAATCTGCCGAAAACAGACTTCCCCATGCGTGCCGGCCTTGCCAAGCGGGAGCCCGAGATGCTCCAGCACTGGTACGACATGGACCTGTACCACGAAATGCTCAAAAAGAACGACGGCAAGCCGCGCTTCAGCCTGCACGACGGCCCTCCGTTCTCCAACGGTGACATCCACATGGGCCACGCGCTCAACAAGGCGCTCAAGGACTTCATCATCCGCTCCTACGCCATGCGCGGCTACTACACGCCCTACATCCCCGGCTGGGACAACCACGGCATGCCCATCGAGAGCGCCATCATCAAGGAGCAGAAGCTCAACCACAAGGCCATGAGCATCGCCGATTTCCGCAGCGCGTGCCACGACTATGCGCAGAAATACATCGACCGCCAGATGGCCGGCTTCAAGCGCATGGGCGTCATGGGCGACTGGGAGCACCCCTACAAGACCATGAACAAGGGCTTTGAGTCCGACGAGGTGCGCGTGTTCGGCAAGATGTATCAAAACGGCCACATCTACAAGGGCCTCAAGCCCGTGTACTGGTGCGCCCACGACGAGACCGCCCTCGCCGAGGCGGAGATCGAGTATCAGGACGATCCGTGCACGACCGTGTTCGTGAAGTTCCCGATGCACGACGATCTCGGCAAGCTGCCGAACGTTGACCACAGCAAGCTCTTCTTCGTCATCTGGACGACGACGATCTGGACGCTGCCCGGCAACCTCGCCATCGCGCTCAACCCGCGCGAGCTGTATAACCTCGTGCAGGCCCCGAACGGCGAGGTGTATATCATGGCCGACGCCCTGACCGAGAAGGTCATGCACATCGGCGGCTTCGACAGCTATGAGGTGCTCGAGCAGCATCCGGGCGACTTCTTCGAGAACATGCTCGCCGACCATCCGTTCCTGCCCAAGACCTCGCGCCTGGTGCTGGCGGATTACGTCACCATGGATTCCGGCACGGGCTGCGTGCACACCGCGCCCGGCTTCGGCGCGGACGACTACCTGACCTGCAAGCGCTACGGCATGGACATGGTCGTGCCCGTGGACGATCAGGGCCGCCACACCGACTACGCCGGCAAGTACGCCGGCATGACCACGGAGGAATCCAACCCCGTCATCCTCGCGGACATGAAGGAAGCCGGCTCTCTGTTCGCATCCGAGGACATCGTGCACAGCTATCCGCACTGCTGGCGCTGCAAGCAGCCGATCATCTTCCGCGCCACGCCGCAGTGGTTCTGCTCCGTCGATTCGTTCAAGGAGGAGGCCGTCGCCGCGTGCGAGAACGTGCGCTGGCTTCCCGCCTGGGGCAAAGAGCGCATGGCCGCCATGATCCGCGAGCGCGCCGACTGGTGCATCTCCCGTCAGCGCCGCTGGGGTCTGCCGATCCCGGTGTTCTACTGCGACGACTGCCACAAGCCCGTGTGCAATGAAGAGAGCATCGACGCCGTGGCCAAGCTCTTTGAAAAGGAAGGCAGCAACGCCTGGTTCGACCGCCCGGCGGCCGACATCCTGCCCGAAGACTTCACCTGCCCGCACTGCGGCGGCAAGCACTTCACGCAGGAGACCGACACGCTCGACGGCTGGTTCGACTCCGGCTCTACCCACGTTGCCGCCATGCAGCGCGACCAGGGCTTCTGGCCGGCGGATATGTATATCGAGGGCGGCGACCAGTACCGCGGCTGGTTCCAGTCGTCTCTGCTCGTGGCCGTCGGCGCGCTCGGCAAGGGCGCCCCGTACCGCGAGTGCCTGACCCACGGCTGGACGGTCGACGGCGAGGGCAAGGCCATGCACAAGTCGCTCGGCAACGGCATGGATCCGGCCGAGATCATCAACGAGTTCGGCGCCGACATGCTGCGACTGTGGGCGGGCAGCGCCGACTACCACGCCGACATGCGCTGCTCCAAGGAGATCTTCAAGCAGCTGACGCAAAACTACCTCAAGTTCCGCAACACCGCGCGCTACTGCCTCGGCAACCTCGACGGGTTTGACGCCGAGCATCTCGTCGCGCCGGAGGATATGCTTCCGCTCGACCGCTGGGCCATCACGAAGCTCAACGACCTCATCCGCCGCGTGGCCAAGGCGTATGACAACTATGAATTCCACGTGATCTCGCACGCGATCAACGACTTCTGCGTCGTGGAGCTCTCGAGCTTCTACCTCGACATCATCAAGGACCGCCTCTACTGCGAGGAACGCAACGGCCTCAAGCGCCGCAGCGCGCAGACGGCGCTGTTCCTCATCCTCGACAGCATGACAAAGATGTTCGCGCCGATCCTCGCCTTCACCTGCGACGAGATCTGGCTGGCCATGCCGCACCGCGCCGAGGACGACGCGCGCAACGTGCTGCTCAACGTCATGAATCAGCCGTTCGACGCCTATGCGCTCAGCGAAGACGAGCTCGCCAAGTGGGATCAGCTGATCCGCGTCCGCACGGACGTCAACGGCGTGCTCGAGGCCGCCCGCGCCGAAAAGCGCATCGGCAAGCCGCTCGAGGCTGCCGTGACGCTGCGCGCCGCCGACGATGCCGCCAAGGCCGCGCTCGACGACGTGCAGAGCATGAACCTGCCCGAGCTGCTCATCGTGTCGCAGTGCCTCGTCGGCGGCGACGTGCCGGCCGACGCCGTCACCGGCACCGGCACGAACTTCCCCGGCCTGCACATCTCCGTGCGCAATGCGCCCGGCACCAAGTGCCCGCGCTGCTGGATGCACTCCGAGCAGGCCGACCCCGAGACCGGTCTGTGCCCGCGCTGCGCCGCCGTCGTCGCCGCGCAGAAGGCGGAGTAAAATCCCGATCCCAAAATCCTGATCCGAAAGCGAGGAACCGCTATGTGGTATGCCATCGTAGCCATCCTGATCCTCATCGCTGACCAAGGCCTGAAGTACTGGGTCACGCTCAATATCCCGCTCGACACCGGGCACGTCACGCTCATCCCCGGCGTGCTGGAGCTGACAAATATCCACAACAACGGCGCTGCCTTCAGCATCCTGCAGCACGCGCCGCACTGGATCTTCGTCATCTTCACGGTCGTGTTCGCCGCCATCGCGGTGTTCTGCCTGCGGCGCAATGTCGTGCACGGCAAGGTCGGCCGCTGGTCGGTCGTGCTCGTGCTCGCCGGCGCGGTCGGCAACTGCATCGACCGCATCCTCAGCGGCTACGTGGTAGACATGTTCAACTTCCTGTTCATGCGCTTCGCCGTGTTCAACCTGGCGGATATCTTCATCGTCGTCGCCGGCATCACGCTGTGCCTGCACGTCATCTTCTACCGGGGCGACGGCAGCGAGGAGGGCGAGCCCGCGCCGAAGAAGGCGCGCAAGTCCCGTCAGCAGCACCCGGGCGCCCCTGCGCGTGCGCACAAGCTGCATCTGCCCGCACGGAAACAGCAGCCCGCTGCGCCGAAAAAGCCCGCTGCGCCGAAAAAGCCCGCCGCGCAGCCCGTGTCCCCCGCCCCGGCGAAGGACGACCCGTTCGCGGCGTGGGATCGCGCGCCCGTGCAGGCGCAGCCGGTGACACCGGCAGCGCCGTCCGCGCCGAAAAAGGCCCCGGCAGCGCCTGCCGCCCCCAAACCGGTGCAGGAAACGCCCAAGGCGGCTGCCCCCGCCGTCAAACCGGCGGACACAGCCCCGGACGACCCCCTGCTCGCCTATCTCAACAGCACGCCCGCCGCGCCGGCCGAACCGGAAGTCGCGGACAGCGACAAGGAAAAAGACACCGCCCCGGCGGACAGCGAGCACTATTCGCTCGACGACATTTTAGCGGAGTTTTCGGATTTCTAATGGAACAACGAATGATTCAAACACAGGAGAGCGCCGAGCGGATCGACGCTCTCCTTGCGCGCTCTCTGCCCGAGCTCACGCGCAGCGCCGCCCAGCGGCTGCTCGCGCAGGGCGCGGTGACGAAAGACGGCGCACCCGTGAAGAAAAACTATAAGACCGCGCCGGGCGACACGTTTGTCGTCACGCTGCCGGACGCCGCTCCCTCGGAGCTGGTAGCGCAGGACCTGCCGCTGGACGTGGTGTATGAGGACGACGACCTCATCGTCGTCAACAAGCCGCGCGGCATGGTCGTGCACCCCGCGCCCGGCCACGAGGACGGCACGCTCGTCAACGCCCTGCTCGCCCACTGCGGCGACAGTCTCTCCGGCGTCGGCGGAGAGCGGCGGCCCGGCATCGTGCACCGCATCGACAAAGATACGTCCGGTCTGCTCGTCGCGGCGAAAAACGACTTTGCGCACCTCGCCCTCTCGGCGCAGCTGGCCGACCACACCATGGCCCGCACGTATGAGGCCGTCGTCTGCGGCAACCTGCGCGAGGATTCCGGCACGGTCGATGCGCCCATCGGCCGCCACCCGACCGACCGCAAGCGCATGGCCGTGACACAGAAAAATGCCCGCCGCGCCGTCACGCACTGGTCGGTCATCGCACGCTACAACGGCTACACGCACATCCGCTGCGAGCTTGAGACCGGCCGCACACACCAGATCCGCGTACACATGGCGCACATCGGTCACCCTCTGCTCGGCGACCTGGTCTACGGCCACAAGCGGCCGGAAAAGGGCCTGAGCGGGCAGTGCCTGCACGCGCGGGCGCTGCGCTTTCTCCACCCGCGCACCGGCGAGCTCGTGACGTTCTCCTGCCCCCTGCCGGACTATTTTCAGGACGTGCTGGCGCGCCTCGGCCCGCCGGTCGGCTAATCAGAAAGGAGCATTCCCATGCGCAGATCCGATCGAGAGATCACCGATTTTCAGGAGCTCATCACCGTCATGCGCGGGTGCGACGTCTGCCGCCTCGCCCTGCACGACGAGCCGTATCCCTACATCCTGCCGCTGAACTTCGGCCTGGAGGCGGACGGCGAGACTGTCCGCCTGTACTTCCACGGCGCAAACACCGGCACGAAGTACGACCTCATTGCCAAAAATCCGAATGTCGCGTTCGAGATGGACCGCGGGCACGCGCTCATCCTCGACGATGAGCACGGCAACTGCACCATGACGTACGAGAGCGTCATCGGTCAGGGCCGCATCTCGGTCGTGCCGGACGCGGACAAGGAGCGCGCGCTGCGCGTGCTCATGGCGCAGTATCGTGCGCCGGACTTTCCGTATTCGAAGGCCGTCATTCCCGCGACGACCGTCCTGTGCCTGACTGTCGAGCACATGACCGGCAAGCGCCGCGCGAAAAAGCACGGCTGAATGCACCGCACATAACGAGCAAAAGAGCCCCCGCAGGCAGTGCCTGTGGGGGCTCTTTTTGTGATCCTGCTGCAGATCAGCGGATGAAATTGGTGAACTTGCGCGCTTCCGTCTCCGGGCGCGGGACACCGGCTGCATCGCCGGCTGCAATTCACTGCAGCAGCCAGAGCAAATTGCGCGCAAGCTGGCGCATGGTCTGCAGGCCCTCCTCGTCCTGCGCGACGTCCTCCGGGCGCGCGCCGTGCACCATCGGCCAGTACTGAGAGGACACGACTGGCATATTCGAGATCATCGGGTATTTGACCAGCTGATCGAGCGCGGCCGTCGTGCCCGCGCGGCGCGCCGAGACGACGCAGGCGCACGGCTTATTCGCCCAACTGCCGCCGGCATAGAACAGCCGGTCACAAAAAGCAGACATCGCGCCGGAAATCCCGGCATAGTGTACCGGGGAAGCGAGCACGAGCGCGTCCGCCGTCTCCATCGCGTCGATGGCATCGTTCACCAGCCCACCGCGCACGCAGCGGCCGGTCGCATTGCATCCACCGCAGGCGGTGCAGCCGCCCACCTGCTCGGCGCCAACGGTCAGGATCTGCACCTCGGCACCGGCTGCGCGCAGCACCCGCTCCATTTCGTGCAGGGCGGTGTATGTGCAGCCGTGCGGATGCGGGCTGCCGTTGATCATGAGAATTTTCATCGTATCACCTCACGCGCAGGATAGCACAAATCGCCGCGCAGCGCAAGCGCGCACGCAATGCCCCAAAACGCCTTGCGCGGCAGCAAAACCTGCTGCCGCGCAAAGGAAAAGAAGGGACGTATGCCATGGAGTGGGGGGGGGAATGAAAGGAAGAAATGCGCATGGTGATACGGGAAACATGACGCGTCGGGCAGCCGGGCATACACAGCCGCCCGACGCGGAGAGGAACGGCTTCGCCGCTATGCGCCGCGGCGAAAGCCGGATCAGGCAGAGATCAGATGGCGCTCCAGCCGCCGTCCACGCACACGATCTGGCCGGTGGTGTAGCTGCAGGCCGGGGAGGCAAAGTAGGTGCACAGGCCGTCCATTTCGCCGGTCTCGCCGTGGCGCTCCATGGGGCAGCACTCGAGGTGCGCCTGATGGAAGAAGGGCGCGTCGATGTAGGCCGCGGTCATTTCCGTCGGGAAGTAGCCCGGGCAGATGCAGTTGACGGTGATGCCGTCGCGCGCCCAGGAGTTGCCGAGCGAGCGCGTCAGGTTGACGATGCCGCCCTTGGCCGCCGCATACGGTGCCGTGTCCACGCCCTTACGGCCGCAGACGCCGTGGATGGACGAGACCATGATGATGCGGCCGTACTGATTGGGCTTCATGGACTGGCGCACGACCTCGCGGCAGGTGAAGAACTGCCCGTTGAGGTCGGTGTTGATGACGTTGAGCCAGTACTCGTCCGTGAGCGTGGCCGGGTCGCCGCCGCCCGGAATACCAGCGGCATTGACCAGAATGTCGATCTTGCCAAAATGCGCGACGACGTCGCTGACGCAGTCCGTGATGCTCTTGGAATCCTGCAGATCCATGTAATGCGGATAGACCTTGACGCCGTATTCCGCCTCGATCTCCCTGGCGTTTTCATCCAGACGATCGGTGCGGCGGGCGACGAGCGCGATGTCTGCGCCCGCGTTGGCCATTGCCTTGGCGAACTGAAGGCCGAGACCGGAGGAACCGCCGCAGCAGAACGCGACCTGGCCGGAAAGATCAAACAGATTGTTTTTCATAATAAAGCCTTCCTTTTATAAAAAATTCAGTATGGTTTAGAAGAACCAGCAGTTTTCGTAGGCGCTGAGCGTGGCATCGGCCATCGTGCCGCCCTTGTTGGCGTCGCCGACAAAGACGACCTTGTCGAACGCATCCTTGAGCTGCTGCTCGTAGCTCTTGTCGGGGCGATTACCGAGCGCCATGATGACGATATCGGCCGGGCGGGTGACGACCTCGCCGGTGTCGGTCTTTTTGAGCTCGACCGCGCCGTCGGTCACGCCGGCAATGGCGTGCTCGGTCAGGACCTCCACGCCGCTCTCGGCGAGCAGGGACAGCAGCTTGTAGCGCGCGGTGCGGTAGATCGTGACACCGACCTCCTTCTGCATCTCGACGACCGTGACCTTGTTGCTGTCGCACAGGAAGTGCGCGACCTCAAGGCCGACATGGCCGCCGCCGATGACGGCAATGTTCTTGCCCTCGAAGGAGACGCGGCCCATGAGCACGTCCTCAATATAGTAGACATTGCTGCGGTCCACACCGGGAATGTTCGGCACGATCTGATCGCCGCCGCAGGCGACGACGACGCCGTAGGGATCGAGCGCGCGCAGCGTCTCGACCGTGGCGGGTGTGTTCAGGCGCACCTCGATGTGGTACTCCTTCATCTCGGCCTTCATGGTCTCGATGAGCTCGGCCACCATACCCTTGCACGGCGCTTTCGAGGCCAGCACGGCGCTGCCGCCGAGATGGTCACGGCTCTCGAAAATGACCGGGTAATAACCGCGCTTTTTCAGCAGGAGCGCAGCCTGCATGCCGCCGGGGCCGCCGCCCACGACCGCGACCGTGCGGCCGGCGCCGGTCTTGACCAGGTTCTCGTCGCCGTAGACCGTGGCGCGGCCGGTGACGGGGTTGATGGCGCAGTGCAGGTTCTTGCCCGCGACGACGGACTTGTTGCAGTTCATGCAGCCAAGGCACTTGCGGATGAGATCCTCACGGCCGGCCATGGCCTTTTTGACCACGTCGGGATCAGCCAGCTGCATGCGGGACATGCCGACAAAGTCACTCACGCCCTCCTGCAGGAAGCGCTCGGCCGTCTCGGGGTGCTTGATGGTGTTGACGGCGATGACAGGCACATTCACGGCAGCCTTGATGGTCTTGGCCAGATTCTTTCTCCAACCCTCGGGGCTGTAGCACGGCTCGATCATGGTCGGTGCGCTGGCATACACGCCGCAGGACACATTGAAGTAATCCACATACGGCTCTAGGTATTTGGCGATCTCGGTGCAGGCAGCGAGATCGTTGCCGCCCTCGACGAAGTCATTGCCGTTGATGCGCGCGCCGACAACGAAATCACGGCTGACGGCGGCGCGGATGCCGGTGAGGATACGCACGAGGAAGCGGCAGCGGTTTTCCATGCTTCCGCCGTATTCGTCGGTGCGCTTGTTGGTGTAAGGGCTCAAAAACTGTTGCACGAGATAGCCGTGCGCCGCGTGGACCTCGACACCGTCGGCACCGGCCAGCTCGGAGTTGACCGCCGCCTGCACGTACTTCTCGACCAGGTTGTCAATGTCCTCAATGGTCATCTCGCGCGGCAGAATGGTCGCGCGGCCGACGACGGAGTTGAGCTCCACACTCGGAGCCATGGCCTGACGGCCGCCGTTGCAGGCCGGGGGCGCCTCGCGGCCGCCGTGATGCAGCTGGATGAAGATCTTTGCGCCGTGGCGATGCACCGCCTCGCAGATGAGCTGGAAGCTCTTGATCTGCCGGCTGTCATAGATGCCGAGCTGGATGGGGTTGCAATGGCCGCTGTCGGCGTCCACGGAGGTGAATTCCGGAATGATGAGGCCGCAGCCGCCCTTGGCGCGATCCTCATAGAAACGGATCTGCTCCGGCGTGGTGCAGCCGTTCCAGTCGCCCATGAGCGCGCCCATGGCCGTCATCACGACGCGGTTGCGCAGCTCGAGGTTGCCGATCTTTCCGGGCTGAAACAGTTTTTCGTACTTCATGAGGTGTTTCTTCTCTTTCTTTGGAGGATTCCGAAACCGATGCTGTCTGCTTGTGCAGGAACGACATGGGATGCGGATTCTGCCGCCGCATCCGTGCCTTTGCAAATATTTTAACCATCTGTTTTGCGAATTTCCATATGCACGAAACACCAAAAAAAGCTTGATTTTGTGCGGGACAGACAATCCCGCCGCCGTGCACAACGATCCTGCCCGACGTGGAAACGACCGCCGTTGTGTGCCGTGCACAACGACCCGCCGCCTTTTTGTCGCACAGCACAACGGCAGCGGTTGCGCCCGCACCCCTCCGTGTAGTATAATTGAGTTAAATATTTTTTTAACAATTTTAGTATATCCGAGGAGGCACGACCGTGAAATTTTCCGAACTGATCACAAAGCTGCATTCGGCCAGTCAGCCGCATATGCTCATGTACATCGACATTCGTTCCGACTGCGAACTGGCGGACGTCAACATCCTTGCCTCCGGTCAGAGCGATGTGCAGGCCGGAACGCTCTATTTTGCCGACGCGGGGCAGCTGACACCGGACACCGTACTGCCGACCAACCTGCTGTACTACGGCACGCTGCCGCCGGAGCTAGCGGACAGACTGACGAACAGCGCCATGATCGATCGCGGTGAATTTGCCGTGCTGTTTCAGACCGTAAAGGAACTGCTGAGCTACCAGCAGTCCGACCAGCAGCTCTATACACAGGTGCTGTATATGCTCTGCAACGGTGCGGAGCTGGACCGGGTGCTGACCAAAATGACCGACGTCACCGGCGACCTGTTCGTCGTGATCGACAGCACGGGAAAGCTCGTGGCCAAGACGAAAAACTTCTATGTGGACTACCCGCTGTGGATGCGGAGCATCGAGCAGGGATACTGCAGCGATATTCTAATGGAGTACATCGAGGACCGGCGGCGCAAAAACGAGTATTCCCTCTCGGACAAGCCCTTCACGCTCTTTTGCGAGCACATGCAGCGCTATCTGCTGTGCACGCGCATCGTCTACGACAATTTCATGATGGGCTACGTCATCATCGTGAGCAAGACCGGCATGTTCAGCGCGGCCGAGCAGCAGATCATCCCGCTGCTGTCCAGCTCGGCAAAGGAGCGCATCGTCAAAAGCAACAACGGCAACTGGATCGATTACCGCGCCTCCCAGCTCAACAACATCTTTGCCGATATGCTCGCCGGCGCGCAGAACGTGGACATGGAGCGCCGCATGAAGCTGGCCAAGCTGAGCTTTCCAGAGCAGAAATGTCTGGCGATCATCCGGCCGGTCTATTATAAGGAGCCGGCCTACTACAAATCCCGCCTCATTCCGGATATGCAGGCCATCTTCGGCAAGACGGCCTTTTCGGTGGTCAAGAACGATCTGGTGCTGCTGCTGACAGCGGCGGACGGCGGCACCATCACGCCCGAACAGCGCGCAGCACTGGAGCAGTACACGCAGGGGCACCGGCTGATCGTCGGCATCAGCAACTGTTTTCAGGCCAACAACCAGCTTTCACTCCACTATAACATGCTGCTGCAGACCTTGCAATTGGCCAAGCAGATGCGCTCGGACCAGAAGCTCTTCTTTTTCTCGGACTACGTGTATTACGCGCTGCTCGATCAGGTCGAGGACAAAAGCCTGCTGTCCTTCATCCGGCATCCCGCGCTCGACACGCTCATCCACTACGACCGCGAAAAAAGCGCCGAGCTCTACCAGACGCTGCGCGTATTCACCAAATGCGGCTTTAACAAGGCGCACACCCCCGAGCGGCTCTTTCTGCACCGCAACACCGTCAACTACCGCATCGCACAGATCGAATCCATCTGCGGGATCGACCTTTCGACGACAGAGCTGCTGTTTTCGCTCCAGCTGTCTTTTCTGATCGACGGCTACCTCAACAACGTCGCCTTCTGACGGCGGCCGCAGCCTGAAAACCGGACCGGCAAAGCTTGCCGGTCCGGTTTTTTGCGTCAAAAACGGTTTCCGGAGCAAAATGCGGATTGGTCTCTATGACAAAATTTTGACCGGATACTGTGCACGGCAAACATTGTCGATTTCCTGTCAAGCAAATATAATGGGCACAACCGAACAAAACCGATGTGTATCCCGCAGGGACACACGAACGCAGCTCCGCAGCCGTCCGTCGCGGCGGTGCGGAGCGCTCCGGACGGCTGTCTGCCCGGCTGCCGGAGCGCAGGACCATGTCAATGATAGAAAGGAGAATCTCGATGGAAAAGACGATCGAGAATATGGATCGCAACCGCCTTGGAATCCTGATCCGCTGCCTGGTGATTTTGCTCATCACCGGCGTGACCAACTCTGCAGCCGTATTTGTTTCCCCGCTGGCAGCACACTTTAACTGGACCGCAGACGCCATCGCAAACGTCAGCACGACCATGCTGCTGTGCTGGACGCCCGGCGCTCTGATCGGCGGCACGCTCATGTCGAAGATCGGCGCAAGAAACGCCATGCTGCTCGGCGCCGTGCTGTTCCCGCTCGGCACGCTGACCAGCAGCTTCGTGCCGCAGTCGTCCCCGTGGCTGCTGTATGTGACCTTCAGCTTCCTGCAGGGTCTCGGCAACGGCCTCGCCTACACCGTGGCCACCTATGTCTCCACCGGCTGGTATCCGGACAAGCGCGGCCTCGTTTCCGGCCTGTGCATGGCCTTCACCGGTGGCTCGTCCGCCTTCCTCGCGCCGATCTGCTCGAAGCTCGTGCAGTCCACCGGCATCATCTCCACGCTGCGCATCGTCGGCCTCGTGTCCCTGGTCGTGTGCGTCGTGTGCGCGCTCGGCGTCCGTCAGGCGCCTGTCGGCTACACGCCCGCCGGCTTTGCCGGCTCCGCCTCGAGTGCGGAGACCCAGCTCGAGAGCTATAACGTGCGCCGCGCGCTCAAGACCCGTCCCATCTGGCACCTGATCGTGTGCACCGCCTTCTTCCCGACGATGTATATGATCATGTTCCCGCGCTTCTCCGTGTACATGACCGACGCCGGCTTCACGCTGAGCGCGGCCACGCTGGGCGTGTCGATCTACTTCATCGCCAATACCCTCAGCCGCCTGTTCCTCGGCGCGCTGTGCGACAAGATCAGCTACAAGCACTTTGAGCTGGACCAGCAGGCCGGACATGGCCGCAGGCAGATGGAAGAAATCGAGAC
>OGLB01001031.1_pt1 | contig 12796 bp, 10 predicted proteins | sample 1572551 | NCBI WGS metagenome assembly OGLB01 (sample SAMEA2582003, study PRJEB24529) | metagenome | biome: Human gut stool | place: China | collected 2011
AAGAAAACGGCAGCTGCGGCAGTGAGGCAGATGCTGATTTTGCCCGCGCGTATGAATTGCTGTACGGAAACGGCGGCAAAGGCAAAAACGGCAATGGCGTTATCTGGGGCAAGAATTTCAGGGGTGAACCCCGTCCGCTTGACGATATAACAGAAGAAGAAAATAACGTTGTTGTGGAAGGCCAGTTTGTAAAATGCTTTGACAAAGACGGCATTCTTACTTCTTTTAACGAGCGTGAACTGCGCACCAAACGCGTTAAGCTCAGCTTTAATTTGAGCGATGATACAAACGGCATTTTCATCAATATGTATTTTCAAACGCTTGAAGAATGCCATAAGTTTAAAAGTTTAATCAAGCCGGGCGTGTATCTGCGCATTATGGGCGATGCAAGGCGTGACCGTTATGCTTTTGACGAAATGACTATCGAGCCTAAAGGCATTATGCTGATTGAAAAAGAAGAACGTATGGATAATGCCGAAGTGAAAAGGGTAGAACTGCACTGCCATACCAAAATGAGCAAAATGGACGCTCTGACGCCGATGGAGGATTTGGTTAAAAAAGCAATTAAATGGGGGCATAAAGCTCTTGCTATTACCGACCATGGTGTTGTGCAGGCGTTTCCGTTCTGCTATGATGCCGCAGAAGGCAGCGATTTAAAACTGATTTTTGGCATGGAAGGTTATTTGTTGGGTGATAGCCAATTAGAAAGTGTTGATTTGGAACCGGCAGACAGCCTTAAACCAGTAAAAATTAAAAGAAAGAAAAATACTTTATACCATATTATTATTTTAGCTAAAAATGAAGCCGGTTTAAGAAATTTATATAAACTGGTAACATTTAGTCATTTAAAATATTATGATGGTGGAAATAAACGTCCGGCATTGCCGCGAAACCTTATAGAAGAATGCCGTGAAGGTTTGCTTTTGGGGTCTGCCTGCGTTGCAGGTGAATTATATTCTGCTGTGGCTGCAAACAGAAGCGATGAAGAATTAATGAAAATAGCTTCTTTCTATGATTATCTGGAAATTCAGCCGTTAGGGAATAATATGTTTATGGTACGTGACCCTAAATTTAATTGTACGGTTGAAGATTTAAAAAATCATAATCGTAAAATTTACGAAATAGGTAAAAAACTTGGAAAATTAGTAGTTGCCACCTGTGACGTGCATTTTTTAAACCCGGAGGACAGCAAATACCGCACAATTTTGCATGGAGTACAGCATTGGAAAGATGCAGAAGAACAAGCACCGCTGTATTACCGCACAACGGAAGAAATGCTGGCGGAGTTTGAATATCTCGGCAAAGATGTCGCTTATGAAGTTTGTGTAACCAACCCCAACAAAGTTGCGGATATGGTTGATAAAATAAAACCAGTGCCGGACCGTGACCAGCTTTATTCGCCGTCCATACCGGGCGCGGTAGAAGCGCTGCCGAAAATGGTTTACGATAAAGCGCATGAATGGTACGGTGATGAATTGCCGGAAATTGTTGCTGAGCGTATTAAAACCGAACTCGATTCTATTATTAACAACGGTTTTGCTATTTTGTACTACATTGCGCATAAGCTGGTGCGCAAATCGCTTGATGACGGCTACCTGGTAGGTTCCAGGGGTTCTGTTGGTTCGTCGCTTGTTGCAACGCTGATTGACATTACAGAAGTTAATCCGCTGGCACCGCACTACCGTTGCCCTAAATGCCGTTACAGCGAGTTCTTTACCAATAACGAATATGCTTCCGGTTTTGACCTGCCGGAGAAAAACTGTCCGCATTGCAGTACACCTATGTGGCGCGATGGGCATAACATTCCGTTTGCGGTATTCTTAGGCTTCCATGGCGATAAAGTACCTGATATCGACCTTAACTTCTCCGGCGAATATCAGCCGGTGGCACATAAATACACCGAAGAATTGTTCGGACGCGATAATGTTTGCCGTGCCGGTACGATATCGACAGTGGCAAGCAAAACAGCCTTCGGCTATGTGCGTAAATATTACGAGGAAAAAGGCTTAACCAAGCATCCGGCTTATATGGCGGGGCTGGTGGAAGGCATTGCCGGGCTGAAACGTACAACTGGCCAGCACCCGGGCGGCATTATGGTTGTGCCGCGCAATATGGATATTCACTATATTACGCCTATGAACCATCCGGCGGACGAACGCGACAGCACGACCGTTACCACTCACTTCGATTATCACTCCATTAATGACAGGCTGGTTAAACTTGATATACTCGGCCATGATGACCCGACGGTTATCAAGCTGCTGGAAGAATTTACCCATATTAAGCCGACTAAAATTCCTATCGGCGACGAGGCTACAATGTCTATTTTCCGCAATACGGAAGCGCTCGGCGTAACGCCGGAACAGATTAACAGTTCTGTTGGCACCTATGGTATACCGGAGTTTGGCACGCGTTTTGTACGCCAGATGGTAGAGGATGTACAGCCGAAAAACTTCGGGCAGATAGTCAGGGTTTCCGGTTATTCGCATGGTACTGACGTATGGCTGAACAATGCGCAGGACTTGATTAAAGAGGGCAAACCGCCTGAAGATACAATCGCAACGCGCGACGACGTTATGACAAACCTTATTGCCATGGGCGTAGAGCCGAGCCTTGCGTTTAAAACGATGGAATATGTGCGTAAGGGCAAGGCTGCCAAAAACGGTTTGGAGCCGAAAATGCTGGATGCAATGAAGGCGGCCAAAGTTCCGGAATGGTTTATTAATTCCTGCCAGACTGTTAAGTATTTGTTCCCTAAAGCACATGCTATAGCCTACGTTTTAATGGCTTACCGCATTGCTTACTGCAAAGTGCATTATCCCAAAGCGTTTTATGCTGCTTATTTCAGCGTGCGTGCGCCGGAATTTGATGCGGCCTATATCGCCAAGGGCAAAGAATATATGAAGAAATTTATTAAAGATGTATATGCACAGGGCGGCAAGGCAAACAACAGGGATAAAGATACCGTAACCTATTTGGAGCTTGCTGTGGAAATGATGGAACGCGGGTTGGAATTTGAACCAATAGATTTGTATAAATCGCATCCGACACGCTTTTTGCCGACGGAGAAAGGCGTGCGCATACCGCTGGCAGCACTCAGCGGCATTGGCACAAGCGCAGCACTAAGCATTGACGAAGCGCGCAGCAGCGGTGTACCCTTTATTTCGCAGGAAGATTTGCGTGTACGTTCCAAAGTATCAAAATCGGTAATAGAAAAACTTGCTGAATACGGCACATTAAAAGGCCTGCCGGAAAACGACCAGATAGATTTGTTTTAAAATTTAAGGCTTAACTGTAATGGTTAAGCCATTTTTTATTGCTGTGATTAAAATGGTACAGCATATTTATTATGATAATAAAAAATAAGAAAGGGTGAAAAATATGCTGTACTATGAATTTAGTTGTAATTTTACCGCCAATATGAAAAAAGTTTTTAAAAAAAGGGGATTTTTAAAAGAAATCGGAGATGTTGATTTTAATAAACTAAATAATTATTATGACATGCTTTTAAATGATAATGAAAATATGGACTTAAGATTTTATGATTTGGAAAATGATGGCATAAAAGGATTATTTAAAATTAATTTTAATGAAATTTGCCAAAATAAGCCTGAAGCCATTTTAAAGACAGAACTTACTAAAATTTTTTATACTTCAAATTTAAATATTGATTTTATTAAAGAAATTAAATTAGAAACATATTTAAAGCGCTTTCAATGGGGTAAAAGTTTAGTAGCTATACGTTTTCCGAATAGCGGTAAACTTGTAAATATAGAAAATTCATATTTGTTTTCATTTAGTTGCGGTATCAGTGAGTACTTGATTAAGAACACTGATTACAGTGAAAATGAAATAATGGATAAAGTACGAAAACTATTAATAGATTTGAAATTTGAAAATGAAATAAAACGAATTTACAGAACAGGGATTTTAAAAAATTTTTACGGCCATCCAGTTCATTATCTTATCAATAATGAGAATACAAAAAGAATAGATAATATAATTGAATGTCTTACGGAAGCTTTGTACGCTAACAAAAGAATAAAGAGCAGGAGAATAATATTTGTTAATGATTTATATATACCCTCTTTTGAATATGACGAGTATAATTTTGAAGAATTGTTAAAAGACAACGAAGGAGGAACAGTTGTTATTTCTTTTAACAAAAACGATAACGGAGAAGAAGAAAACCGTAATTCTGATTATTTTAAATCATTAAAGATGTTTTGGAACATGGTTGTTAAATATAAGAATAAAATACAGTTTATTTTTGTTGATATTCCGAATGATATTATTTTTGATAGGCAGAGAAAAAATTCTATTTGTTTAACAACACTTTCCGACGGAGTTATTTCAGGTAAAAATGCTAAAATTTATATTAGAAATAAAATATCGGAATTTGGTTTTGAAAATTACGAAAATACTTTTGATTATGATAAAATATTAGATAATGGGCAATATAGTATATTTGAAGTAGATGAACTTATAAAGTTATGGCAGGAATATGTTTTAAAGAAAAAGATTTTCGGCCTTTATAATTAAAGAAATGTAAGGAACAATACAAAAGGCTGGTGAATTTAATGCCGGAAAATAACAAACTGAAACTTTTGTACATTTTGGAGATGATGAAAAAGACGGATGAATTTCATCCGCTTAATTCAACACAGATAAAAGAAAAATTAAAAGCCTATATGATTGACGCTGAAAGAAAAGCTATAAGCCGCGATATAGAATGCCTGGAAGATGCCGGTTATTCCATTATAAAATGTGCTAATCATAATAAAGGCTGGTATATGACAGACCAGGATTTTGAAGATTACGAGCTGAAAATATTGGCTGATGCTGTTGCTAAAGCACAATTTTTAACGGTAGAAGATACAAGAAAACTTATAAAAAAATTAAAAAACTTGCTACGGCGGAAGGTGAAAAAATTATCGCCCGTACAACTTTTGTTGATGACGATTTAAAAATTGCCGATAATAAATTTAAACTAAAATTTGATTTATTGATACGTGCAATAACCGCCGGAAAGCAGGTGCAATTTCAGTACCTTAATGAAAAAGCAAATGATAAAAAAATAATGCGGCGCAATGGCTATGTTTATAAGGTAAGCCCATATTACGTATTTCTGTCAGGGACAGAATTTTTTTTGCTGGCAAATCCTTCCACGCATAATCATTTAACAGTTTTTAAAATTGATTTACTTGAAAATTTGACATTACTTGAAGAAAAAGTTCGTATTCAGGATGAAATAGAAGAACTTAATGAACTTACTAATGGTAAAACAATAGAAAAATTTTTACGCAGCAGCGTTAATATGTGGCTTGGTAATTTTATAAGTGTAAAGCTAAAATGTAATTATGGGTGCCGCCGCGAAATTTTAAAAAAATTCGGTGTTAATACTTTTATTACCGATAATAAAGACGGTACTTTTAACGCTTCTGTAAAAGTAAGTGACAGCCCTGGTTTTTATCAATGGCTGGCTTCTTACGGAAAAAATATTATTATAAGTGAACCAGAAGAAATAAAACAAAAATACATTCAATATTTACAAGAAACATTAAAAAATTACTTATGAGCAGGTGAACCTATGAAAATTACAGTACATAGAGGTATGGACCAAATAGGCGGCAACGTAATAGAAATTTCTACGGATAAAACAAAAATTTTATTGGATGCCGGGCTGGAACTTAATCCTATAGAAGAAACGGAGGTTATAAAAGCTGAAGATGTCGTAGAAAATGGATTTGATTTTGATAAACTTCTTAGAGAAAATGATTTTTCTGCAATATTCATTTCACATTATCATGTAGACCATGTCGGGCTTTTAAGTTTGGCCAAAAAATTACCTTCGGTATATATGGGAAAATTGGCTTACGATATTTTTAAAGCTACGGAAGAATATAAAAATAATATTGTGAATTTTATACCGGCCGGGTATTTTTATGACGGTAAACCAATAGTAGTTGGCGATATAAAAGTAACGCCTGTTTTTGCTGACCATTCTGCATGCGATGCTTATTCTTTCATTGTTGAGGCTGAAAATAAAACGGTAGTATATACAGGAGATTTCCGTGGCAACGGAAGAAAAAACTTCAGCAGTTATCTGAATAAAATGCCTCAAAATGTTGATGCAGTTATATGCGAAGGCACAAATGCCGGTAAAGATGGCGTTAATGCAAAAGAGGCAGAATTGGAAAATAAAATGGCAGATGTAATGGAAAATGCCAATCAGGTATTTGTATTAATGTCTGCACTTAATATTGACCGTGTTGTTACGGTTTATAAAGCTGCGAATAAAGTAAAACGCATAATGCTGCAAGATGTTTATATGAGCCTGGTAACTAATCTTTGCGGCAATAACATTCCTAATCCGTGTACATTTAATAATGTATATGCTTTTACGTCTAAAGGAATGGATGAAGAAGAATACAGTAAATATTTTGCCGGTTATGGCAATAAAAAAATGGGTGAAAAACAAATTGACGATAAAAAGTTTGTAATGTGTGTACGCAGCAGTTTTAAAAATTACTTGCAAAAACTTAACAGTATAAAACCACTTTCCGGCAGTGTTTTAATTTATTCCATGTGGGATGGTTACAAAAATCAGAAAACTATTAAAGCGTTTTTAGACTTTGCTCAAAGCCTTGGTATGAAGATAGTTGACGTTCATACCAGTGGGCATGCAGATTGTAATGATTTGGAAAGATTTTTAGAAAAGATAAATCCGCAGTATATTATACCGGTACATACAGTGGATACAGAGTGGTTTGTAGAAAAGTACGGTACTGAAAAGGTTGTGAGAGATAAAATATTTATTGTTTGAAGCAGGAATATTTTAGCTAAAGAAGAAATAAGGTATAAAAATATATAAAAGGAGAGATGGCCATGTCTGAAAAATATATGAAGGGTGAATATTCTAAGATACAAGTATTGCAAAGTTTTAATAATAATATGACAGAAGATGTTTATAAGAGGAAAGAAGTTAATTATCAAAGTGTAACTAATGATACTAATGAATATTATAGTGAAGTAGTTGCAGCTCAAATACTTCAAAAATATAATATTTTAGATAGCAGTGCATTTGAAAAATATCTTTTTCCTGAAAATAAAATGGCCGTTGAAAAAGAAAGAATTTATGATGTTTTACATAAACCTGAAAATATAGAAATTAATAATAAATCTAAACGCAATGAAGAAAATATAGCTAAAAATTCTCTTAAAATTAGCTTATGTAGCGATGATAATTACGAAGTTATAGATTATCAAGTACCAGTAAATAGGGTGCAATATAGTAAACAGGGCAAAATAGATTTGATTTTAAGAAACAATAAAGAAAATACTTTATTACTTGCTGAATTAAAAGATGAAAATAGCAGTGAGACTATTTTGAGAGCAGTAACGGAAATAAAAACAATAGAAGTTAATAATTCGTCCTATAAGAGAATAAAAGAAAGCTATAAAAATTCAAGCGTAGATTTAGAAAAAATTTTACCAGCGGTTATTTTTTCCAATGATAAAGATAAAAAACTAAAAGAAGTTAGCAGAGGTTTAATTAAAGTTCATAACCGCCCAAAGCATGAGTTTAATGAAATGGTACAAGGGAATATGCCATATTTATATAAATTATGTAAGGCATGGAATATTGAGTTTTTTGAATTAACTATTGATAAAAAAGGCGAAACGGACGGACAGCGTGATTATTATAAAGATGAATATACTTTAAAACATTTGACATATTGATAGCTTAGTAGAATACCACAAAAATTGTTTATTAAACAGTTTTTGTGGTATAATTTTTGCAAAAATACAGGTTTAATTTTTATGTGAATGATAAAAATATTGAATAAAAGAATTTTGAATAGAGGTGATAACCATGCTGAAAAAAGCCGTTATATTTACAGCGCTGTTATGCTTTGGCATCGGTAATTTGTGTTTTGCCGACAGCAGCCGCATGCTTGATAAAAATACTGAACTTCATCCGCAGGGGTGGAGTGTAGGTGAAACGATTAAGTTTAAAAAGAAAACCGCTGTGCGTTTAAATGACATCGGCGAAGTAATCAGCGGAACGCTTGCTGATGATACTTACCTTCGCCCGCAGGGATGGCAGCGCATAATTAACGATAATTATTTTGTTTCCGCTTATATCGGCGGGGCGTGGTTTCCGCGTTATCACCGGTACTGGTCTGGCAGCGTTTACAATATTGCTTTGCCAAGCTACGGGCATTTGCGTTATAAGGATGATACTGCCGTTACTTTCAGCAAGCAGGGCACGGTTTTAAGCGGAACAATAGCTTCGCGGGCAACTGTGAGCCTTGGCGAAGGGCAGTATGGGTTTGTAACTTTTGCGGATAGTTCAATTTTGGAATTTTACGATAACGGCGCAGTAAAAATGGGGACACTGAATGAGGATACCCAGCTCAGGCCGGCTTTTTGGCAGCAAAACATGGCGGATAACAACAACGCCGGTTTTGTAGAGTTTAAAAAAGATACCTGCGTTTATTTTGATGAAAACGGGCTTGTAACTGCCGGAACAATAAAAGAAGCCGCACCGTGGAAAACGGGCGGCACAGTTACAACGCTTACAGAAAAAACTGAATATAAATTTACTGAAAACGGCGCTGAAAAAACGCCTGAAACTAATCCTTCAGAGTAAACTTCCATGCACAGTGGCAGGTATTGTCAGTAATATCGGGGTAACAGCTTAAGCATTCGCAGGTAAAGCGGCTGTCGATAGTTTTGGCAAAACCGCTGTATTCAATAATGCCAACTGCCTTGCAGGGGTGCAGCGGCATGTTTTTGCTGCTGCGTGCGTGCTGTACGCGGCATTCCGTAGTGCGGTATATTAATGTATTGCCTTCGGTAATAATCTCATCCCGGTTAATATTGGCGTAAAGCCGCAATTTTAAGGCCTGCTTAAGCCCTTCTATGCCGGGGTGCTCCGGCAGGTTCAAAAAAGTTTTTATGCGTTTGGCTTCAATTACGGTAAATTTTTCCCAAATAGCACAGTCATGTTCCATGGCTTCATCCATGCCGTATTTGCGCTCTACGGATTGAAACCATACGCCGTCCATGGCAAGCCAGTTTTTGCAGTATCCTTCAATCAGTTCTATTAATTGTTCTTTGCTGTAATTTTTTAAAGTTTCATTAATCATAAATTCACCCCGCTTTTACGTTTATTATAGCGGTAAAAGCACATAAAAAACAAGGTTTGAAATACCGTTTGCAGAAAAGCTTAATGTTATGACTTTTGCAGACGGTATTTTTGTTGTGTTTAAGGTCTATTGCGTTGGCGTAAAAATCCTGCGAAATAAGTATCTTTTATAAATTCATAAAATACTTTTTGAATAGGAAATGTTTTTATGTCGCTATGATTGAAAATTAACCATGTGTGTCTTTTAAAAATACTGCCATCTTTAAAGTACATAGCTTTGGTAAAAAGTGGACCTGTACATTCTGGTACAAGTATTTCCGGTAAAATACCATATCCTAACCCGGCAAAAATCATTTCTTTTGATATGTCTAAATTACTTACTTTAGTGCCTATTTTAGGACGGCAATTGAATGTTTCCTTCCACCACTGCCAAATACTATTATGATAAGATTCTTCATATGGATAAGTTATTAAATTCATTTTTGGAAGATTTTCAATTGAAAACGGTGTTGTGCATGCAATTAATGCATTGTAAGTAGTTAGAAGAATTTTGTTATTATCGGCAAACGCAGAAGCGTTTTTTGTGAAACCGAAATCTACTAAATGAGATTTTACTAATTTGTTAACTTCTGATGATGGAATTGTAGTAAGTTCAAAACGTATTTTTGGATATGCTGTATGAAAGCTTTCCAATAAACTGGGAAGATAGTAACGACCAATAATACTGGAAACGGCTATTTTTAGAGTTCCAGAAACTTCTTTTCCAAAAGTATGTAAATTTTGTTTGAAATTATTAAATTCTTTTAGATGTTGTATAGCAAATTGTGCTGTATATTCTCCGTAAGATGTAAAGGAAACACCTTTATTTGAGCGTTGTAAAAGCTTTACATCAAGTTCATTTTCTATTTGTTTAATTCTGGCAGTAAGTGCTGGTTGAGATATGAATAAAGTATTTGCTGTTTTTGTAATATTTTTATATTTATATAATGTGCTTATTATTTGCCAATCTCGTTCATCCATTAGTTCACCTTCTTAAAAAGCATAGACAAGATATTACTTTATAATTATACCATTAATTTATTAATTTTATTAAAAATTTTTACTTAGAATTATAATAACTAAAAACTATAGCAGGCATAAAATTATAGTATTTTATCTTTTATTTTTTAAAATATATAATAAAAATGTAGATTAATAATAAAAAGAGGGTGATTTTATGAGAATTAATATTTTAATTAAAAATGGGCACGTAATAGATCCCGCGAATAAAGTTGATGAAATAAAAAATGTCGTAATTAGCAATGGCTTTATCGTAGAAGAAAATAGTATACAGCCGGATATAATTTTAGATGCTAAAGGTAAATATATTTTTCCTGGATTGATAGATTATCACGCACATATAGCTGTTAAAAGTACGGAATTAGGTATTGATGCTGATACAAGTATGCTAAACCAAGGTGTTGTTTCTGCTGTAGATGCAGGTAGCTGCGGCATAAGTTCATTTGAAGATTTTGTTGAAAATATTGTAAATCGTTCCAAAATGAATATACAAGCCTTTATAAACTTGTGCCCGGCTGGTCTTGCAACAATGAAATATCATGAAGATTATAATCCTAAGTATTGGGATGAAAAGCAGTTACGGTATTTTTTTACTAAATATTCAGATCTACTATTGGGAGTAAAAATACGCATTAGTAAGCCTATTTTAGGTGATTATGGTTTTAGAATTTTTGAAAAAGCTGTTGAATTTGCTTCTAAACTTAATACACGGTTATGCGTACACACAACTGATCCTGTTGGAGGCATGGCAAAAGTTGCAAAGCTACTTCGAAAAGGTGATATTCTGGCTCATTGTTTTCACGGCACTGGTAGTAGCATCATTGGAGAAAACGGAAAAGTTCTACCTGAAATTATAGAAGCACAAAAACGCGGAGTAATAATGGATGCGGCAAACGGAAGTAATCATTGGAGTTTCATAACTACAGATGCCGCAATAAAAAGCGGGTTTTATCCTGATGTAATTTCAACAGATTTAAGCTGCAAAACATTGTATAAAGATCCTGTTTTTAGTCTGCCGTATATTATGTCAAAGTATTTAATGCTTGGTATGCCGCTTACGAAAATTATTAAAGCAGTAACTATTACTCCGGCTTCTTTAATGAATAGCAATAACGGTCTAGGAACTTTAAGTGTAGGAGCAGAAGGAAATGTCAGCGTTTTTGCGCTTGAAAATAAAGATATTGTATTTAGTGATACTCAAAAACGTACAAGAATGGGACATCAGGTTTTGGTTCCGCAACTTACGGTTTGTCAAGGAAAGATTGTTTATAGAAACATAACTTTTCAGTGATTAAAAGAAAAAGCGGTGATGATAGTTATGGCTTTTGAATTAGTTAAAAAGATAACGCTTTGTGAAGTTGGACCACGCGATGGGCTACAAAACGAGAAAATATATCTTTCAACTGAAAATAAAATAAAACTGATTAATGCGCTTACAGAAGCTTGTGTTCCGGTGATTGAAGTAGGTAGTTTTGTAAGCCCTAAGGCAGTTCCTCAAATGGCTGATACCGATGAAGTATTTAAAAGAATAGGCAAAAAAGCAGGAGTGGAATATCGAGCTTTAATTGCAAATCTTAAAGGAGTAGAGCGTGCAGCAAAATGTGGTTGCAAAAAAGTAAAACTTAATGTTTCTGCCAGCGTAGCACATAATCTGGCTAATCTAAATTGTACTCCATTTGAAACTGTATCAAATTTCAAAGCTTGTGTTGCAATGGCAAAAGAAAATGATATAGAAATTTCAGGGTCTATTTCTATGGCTTTTGGTTCGCCATGGGATAAAAATATTGAATTTGATGTGGTGAAAAGAATTGTTGAGTCATATTTAACTGTTGGAATTTCTGAAATAAGCCTGTCGGATGCATCTGGAATGGCTTATCCTACGCAAGTATATAAAATGTGTGAGGAAATGAAAGAATGCTATCCGCAAGTATCGTGGTGGCTGCATTTTCATAATACCAGAGGGCTTGGTATTGCTAATATTATTGCAGGTATGAGTGCTGGTTTTGATAAATTTGACACCAGTTTTGCCGGTGTTGGTGGGTGTCCGTTTGTTCCTGGCGCAGCAGGAAATGTTTCTACAGAAGATTTGCTGCATATGTGCGATGAATGCGGTATTGAAACAGGAATTAATATAGATAGAATAATTAAAATAAGTCATAAAGTAAAGGAATTGGTCGGACACGAAACTGATAGTTACATATTGCGTGCAGGTAAAGCATGTGATTTAATCCGTGAATTACCAAAAGGGCAAGCAAAAAATAATACTCAAAATTAAATTTGGGGAGGTAACGAAATGAGAAAACAAGCGTTGGAAGGAGTAAGAGTACTTGATATAGCTACTGTTATTGCAGCTCCTTGGGCGGCAGGAATTATGGCAGATTTCGGAGCTGAAGTAATAAAAGTAGAAATGCCAGGACGTGGTGATTCATTTCGCGGCATGGGCCCCCTTAAAGATGGCATAAGCATCCGTTGGCCATCTATGGGACGTAATAAAAAAAGTATCACTCTTGATTTCCATTATGAAGATGGTAAAAAAATATTTTTAGAACTTGTAAAAAAATGTGATGTTGTAATAGAAAATTT
>OGLB01001034.1_pt1 | contig 12746 bp, 15 predicted proteins | sample 1572551 | NCBI WGS metagenome assembly OGLB01 (sample SAMEA2582003, study PRJEB24529) | metagenome | biome: Human gut stool | place: China | collected 2011
AAAGGTCAGTTTATTATGATAAGAGAGGGTACGGCGGCGCATAACCTCAGCGCACTTAAGCCGCTGTTGACAAAGCAGTATAGCGACCGATGTATGTTTGCAACAGATGACAAGCACCCAAGCGATTTGCTTAACGGCGGACATATTGATTACATAGTAAAGCAGGCGCTGAAAAACGGCGCAGACCCAATAGTTACCCTCAAAGCGGCAACGCATAATGCGGCAAGATATTTTTTGCTCAATAACAAGGGTGCAATAGCTCCCGGCTACCTTGCCGATATTGTAGTGGCAGATAATTTTGCTGATTTAAATGTTGAAATGGTATTCAAAAGGGGAAAGCTGATATTTGACGGCGAGGTAAAGGAATTTGACGCTCCATCTGTTGATGAAACACTTGTTGAAAAATGCCACAATACCTTTAACCTTGACGATGTTACGCCGAATAGCTTTAAAGCTGACGGAAAGCTCGGACTTATCGGGCTTGTAGGCGGTGAATTGCTCACACGCAACCTTGGCTTTGCGGATAAAACAGATGTAGAAAATGATATTTTAAAGATTGCCTGCGTTGAGCGCCATAAGAACACGAACCATATAGGCGTAGGATATGTAAAAGGATATTCGCTGAAATCGGGTGCAGTCGCAACCTCGGTTGCCCACGATTCGCACAACATTATCACAGTCGGCTGTAATGATGATGATATTGCCGTTGCCGTGAACGCAATCAAGGACAGCAAGGGCGGTATCGCAGTTGTTGAAAACGGCAAAATCAAGGCTTTGCTCGAACTCCCGATTGCAGGCTTGATGTCCGATGAACCGCTGACAACCGTAAACGAAAAGCTTGAAAACGCAAAGTTATCTGCATATGAACTCGGTGCGGATAAAAGCATTGATCCGTTTATGACTCTCTCGTTTCTAAGCCTGCCCGTTATCCCAAGCTTGAGAATAACCACCAAAGGTGTGTTTGATGCGGAGAATTTGAAAATGCTCTGATGTTCGGAAATTTTTAATAATACAATAAAACATAAAATAATTTAAACAGGAAAACAAAATGCGTATTTGTCACTTTGTTTTCCTGTTTTATTTTGTAAAAGGGCTATAGTCATTTTACAGTCACTTTGCATTTGTATAATTTGAATATAAAAGAAATTGGTTGATTTAAAGCATATAGCAATACAATATTAAATAATAGCCATTGTGCAATATTTACAAATTATTGTGTAAAAATTTGTCGTAAAAATTACCTAATTTGCTTGAAATATTATTAAAATGTGATATAATAGCATTATAAAGTTAATGTATAAAAAGTATTGCAATAATAATTACAGAGTTAATTGAAGTGTAATCTACTGAATTATCAGTTGTATACGACTAAAGATACAATAACTGAAAATTAAAAACATCAAAATATAATAAATAATTTAAACAGATAAACCGTGCATTTGCGTTTGTTTAAATGGTAAATCTGTACAATGGCTTGTGAGGAGGTCTGGATATTAAGAAAAATGAGGTGACGAAATGAAATTCTATAAAAGATTATTAGCAATGGCAATTGTGGCAACCGTTTTTATTTCCGTTTTTGCATTTGGTGCAACGGCATACGGATCTGATAATAATATTCCGTTTTCAGTGAAGGTTCCCGGATACCTGGGTAAGGTTTATACAAAGGCAGAGTACAGAGGTAATTCAGGACCGGAAGTTCCTTGGAAAGTTAATTTTACTTATTCAGAAGAAGGTAAAGGTACCATAATGTATTTCTATCTTTCAGGACCTTGGTATTCAAAACAATCGAATGTAAAAGCTGTAAAACAGGGAAGTGACAAAAAATATTTTGCTGCGTATGATTCCTGTAAAAATATGAATGTTGGACTTGCTGTTATGAACAATAATGAGAAAGATGGCAATACATATGAAGTCGCAGGATATTGGGATGAAGAAACAGCAAAACACGCATTTTCTTACTAAAAAGTTTTACTGTTTTAAAAAAATTACTGTTAGTTAATTAACTTTTATTTCTCATAAGTCATTTGCAGATTTACCATATAACTATATAGCAAATTAGCCTGTAAATTGAGGTGAAAATTATGTCATATTATATTACCCGAATATTTAATAACAAACTTAAATTAAGTGTTATACTTTTTATTTTTGTAGCTCCGATTTTAGATATATTGATGGCTTTTGTAGATGTGTTCAAAGGAGCTTCTGTTCCTGTTCCCGGATTAGTTACTTTTTTGGGGTCTTTTATGACGGCAGGACTGCGAGGCGTGTTGAAAGGGTATTTACCGTTGTTCTTGGCAATTATTGTTGCGGATGATTGCATTGAAGATTACAGAATAGGATACAAAAATATTCTTATCACAAAAAGAGGTAAGAATAAGTATTTTGCATTAAATATGCTTAAAAGTTTTACTGTTTCGTTTTTTGTGCTTATAATTCCTCTCTTACTCAATCTCCTTATGGTGCATATTGTTTTTGCGGGAGGTACATATATTCCTGCTGATGTGGAAATGCTGAAATCTGAATCCAATCTACTTCAGTCTTACAGCAATCCGATGTTTTATAACATACTTTATATTCTTGTTTTTTCATTCATTGGCGGTATTGTGGGAAGCGGTGCAACGGCACTTGCAATGGCATTTCCAAACAGATTTATTCTTTATCCGTTAGCTTTCATATTATGGTATATATCGACTGCCATCAAACCGTCTATCATAGGAGCATTAACCCCGTTTACTGTGGATCCTTTATCACATTATACTTTTACAATTATTTTTGTAGTAGCAATAAATATAGTTGCTGCTCTGTTTTCGTTCTTTAAGGTGACTAAGTATGATCAGGTGTAAATTAAAAAAGTATGCAATCATACTTCCGCTTTGTGCAGTGTTTTTCACTCTGCTTTGCACATACACATATTTGCGATTTTATAATTATTTTAATTCGGATTATGCTGAGAAGTTAAGCCCAAAAGGTGTTTTTTACAGAGTTGCAGGCAACGGAGATTTTAATGCATCAGGTAATGTTGTTTGCATTTTCATAGTAGTGTTTGTTCTGTTTTTGTTTTACATATTTACCGATGAGAATGTAAGTTACATTGTAAGACTGAAATCAAGAGCCTCTTTTGTTACAAGAAGAATTGCTGATTGTGCGGTATTTGCTTTTCTGTTTTCATTTTTGATAGAAGCAGTCAGCGTAGTTGCGGCACTCATCTGCTTTGACATTAACCTGATTTTAGAATCGAATTTTCTGCAATATTCGGCACTTGAACTTTTGACTTTGTTTTTGTTTTATTTCAGAGCAGGACTCGTTATGCTCTCATTCGGAATAATCATTTCTCCGAAAGTTGCTCCAATTATCACCATAGCTCTGATTTTTACAGAGTTTTTTGCAGATGTAGCTTTTATGATAAGCAGGGTATGGCTTCCGTTCAGAGATGCCATAGTGTTGTCAAGACTTATGAACGGCGAAATGGTTCTGTCGGATATGTGGGGCATTATATTAAGAGCATTGCTTATGATGTTTATGCTTATCTTCTCTTCCTACTTTTTGTATCAGAAAAAGGATGTTTTGAGTAATGTTAAAAAGTAAGCTTGTTTTGTCGATAATACTGATTGTTGCGTGCTTTGCTCAATTGTTCAGTTGTGTATTTCAGGGGAACTTTCAAAATGCCTTTATGATTGGTTTAGCCCCAAGCGATTACGGCCTTGAAATTACAAAATTTCTGCCGCTTTTGCTGCCCGTATGTTTTATTCTCTTCTTTACAAGCGGCTCAATTGAGAACCTTAAACAAGGCTACGGCAAGATGTTGATTGTACGCAATTATTCAAAAACAGTGCTGATTTTAAAGCGTTGTCTTAACAATTTTATAGCATTGATTTGCATTGTTTTGTTCCAGTTCATAATCTTTTTTGTTGCAAGAGAAAGTATGACTCCCGTTGAAAGCGGAACTCTTAAATCTTTGATTATGTACTTTCTGACAATTTTTTCTCTGATAGTTATTCAGTCTTTGCTTGAAATCAGTATTCCTGCACACATTGTGAACATAGGAATTTTCACCTATTGCTTTATTGCGTACTATTTGGTTCAGAATTTTGTTGACGCACCGATTTGGAAAATGATTCTCTTCCCGAGTTTGATGTTCGGAATGCAGAACGGTGCTGTGTCGGGCGAGAGCATTTACTACGGATACCTGTTATTCATAGTTGCGTTAAATGCTTTGTGCATTTTCATTCTGAATTTGAGATTTAAGAAAACCGATATTTTTTGAGGTGATATTATGGTAGAAATAAAAAATTATTGTAAAAGTATCAAATCAAGACCGATTTTAAATAATGTAAGTTACAATTTTGAGTACGGCAAAATCTACGGACTTTACGGACACAACGGTTCGGGCAAAACTATGCTTTTGAGAGCAATTGCAGGCTTGCTTGTTCCCGACAGCGGCTCTGTTGTGATTGACGGAAAGGTTTTGCACAAGGATATGTCGTTCCCTCCGAGCATAGGCATCGTGATTGAAAATATGAACCTGTTGCCCCAGTACAATGCTTTTGACAATCTGAAAATCCTCGGCAAAATCAAGAAAACCGCCACCGATGAGGATATAAAAACAGCGCTTGAGCGTGTTGGATTAAAGTCCGATTTAAAGGTGAAAAAGTTTTCGCTTGGTATGAAACAGAGGCTGAATATTGCTCAGGCTGTGTTTGAAAAGCAGAAAATAATCCTGCTTGATGAACCGACAAATGCACTTGATAATGACGGTGTACAGCTGATTTACAAGCTTCTTAAAGAAGAAAAAGAAAGAGGTGCGCTCGTGGTTATCACAACTCATCACAAAGAGGATTTGGAAGAAGTTTGTGATGTTGTTTTGAAAATGACAGAAGGTGAGCTGCATGAAAAGTAAACTGTTTACTCATAAATTTTTCGTTGTTCTTTGCATCTCGGTTGTCGCTTTGCTCGGATTGTCTTTCCTTGCCAGAGCGACAATCGTAAATAACAGATTTGAACAAATGGCTGTTGATGAAAAATATAGTCTAAAGGATTCTGCCGACGGTCAGTTTTCAATTCAGTTTCAAGACGATGAAAACGGAAATTTTTATGCCACTGTCTGCTTGTTTCGGGGCGGATATTACGGCTTGGACGATGCGTATATTCCTACTTCATATGATGAAAATACAAAGATAACAGCTATTGAAAAGGAAGCTTTCAGCGAATTTGATTGTCTTAAAAAAGTTGTTATCCCCAACGGCATTTGTGAAATCAAGGATGACGCATTTAAGGATTCAAAAAATATAACGGAAATTTATATTGCGCCCTCCGTAAATAAGATTGCAAAAACCGCTTTTGACGGCATTGACAACCTTACGATTTATGCCGAAAAGGGTTCTTATGCTGAAAAATTTGCGGTTGAAAATAAAATCAATTATAAAAACTATACGACCGAGCCTGAAAATCCGGAGGCTAAAAATACCGATTATTCAAAAATCAGAAACGGTGCGTATTACGGCGAATATTATAATTATGATGTTATCTATGATGACGGCAAGCCCGTGTGCGTAATAACTAACTATAACCCAATGTCGTCAGAGGAAAAGCTTGAAATTCCTGCAAATATTGACGGCTTGGATGTGATTTCAATTGCAGATGACGCAATAAATTACGGCGGTGCAAAGGAAACAGTCGTTCCCGATACAGTAAAATTCATTGCCGATAATGCGTTCAAAGAATCCTACTCCCTTGAGGATATCTACCTGACCAAAAATGTGTCCTACATAGGAAAATCTGCCTTCAAAGACTCAAAAGACCTAACAATCCACGCCCCGACAGATTCCTATGCACACACCTTTGCTACCGAAAATAAAATAAATTTCAAAGCTACAGACGATTAAATCTGATAAGCAATGAATAAATCTTTAATTTTACAGCCCTGTACCCATTTGCAGGGCTGTTTTTGCAAGCAAATGGTAGATAATGGTACAGTGACCTTTGGTATAATGTTGATAACAGGTTGAAAGACTTATAAATTTGCAAATTGCAATAGCAAGTTAAAACAGTTTTTTTTGTGGATGAAATTGCAACCATAGGCACAAAGCATATGCACATTTTCATTTACTCAAAATCGCCGATTCGCTTTTCAACATTGAAGAACAGATTCCCTGTTGCACATATTGACAAGGCTAACGGCAGTGTAATGGAAAATCGTGACTATCTCCGTAAGGAGGGCAAGTGGCAGGGTTCTGATAAGGAACAGACGAATCTTATTGATACCTTTGAAGAGGTTGGTGATGTTCCAAAGCCTGTTGATGAAAATTCTCCCGATATGTCTGCTCTGATTGAAGAAATCGAAAACGGACTCGATACCTGCGAAATTATCAAGCTCCATCCAAAATATGCCTTTAGGATAAAAGAGATTGACACACTCAGGCAAACAGTGCTTGAACTTTTATGCTCATGTTGATAAAACAAGCAAACTGAACATTTCACGCACTCTTGATACAAAGCTGAAAATTGATTTGTAATTCCGTGAATAAATTTTCATTTTTCGGAAAATTTACTGTATTTTTAGAACGAATTTTGCAGTAAAAAAGGTGCGAAAATCCTGATGATTACTGATATCTTGTGCCGTTAATTTTCAAGCCGAAAATCACAATTTTTAGAAAATTTTTAGAAAATCCGAAAAAAGTTGCCGACAGAGAAAATTTCTGCAAAAAGAAAAAGTCTCAAAAACGGCTTATCTAAGCCATTTTTGAGACATCATACCTTGGCAGGGGCAGAAGGACTTGAAGGGTAACAAGAAAATCAAACTATTCTATAGCTAACAAAACATAGCTAAAATACTTATGATTTAAGCTATAACCTCGTATCCTATTTGTCTCTCCAAAGTGTAGTTTATCTACTTGAAGCATCAATTTGGTAGAAAAATGGTATAAAAAATAGTAGTTGAAACGCCCGCTGACTTTATTATGAAATCGGAGATTTTACTATGAAAAACATCATAACCGAGTTGTATTACGGAAACATTGATCCACAGGCTCGTGGTTTTAAGAAGGACAGCTATTTGGAGAAACAAATGAGTATCTTATCCAAGTGCGAAGCTGAGCTGACAGATAAGCTCGATGGTGAAGAAAAGAAAGCTTTTTTCACCTTTGCAAATGCTTCCAATGTCATTTTGGGAGAATCAGAGCTTGACAGCTTTATCGTTGGTTTCAGGCTTGGTGCACGGTTTATCTACGATACCTTTGTGGACAACACAGCGCTGTATGAGGACTTTCTTCGGGAGGTCAATAATGAGAGCTAAATATCATATTTACCTCACATCAGAGGAACGCAGAGCCGTTATCAACAGCCTGATTGATTTGAGAAACAATCTCATTTCACGAGGTAAGTACACCGACATCATAGATGAACTCATAATCAAGTTCACTAAAGCCAAAGTCAAAAAAATCAGGATTAAGGAGGTCTGAAAATGGAAATCACATATACAATGCAAGGCGACTATTTGCTGCCGAATTTAACGCTTCCCGAACAGGATAACCGACCAATCGGCTTGTGGGGACAACAACACCTTCGCTATATCAAAAGAAGTCGCCCGATTCTTTATACCAACCTGCTCACAAAATGTAAACTGAATGAATATCTTGCCGACATTGACGAACAGGCGCAGAAGATGTACGACGAGCTTGTGCAGGCTTTCGCAAAGGAAGAAGGCTGCACTGAGCAGTTAAAAGCTACCGATCAAAAGCTATGGGTGCGTAAGATGAATAATGCTGTCCAACGAGCGGGAGAAGTTGTAAATGCCGAGATGATATACAATTAAGGACTTTTATCAACAATTCTATTGAGAACTCCACTTATTTGTTAGTAAAGTTCTCAATGAAAAAGAAAAAAGAGCGTGTAAGCAGGTGATGTCTGTTTACACACTCTTTATATTTATTTTGAGTTGGGAATCGACATCAATTCACGTGCTCTCTTTGAGATTTGCGCTTCGATCGTCGTCAGTCGCTCTTCGGGCAAGTTGATTGAAGGATGTCTTGTGAATGTGAAATTCAACAGCTTGCGGAGCTGAGATTTTTGCTTACTGCCCATAACAGCCTTGCAAACCTCGTCGAAGGATACGCCGTAGGGAGGTGTTCTTGTCTTTGCGTATTCGCTGAGATTTTCCAAATCGTCTGCCATTGCGAAGTTGAAAAGTGACAAGCCGTTATCAAAAATCGGAGCGGGCTTTATGATCTTTCCTGTGTGATTGTCACGCAAAATACCAAAGTTTCCGAAATGTCTGTCCTCGTTGTAAATCACAGCATCGAATACCAGCATACTGCAAAGCTCGTCATAAAACTCTTTGCCAAGCTCGGCGTAATAATCGAGGGCGTTTTTCAGCGTTCTGTCTTTTATCAGCCTGCTGATTGGCACAAAGGAAGTGTCAATATCGGTGAACAGACGGCATTTTGAAGCGAGAATACCTTTCCAGTTTTCAAGGTCATATTCAACGCAATTTAAGCCCATAGCCTTTGCAATCTGACAGGCGTAAAACTCGCTGTAGGGTTCATTCCCGGCGTTTGCAGCGCATTCCGTACCGCCTTTGTAGAGATAGATACCATCGTTTTCAATATGCCGCCAAGCCTTGCGAAGCATACCGTTTGTTGTGAATTCAGGAGAGGTTGAGAATGCCTTTTCTGCGCTACCCACGCCCGTATAGGCAACAAGCGATAACGCTTCCGAGAACGGATTTTCAAACAGATTGTAATCGGCAAATTTGCCGTCAAATTCAACAGGAGTTACCCAATAGCTGTCGTTAAGTGACAAGCCAAGGCAAATATCGATAATGCCCTTTGTGTCGTTCACGCTCAGCCCGAACGTCTTTAGTATCTCGTCAACAAAGGCTCTGTTCTTCGGGATAACACGGTTGGAAAGCCACTTGATAATGCTTTTTGCTGTCAGTTCCATATTGATTGGCAGGAGGTGCTTTTTGCTTTCGTCATAAGATAGAACTTCAACAACTAAGCCCTCTAAGCCTTTTTCTTCAAGTGAGAACGTCACAAGAATATCGTCATATAGTTTCAAGTGATACACGTTGCTCATTTCAACACGCTTTTCTTCCAATAAAACGCTGATATCCTTGCCGAGAGCGTCTGTAATCTTGATCAATAAATCGAGGGATAGATTCTGACCGCCGTTCTCGATGCGGCAGATATTCGACCGTTGCGTACCGACCATCTCGGCAAGTTGCGCCTGTGACAAACCTTTTTCAAGCCGTGCCTGCGTCAGTTTGGAAACGATTTCCTGCCGCTTGCGGATTATGCTATTGCTGTCTGTCATAACGATCACCTTCTTTCATTATATGTTATCATATATGATAACGGCGGTCAAGAAAAAATCGTCAATTTTTTGATAATCCGCTATTTGATGAAACTGAACAAGAGATAAAATGAAATGAGCGTGTAAGCAGGAGTTGATTCTGCTTACACGCTCATACTATTATTCAATTAGTTATCGTTATTAGTAGAGTTCTTTTCAACTTCTTTATGTTCGTTTTCTAAATGTTTTTTGATTATTTCCATATCATTTGAATGCCTGTATCTATTTTTAAATTGATTGTTATTATTATAGATTTCCATTAATTTTTTAATTGAATCATCTGATAATTCCTCGATATGATGAATGAAGAAGTCTGTAACTTCATCTGCGTCATCAAATCCGTAAAATGAAGGAACTTTTGTAAACATCAACTCGTTGCCGAAAGGCTAAACTTAACGCATTTTGTTTATAAAACGTATCGTGTAGTCTTCGCAATATTTTGATAATCCATATTATCATACCTGTATGACGAGAATTTATCATTTTCTTATCAGGTGCGATAAAACCGATGGTTGCAAGAAAAGAATAATCACAACCGGATCGGTTTTACAATTTATATTATACTTGATTTTTTGTTTTGCAAGATGTATTTTAATTTTACGCACACATTTCAAAAAATGTGCTTAAAATTTAATTGATTTTTTTAGTTGTCTCAGGTATAATAAAATCAGCACACAATTATGTGTTCGCTGTGCGTGAATTTTATTTAAGGAAGAGGGTGAATGAGTGAATCTTCAAGAGCGAGCAAAAGAAGTGGTTGTAGACAATAATGGCATTGCAAAATCTGCCGACTTTGTTGCTGCCGGAATCAGAGCTGTTGATGTCGTAAACCTGTGTAACGCAGGCTTTCTTAATCGTGTACGACACGGATACTATCAGCTTGCCGAACAATGTGTTTCTTCAGAAGAACAATTGCTTGCAACACTCATCCCAAAAGGAATAGTTTGTGTTGAATCTGCGTTGTTTCACTATGGTTACAGCGACTTTGCACCACGAAAATGGTCAATAGCTGTGCCTCGTTCAATGTCAAGAACAAAACTAAAAGTCGATTTGCTTGCTATTCAACCTTATTATATGCAGCCTGAGTTGTATGAAATTGGAAAAATCACCGACAACTTCAATGGAGTTGAGCTGCCTGTATATGACCGTGAGCGAACAATATGTGATTGTTTCAAATATCGTTCAAGATTAGATAACGAAATTTTTAACAAGGCCATTAACGCTTATGTAAAAGACGACAAAAAGAATCTGAATAATCTTTCTGCTTATTCCAAAAAATTGCGTGTGTATAAAAAAGTTACCGAACTGATGGAGGTGTTGCTGAATGGCACCTACTGAAAATGAATTTGTTACATTTGAGATGACAGATGTTGCTCCCATTGCTGTTGCAAAGAAATACGCCGGTATCGGTGCATCGCTTGTTGCACACATCAAGAATACGAGAACGCCTTTCAGCATTGATTTCGGCGTTGGCGATGTCATCGTGCCTAAACAGGAAAAGCGAAAAATCCCTACACAGCTTGATGATTTTGCTTCTCCGACGGTAAATACATATTCGTTGAAAACGACAATTGCCGAAAAGCTTGATGCAATTCTCGATTTAATGGAATTTTCAAGCTGAATGAAAGATTATTATGATATTTATTATCTTGCCAATAAGTTTGATTTTGACGGTGGAACGCTGACAAAAGCACTTAAAAAGACTTTTGAAAATCGTGGACACGCCTTTACGATAGAACAATTTGAGCAGGTTATGGCTTTTGCCGAAAATGATGCAATGCAAAAGAAATGGAAAGCCTTTACCCGTAAAATTGATACGAAAACCGATGATTACAGCATCGTGCTGAAAACAATAAGGGCATTTTTAACAAAACCGTTTACAGCGGAAATAGATAATATAGGTTTTTCTGGTCGATGGTCCGCAAATCAAAATGAATGGATAATTGGAGGAAGCTATAATGGCTAAAAAACAAAAGAAACAAGAAGCTTTGTCGGTTAGTCGACTTATAAATGAAGTTTTGGTGGCACAATTAAGTATACCTTTTCGCCAAATTGTCAATGATACCACTTTCTCAAAATATACTGGCTCAAAACGTCCCGACATCCTTATTTCTGAATTTGAATACGATGGCACTAATGACGAACAATACATCAAAAATCTCGTCGCATATGCAGAAGCAAAAGACGATTGCAAGGTTGGCGATAAAGATTGGAAAGATGCTTTGAAACAAGGCAAAATCAAGGCACCTAAATTAGGTTTACCTTATTTCATTGTTACAAACTGCAAAACCACATATTTTTATAATGCGAAAACCTTAAAGCAGTTAACGCTCAACGGTAATCCTATTCGTGAATTTCAGACTATTGATATTTATAGACTTATCAAGAACAAATTAACCGCAAATCCTGACTTGGATTCAATCAACACTAATGTTGACTCTATATCCACCATTTCAGAAGCAATATTTAATAAGAAACTTTGGGAACTTGCAGGTGTATATCGTGGCATAAACTTCAAAGACAATGTTCAAAAGATTGACTTTACAGTAGGTTTTGTTGCCCTTGAATATTTCGAAGAAAAAGAGGAAATTGATGGCACGAAAGATGCGACTAAAGTGTACTGGTCAACTTGCAACGATAATGTAGCAGAAAAAGTAAAAAATAATTTGAGTGGTTACATTAGCCGCTTGGAAGATGAAACAACTTTCAAAGAATTCAAAAATGTTATGGAAGTAGTTAGAATTGCAATCAGCGGTGATGGAAAAAACAAGCCGCTTATTGGCGTAGATGATGTAAAACAAATTTATAAAATGAGTGGAAACAGTGGACTAACAGAAGAGTTTATTTATCACGCAATGCAAAACAAAGGCGAAAAATATACAGTTCTTTCTAGTGCTACTGAAGATAGAACCAAAATGGGCGAAATTCCAATGTGTACGATCAACAATAAGCCTTTAAAAGTTTTTGAAGGACAAGAAGGCTTGTTAGTAACAAGAAACGGAAAAGCTGGACACACAAGATATTTACCCTTTGGAAGATATACAATCAACGATCACGCATACATTCTTTTTGTGAAAGAGGATGCACCTTATGCTGTTGATCTTCGTTGGTTGGCTATACAGTATAGAACTGAATTTTTGCAGTTTGCATCGAGTTCTGATAATGGTACTTGGAATATGACTGGATTTTTCAAACAAGTTAAAATTGATATACCAGATATCGAGGAACAAAAACCTTTAGTTGATATTTATGATAAATTGACATATGTTCAAGATGTTCTATCAAATTTGGATTTTTCTGTTTCAAAATTATTTGATAAACAGGTCATTGTAGATGAGAGCGTTTGAGATTTAGAGTTCTGCGATAATATGGAACAAGATTATAAGGGCACAACCTTC
>OGLB01001038.1_pt1 | contig 12726 bp, 10 predicted proteins | sample 1572551 | NCBI WGS metagenome assembly OGLB01 (sample SAMEA2582003, study PRJEB24529) | metagenome | biome: Human gut stool | place: China | collected 2011
AAAAATTTTGTCATCCATTCTATTTACCTCAGTCCTGCAAATTCTTTTTGGTTAAAAATCTGCATTTCTCTAATTAAACTACATTTGCAATTATATTATAAATAAACTTTCTATTTTTTATTGAACTACATTTGCAGTAATATATATAATTTCTAACACATGCAATCTTAGATATCGAGATTCTGCACATACTTCGCATTTTCTTCAATAAACTCACGTCTCGGCTCTACTTTATCTCCCATCAGAGTTGTAAACGTAATATCAATTTCAGAAGTACTCTCATCATCGATCATGACACGTTTTAAAATTCGTTTCTCCGGATCCATGGTCGTCTCCCAGAGCTGCTCCGCATCCATCTCACCAAGTCCTTTGTAACGGTGGATCTTATTATTTCCATCACGTCCGATTTCCGTTAAGATTGCATTTAACTCATCGTCACTGTAGGCATACCATACATTTTTATTTTTCTCGATCTTGTATAGTGGCGGCTGTGCCAGATATACATGGCCTTCTTTGATCAGATCCGGCATGAACCGGTAGAGGAAGGTCAGCATTAACGTACTGATATGGGCACCATCGACATCGGCATCCGTCATAATGATAATCTTGTTGTAACGAAGTTTGCTGATATCAAAGTCTTCATGAATACCTGTACCAAACGCAGTGATCATAGCTTTGATCTCAGCATTTCCATAAATCTTATCCAGTCTTGCCTTCTCGACATTTAAAATCTTACCACGAAGTGGGAGGATTGCCTGGGTTGCACGGCTTCTCGCAGTCTTAGCGGAACCGCCGGCGGAATCTCCCTCGACGATGAAAATCTCACAGTTCTTTGGATCTTTGTCAGAACAGTCTGCCAGTTTTCCCGGAAGAGACATTCCCTCCAGTGCTGTTTTTCTTCTGGTTAAATCTCTCGCTTTTCTTGCTGCCTCTCTCGCGCGCTGTGCAAGAAGTGACTTTTCACAGATTGTCTTGGCAACCGTCGGATTCTGCTCTAAAAAGTAAGTAAGCTGCTCGCTTACAATGGAATCCACCGCACCGCGGGCTTCGCTGTTACCCAGTTTCTGCTTGGTCTGTCCCTCAAACTGAGGTTCCTCGATCTTGACACTGATAATGGCGGTCAGTCCTTCACGGATATCATCACCCGTCAATGCCGGTTCACTGTCTTTTAATAATTTATTCGCTCTTGCATAAGCATTAAATGTTTTCGTCAATGCATTACGGAATCCGGCAAGATGTGTACCACCTTCCGGTGTGATAATGTTATTGACAAAACTTAGCGTCAGCTCATTGTAGGAATCATTATGCTGCATGGCAACTTCCACATAGACACCATTTCCACTGCCCTCACAGTAAATGACTTCCGGGTATAAAGCTTCTTTGCTCTTGTTTAAGTAATTAACAAATTCTTTGATACCGCCGGCATAATGAAAATCATGAGTTCTCGCCGGGTTTTCTCTTAAATCTGTCAGTACGATTCTTAAACCTTTTGTCAAAAAGGCTGTCTCACGCAAACGCTGTTTTAACGTATCATAATCAAAAACGGTCTCTTCAAAAATCGATCCGTCCGGCCAGAAAGTAACCTTTGTTCCGTGCTTGTCCTCGCCGCATTCTCCGATCACTTTCACCGGTTCATCCGGTTTACCGATCTTGTAACTCTGGAAATAAATCTTTCCTTCACGGTAAACCTCAACTTTTAACTTTGTGGAAAGTGCATTTACAACTGACGCACCTACGCCGTGAAGTCCACCGGATACTTTGTAGCCTCCACCGCCAAATTTTCCACCGGCATGAAGTACAGTGTATACGACTTCCAATGCGGATTTTCCAGCTTTGTGATTGATGTCGACCGGAATACCACGTCCATCATCTTCTACGGTAATAGAGTTATCTTCATTTATGATCACTTCAATATTTTTGCAGTATCCGGCAAGTGCCTCATCTACTGAGTTATCTACAATCTCATATACCAGATGATGTAAGCCCCTGGCTGATGTACTACCGATGTACATACCCGGTCTTTTACGAACAGCCTCAAGTCCTTCCAAAATCTGGATCTGGTCTCCACCATATTCGTTTTCTGTACCCATTTATTCCTCCATTCTGCACATAAAAAAATATGTACAATCCAAGCTGTATCACAGGTTTTCACCCATGAACTCTTATTTTTTTATACTAAACTACAAATGTAATCTAATTATAATTCTTTTCTCTCTTCTACAGTCCCCTGTACAACTTTAAATATCTTATTGATCTGAAATCTGTTTTTTACAAATTCATCCAGCCCTGTACAGGTGATCAGCGTCTGTGTATCATGAATACTGTTGAGCAGATAATTCTGCCGGTTACTGTCAAGTTCCGACAACACATCATCGAGCAGCAAAACCGGTGTATCATGAATGGACCGTTTGACCAGTTCAATCTCTGACAGTTTCAAAGACAGAGCTGAAGTTCTCTGCTGTCCCTGCGAACCGAACTTCCGAATGTCCACCTCACCGATGGAAAAAAGAAGATCATCCCGGTGCGGTCCCACTGATGTCATACACTGCCGCATATCCCTCTCTTTGACTCTGGAAAGTTCATCCTCGAAAAAAATATCTTCAATACTTGGTTCATACTGCAAAAGCAGATTTTCTTTTTCACCGGAAATCCGATAGTGAATATCATGCACGATCTCATTTAGCTCATCAACAAACTGTTTTCTTCGCCGAATGATTTTCCTGCCAGTTTCTACCAGCTGCATATCCCATACCGGAAGTGTATCCTTTAAATCCGGTCTGTAAACCATATCTTTTAATAATTTGTTGCGCTGATTCAAAATTTTATTGTAAGTTGTAAGGTCTGACAAATATATTTTATCCAACTGACACAATTCAGAATCCAGAAATCTACGGCGCTCCGCCGGACCATTTTTGATAATATTCAGATCCTCCGGCGAGAAAAATACCATATTGAGAATTCCAAAAAGCTCGCTGGCTTTTTTGATCGGAACTTTATTGATTGCGATTCCCTTGGAACGATTGTGTTTTAAATGCATATCAATCTGATATTCTTTTTCTTTTTTTACAACAACCGTTCTGATATGGGACTCCTGCTCCCCGAAACGGATCATTTCCTTGTCCTTACTACATTTGTGGGACTTAGTTGTTCCACTTAAGTATGCAGCTTCAAGGATATTCGTTTTTCCCTGCGCATTGTCCCCATAAAAAATATTGGTTCCCTCATCAAATGAAATATTTAAATCTTCATAATTTCGAAAATTCTGCAATTCAATTGATTTTATGATCATTTTACAATCTGAATTGTCTCGCCGTTAAAGGAAACAACATCTCCATTGTATAATTTTTTTCCGCGCTGAAGCTCTGTCTCGCCGTTTAATTTTACCTGTCCATCCTGAATAAAAAACTTTGCATCTACTCCGGATTCTACAAGACCTGCTTTTTTCAAAGCCTGTCCCAGTTTGATAAATTCATCCGTCTCTCTGATATTTACTGTGATCATCTTTCTGCCTTTCTTAGTTAGTGGCTGCGTTAAAGTTTACCGGAAGGATCAGATAAATGAACTTTCCTTCATCATCCTTTATAAAACATGGAGCCTTCGGGTTTACCATATAAAGAGAAACCTCTTCCTCATCGATGACTCTCAATGCATCGATAAAGAATTTCGGATTAAATCCAATGAGGATATCTTTTCCCTCTTTTGTGATATCAATATCTTCATTCATGGAACCAATAAAAGAATTGATCTTTAATTCCATATTTCCATCTGTGATATTCATGATAATTGGTTTCTTGTCCCCCTCTTTTACGAGAAGTGTTGCACGGTCGATACAGTCTAATAATTCACGCTTATTAATCTTAACTTTTGTATCATAATCAGAGGAAAGCATCTGCTCAATCTTGAAATACTCTCCTTCGATCAATCTGGATACAACTGTAGTATCATCAAATTCAAATACAATATGATTCTCTGAAAGGAAAATATTGACTTCTTCCTCTGCACTTCCAGGTAAAATCTTACTTACTTCCTGAAGTGTTTTACCAGGAACAACTACTTTCTTATGATCGTAATTATTCTTTAATTCAATATTACGGATGGAAATTCTATGTCCATCCAGAGAAACTACTTTTAACTGATTCTCTTCAATCTCGAAAAGTTCACCCGTCATCAGTTTATTATTATCATTGTCAGCAATTGAGAAAATCGTCTGACGAATGACTTCTTTTAAAGTAAACTGGGAGATTGAAATACATTCATTTCTTTCAATAAATGGAATATAGGAAAAATCATCGCCTGATTTTCCAACAATGTTAAACTTTGCTTTCTCACAGGTAATGGTAGTTTTAAAATTGGAATCTGTTTCGATCACAACATCACTGTCCGGTAATTTACGGACAATCTCAGAAAAAATCTTAGCATCTAATGCAATGATACCTCTCTCTGCAATCTCTCCTTCGATCTTAGTTTCAATTCCAAGTTCCATATCGTTTGCTGTTAATTTAATTTCATTAGCAGAAGCATCAATTAAAATACATTCAAGGATTGCCATTGTGGTTCTGGTTGGAACAGCTTTGGACACAATGTTAACTCCATGAAGCAGATTTGATTTAGAACAGATTAATTTCATAATGTGAATAACTCCTTCCTGCTTGGCGAAAGCCAATATAAATATAATTAATAAAAGATATTAAAAGTCGTCGTATTAGTGTGTGTGAATAAGTGAATAACCCTGCAACCCTTGAAAACATAAGGGCTTGTCCTAAAAATCCGACTGTATAACTATGTGAAAAGCATGAGGATTAACCTTGGATAAAATGTGAATTAAAATTTTAAGCCTCCTCAGAAAAAATTTGAAATTCATCTTGAAAAGTAGGTTATCCAAAACTTTAAACATTAATTAAACACGATTTGAACAGGTTATCCACAAAATTTTGTTAATAACTCGAAAAAAAGTTGATAACTTTAGTTTGGATTGATTTTTTTCTTGATAGTTTCAATTAAATTGCGTGTCTGTTCGTTGGAATCGTACTCATCCGCAATTTTTTTGATGCCGTGGATAATGGTCGAGTGATCTCTTCCGCCCAGTAAGGAACCGATGGAATCCAGTGGAATATCCGTCATGGTTTTACAGAGGTACATGGCAATCTGTCTTGGTCTTGCAATCTCATTACTTCTGTTTTTTGAGATCATCTGATCCAATGAAATCTGGAAATGTTCCGAAACAACTTCAATGATAAGCTGAGGAGTGATTTCTCTTGGCTTGTCCGGTGTGATAATATTCTGAAGTTCTTTCTTGGCAATCTCCATGGTGATCTCTGTTTTTTCCAGATTCGAGTAAGCGAGGAGTTTGTTCAAAGCTCCCTCTAATTCACGGATGTTGGATTTAATATTATTTGCGATGTAATTTAAAATGTCATCGCTTAAGGACATATCATCAGATTCCACTTTCCGGCGAAGGATTGCCATTCGCGTCTCGTAATCAGGAGCTCCGATGTCTGCCATAAGTCCCCATTCGAAACGGGAACGGATTCGTTCTTCTAACGTTTCCATATCCTTTGGCGGTTTATCCGATGTTAAAATAATCTGTTTGCCTGCGGAGTGGAGAGCGTTGAACGTGTGGAAAAATTCTTCCTGTGTACTTTCTTTTCCTATAATAAACTGAACGTCGTCGATCATGAGAACGTCGATGGTTCTGTATTTTTCACGGAATTTATTCATCGCAGAGGCGTTACCACTACGGATAGATTCGATAACTTCGTTGGTAAATTCCTCGGAAGTAACATACAAAACTTTTGCTTCCGGATTTCTTTCCAGGATGAAATGTCCAATGGAATGCATCAAGTGGGTTTTTCCAAGTCCGGGTCCACCATAAATATAAAGAGGGTTGTAAGCTTCTCCCGGAGATTCCGCTACTGCCAGGGAGGCAGACTGTGCAAAACGGTTATTGCTGCCGACAACGAAAGTATCAAATGTGTAATTTGGATTTAAGTTGGAACGTTTGGAAGCTTCAGGTTCAGGTGTTTTCTTTCCTTTATTATTGGAAGGTCTGATATTCTTGGTCTGTTCCGGTAAAATAAACTGAATCTCATATTCGGTTCCGATAATTTCAGCAATTGCTACTTTTAAAGGAAGATAATATTTTTTTGAGATATAACTTAAAGTCATCTGTTCAGATGGAACAAGGATATAGAGGGTATTTCCCTCAACACCAAAAACTTCCAGAGGTTTGATCCAGGTATCAAAAGAAATGTCGCTGACATCATGCTCTGTTTTTACTGTCTGTAAAATTTCATCCCATTTTTCCAAAATCTTGTCCATTTTCTAACTCCGTTTTCTGATAGCACTAAAATATAGCAGTTAATCTTAACTGCTTAAAAAACTCTAAAAAATTCTATATAATGCTATCCTACACTATTTTTGCGGAATTATCAACGTTTAATTGTGGAAGGAATAGGGATAGGGCGTTGATAAAAAAAGTGGCTATATGGGCGTTTTAACGCTTAATGTGAATATAATAGAAGTTATTGTTAATAATGGAAAATAGTTATAGACCGGGAAAATTAAGGCTTGTACACATTTATGCACAAGTTATGATGACATTATCAAGGATTTGTCCACAAGTTATCCACAAATTGAGGATAACTTATGTAAACGCCATAAATACTGGTTTTTCTGTGGAAAAATTTTAGATATTCTATGTGTATAACATTATACCATATATAGATAAAATGTATTTCTTCCTTATATATATAGTGGTAAAAAAACAAAAATGACAGAAAGTGGAAAACTAAATATTGGCAAAAGCCTTATTTTATGAGATTTTGCTTGACTTTGTCCGATTATTTTGATATAAATAAAAATGATGTTTTGTCGCTATTGAAGTAGACTTATCATAACATTGAGTAAAATAAATGTTTGAATTGTAGAGGAGGTGTATGTGACATGAAGATGACATTCCAACCTAAAAAGAGACAGAGAGCGAAAGTTCACGGATTCAGAAGCAGAATGAGTACTGCAGGCGGAAGAAAAGTATTGGCTGCAAGAAGATTAAAAGGTAGAAAAAAATTATCAGCATAGGCCACATATTTGTGGTCTTTTCTTCTTTTATGATCAATTTTTGGCAAAGGAATATTAGATGAAATATTCAGAATCATTAAAGAAAAACAGAGATTTTCAGAACGTATATAAAAAAGGAAAGTCTTATGCAAACCGTTATCTGGTGATGTACGTTCTGAAAAATGATACAGAAAGAAACCGGTTAGGTATATCGGTGAGTAAAAAAGTAGGGAATAGCGTTATAAGACATCATGTAACCCGATTGATCAGAGAAAGTTACCGGCTACAGGAAGACATGTTTAATAGTGGTGTAGACATTGTAGTCATCGCAAGAAATACAGCAAAAGATATTTCATATCATGAAGTGGAAAGTGCTTTGTTACATCTTGGAGGTCTTCATAAAATTTTGAAGTAAAGATTTTAGAAAAGAAGATGGAATCATTTTGAAAAAAATATTGATTGCTTTGATTAAATTTTATAGAAAGTATATTTCTCCGATGAAAACAACAAAATGTCCATACTACCCGACCTGTTCCACCTACGGGTTAGAGGCTGTCGAAAAGTATGGAGCTGTCAAAGGTGGGGCGTTAGCGCTTTGGAGAATTATAAGATGTAATCCTTTTTCAAAAGGCGGATATGATCCCGTTCCATAATTGGAGGTATTTTCAGTGTCAGAGATGTTATTAACAGCATACAATGGTGCCATTCTTGGACCAATTGCAAAATTACTTGGCTGGATAATGAATGGCATGTATATTTTAATGGAAAAAGTTGGAATTACCAACGTTGGACTTTCTATTATTTTATTTACCATTGTTATTTATGCTTTAATGTTCCCATTGACTTATAAACAGCAGAAGTTTTCGAAGTTATCCCAGAAGATGAACCCGGAACTTCAGGCGGTCCAGAAAAAGTATAAGGATAAAAAAGATACCGTATCCATGCAGAATATGCAGACGGAGACACAGCAGATCTACGAGAAGTATGGTGTTTCACCGACAGGCAGCTGTGTGCAGATGTTAATCCAGATGCCTTTATTGTTAGCTTTGTACCGTGTGTTTATGAATGTTCCTGCCTATATCAGCAGTGTGAAGGATGTTTATCTTGATCTGGTTGATAAGATCATGGCAACAAGCGGCTATCAGGATATTATGACAAACCTGATGAGCACATTAAAATTGAACACAGTACAGGTTGATTTTACGGCAACAGATACAACAACCTTACAGAATTATGTAGTAGATGTTTTATCAAAAATGAGTTCTACCGGATGGGATTCCTTAAGAGAATCATTCCCGGCGCTCACAGATTCCATTGATTCTACATATGGTGTAGTTTCTCATGTAAACAACTTTATAGGATTAAATATTTCAGATACTCCATTTCAGATCATCAAAGCTGCATTTGCAGGTGGAAGTATTCTGATGGCAGTTCTTGCATTATTGATCCCTGTGATTTCTTATTTGACACAGGTTTTAAATATCAAGTTAATGCCAACGGCTGCAACAGCAGGCGGAGATAATGACCAGATGGCTCAGCAGATGAAGATGATGAACCGCACCATGCCATTATTCTCACTGGTAATGTGTTTTACTGTTCCGGTCGGTCTCGGTATTTACTGGATTGCAAGTGCGGTTGTAAGAAGTATCCAGCAGTTCTTCTTAAATAAACATTTTGATAAGATTGATCTGGATGATATTATTGCAAAGAATCAGGAAAAAGCAAAGAAAAAACGTGAGAAAATGGGAATTTCCGAAAACCAGATTTCCAATGCTGCACGTATGAACACAAGACAGGTTACAGCAAGTTCCAAGAGTTCCGTTAAGACAACGGCAGAGAAGGAACTTGAACTTGAGAAGGCAAATGCATTGAAAGCGAATGCAAAACCTGGAAGTATGGCTGCAAAAGCAAACCTGGTCCGTGAATTTAACGAGAGAAATAATAAGAAAAACTAACAGATTATTTTTCAAAAAAGTGTTGGTAAGATAACGTATATGTGGAGGTTATTGTTATGGAGTATATTGAAGTATCAGCAAGAACAGTCGATGATGCTATCACAGAAGCTCTTGTAAAACTTGGAGCTACCAGTGATCAGATTGAATATGAAGTAATCGAAAAAGGAAGCACAGGATTTTTAGGAATCGCAAGAAAAGATGCTGTAATCAAAGTTCGTAAGAAATATTCTGTAGAAGGTGATATCACAGAATTTTTACAGAAAATATTTGCTGCTATGGATCTTAAAGTTGAGATCATTATTGAAAAAGCAGAAGACGGTAATACTTACAACGTAGAACTGAAAGGAGACGACATGGGTATCCTCATTGGTAAAAGAGGACAGACTCTCGACTCCCTGCAGTATCTTGCAAACCTTGCAGTGAATAAAAATTCTGAGGAATACATTAAAGTTAAGATTGATACAGAAGATTACCGCAAGAGAAGAAAAGAGACATTGGAGAATCTTGCAAAGAACATTGCATACAAAGTAAAGAGAACAAAACGTCCTGTTTCTTTAGAACCAATGAATCCTTTTGAGAGAAGAGTTATCCATTCTGCATTGCAGAATGATAAGTTTGTAACAACACACAGCGAAGGCGAAGAGCCATACAGACATGTGGTTGTTACTTTAAAAAGAGATAGAGAAAGATAAATTCAAGTATAGAATTTAAAAGACCAGAAGCTGCACGTTACAAAGCTTTATGAAAATGCCGGAAATGATATGGCAGGTTCTTATGAAGTTTTGCGGCGTGCAGTTTTGTACATGGAAAGGATATCACTATGGGAACGGATACCATTGCTGCAATTGCAACTGCAATGACAAGTTCAGGAATCGGAATCGTAAGAATCAGCGGAGACGAGGCAGTTTCTATCACAGACCGTATTTTTGAAATGAAGAATCAGAAAAAGTTAGAAGATATGCCAACGCATACAATTCACTATGGTCATATTCATGACGGCGATGAAGTGATCGATGAAGTTATGGTTCTTCTGATGAGAGAACCGAAAAGTTATACCAGGGAAGATACGGTTGAGATAGATTGTCATGGCGGCGTTTATGTCATGAAGAGAATTTTAGAAACAGTGATCAAATATGGTGCGCGTCCTGCAGAGCCGGGTGAATTTACAAAACGTGCATTTTTGAATGGAAGAATTGATCTCTCACAGGCAGAATCCGTTATTGATGTTATCAATTCCAAGAATGAATTTGCATTAAAAAGTTCGTTGAGCCAGCTTTCCGGTTCTGTTTCAGAAAAAATCAAAGAAATCCGCGGAACTGTTTTACATGAGATTGCGTTTATCGAAAGTGCATTAGATGATCCGGAGCACATAAGTCTGGATGGATATCCGGAAGAACTTTCCGGTATAGTATCGGATGTGATAAAAAAAATTGATAAACTGCTTGCAAACAGTGATAATGGAAAAATGTTAAAAGAAGGTATTTCAACTGTTATTGTTGGAAAGCCGAATGCCGGAAAATCTTCTCTTTTAAATTTTCTGGTTGGAGAAGAGAAGGCAATCGTTACAGATATTGCGGGAACAACAAGAGATGTTCTGGAAGAACAGATTAATTTAAACGGTATTTTATTGAATATCATTGATACCGCCGGAATCCGTGATACGGAAGATGTCGTGGAAAAAATCGGTGTGGAACGTGCAAAGAAATATTTGAATAATGCCGATCTTGTTATTTATGTAGTTGACACATCCACAGCGTTAGATGAAAATGATCATGAGATCATGGAATTGTTGAAAGACAGACATGCAATCGTTTTGTTAAATAAATCTGATTTAAGTCCGGTCACAACTGTGGAAGATATAAAAAAACATCTGGATAAAAAAATGATCTCAATTTCTGCAAAAGAGCAGACAGGAATGGATGACCTTGAAGAAACAATCAAAGAAATGTTTTTCTCCGGGGAAGTTACATTTAATGATGAAGTTTATATTACGAATATCAGACATAAAACATCTTTACAGGAAGCTTTGCGAAGTTTACATTTAGTATTGCAGAGTATTGCAGATGACATGCCGGAAGATTTTTATTCCATTGATCTGATGAATGCTTACGAGGAGCTAGGAAATATTATCGGAGAATCTGTGGAAGATGATCTGGTAAATGAAATCTTCAGCAAATTCTGTATGGGTAAATAAAATGTTATCGATATTATTTATGTTATGTTAATGAGGAAATTAAAAATGGAAGAGAAGAAGATTCCGTATGTAGAGGAAGAATATGATGTGGTTGTAGTCGGAGCCGGACATGCCGGATGCGAGGCAGCATTGGCGTGTGCAAGACTCGGACTGGAAACAATTATTTTTACCGTGAGTGTAGACAGTATCGCAATGATGCCGTGTAATCCGAATATTGGAGGAAGTTCCAAGGGACATCTGGTTCGTGAGATCGATGCGCTCGGTGGTGAGATGGGAAAAAATATCGATAAGACATTTATCCAGTCTAAGATGTTAAATAAATCCAAAGGTCCGGCCGTTCATTCACTGCGTGCGCAGGCAGATAAAATGAATTACAGTATGGAGATGCGGAAGACGCTTCAGAATACCGATCATCTTACCATCCGTCAGGCAGAAGTTTCTGAAATTATCACGGAAACAACAGCGCTGGAAAATGGAAAAGAGATTCAGAAAATGACAGGTGTGAAAACGTTTTCAGGTGCGGTTTATCATTGTAAGGCAGTCGTATTGTGTACAGGAACTTATCTTCGCGCAAGATGTCTGACCGGTGAGATGATCACATACACCGGACCAAACGGTCTGCAGGCAGCAAATCATCTGACAGATTCCCTGAAAGCGCATGGAATTGAAATGTTCCGTTTTAAGACAGGAACACCGGCACGAATTGACAAAAGGTCTGTTGATTTTTCGAAAATGCAGGAGCAAAAGGGAGATGAGAGAGTTGTACCTTTTTCCTTTACAACTAATCCTGAAGATGTGCAGATCAATCAGGTTTCCTGCTGGCTGACTTATACAAATGAGAAAACACATGAAATCATCCGGAATAACTTAGACCGTTCTCCGATTTATGCAGGAATTATTGAAGGTACAGGACCAAGATACTGTCCTTCCATTGAAGATAAGGTTGTAAAATTTGCGGATAAGGACAGACATCAGATTTTTATTGAACCGGAAGGAATAAATACGAATGAGATGTATGTTGGTGGAATGTCTTCCTCTTTACCGGAAGATGTTCAGCATGAAATGTACCGCACCCTGCCGGGACTTGAACATGTGAAAATTGTACGTAATGCTTATGCGATTGAGTATGATTGTATCAATCCAAATCAGTTGTATGCTACTCTGGAATTTAAAAATATCAAAGGACTGTTTTCCGGTGGTCAGTTTAATGGAAGCAGTGGTTATGAGGAGGCTGCCTGTCAGGGGTTAGTTGCCGGAATCAATGCAGCCATGAGCATTCTCGGAAAAGAGCCGCTGATATTAGATCGCTCCGAGGCTTATATAGGAGTTTTAATTGATGATCTTGTGACAAAAGAAAATCATGAGCCGTATCGCATGATGACTTCCCGTGCGGAATACCGTTTGCTGCTTCGTCAGGATAATGCTGATCTCCGTTTATCAAAAAAAGGATATGAGATTGGTTTAATTTCAGAGGAGAGATATCAGTATTTTGTAGAAAAAGAAGAACAAATTAAAAAGGAA
>OGLB01001058.1_pt1 | contig 12590 bp, 8 predicted proteins | sample 1572551 | NCBI WGS metagenome assembly OGLB01 (sample SAMEA2582003, study PRJEB24529) | metagenome | biome: Human gut stool | place: China | collected 2011
GGGCGGCGTACATCTCTCGCTTCTGCGCCTTGCTCAACCGGCGCAGATCGTCCGGCAGGACGGTGTTCTCACCGACCATGACCCAGTTGCGCTTGTCGCGCGCATTCTGATTGTCAACCCGGTACCATGTGCCGGGGAAGAACTGGTTGCCGTTGTTTTTGGAAGTGTCCCAATCGTAGGACATGAATGCATAAAACGGCCGGTCATATTTGGCGTTTGCATTGATGGCGTTGCCGGTGAAGGGGTTCGTCGGGTTGTCGATCAGCCCGCTTGTTGCCAGTGTCGGCACGTCGGCCGTGGTCATGAACGTGTCCGAGAACGAGAAGCCCTTGGCATTGAAGTCCTTGACCATCAGCAGGGGGAAGAAAAAGTCCGTATCGGGGCCGTTGTCGATAACGCGATCCCAATTGAGGTACAGGCCGCGTCCGTGATCTGCGACGAGGATGATGCGCGTGTTATCGTACACGCCGTTTTCGCGCATATAGTCAAACCATTTGCCGAGCTGCATCAGCGAGGCCACGTTGGGGTCATAGTGCGCAAACTGGACATCCTCCTCCATGGTGATCGACTTGCCGTCAACGGTGAAACGGTCCGCGTGCGTTTTGTCATACTCCGTGTTATCAATGGTGCCGGCAACGGAATAATCCGGCTCCTGCAGCAGCACGGGGGAGTGCGTGGTGTCGTTGGTCATGAACAGGAACGTGTTGTCCCCGCTCTTGGTGGTCTGCGTGATCGTCGGGAGATGGGTCAGTGCATGGTAGCCCTTGAGGAACGTGGCGTCCATGCCGGTGGCGGTGTGGGGGCTGGTGATCGTCTGCTCGACGAAATTTTCCTCCTCCTCTGTCTGCACGCTGCTGCGGTTATAGTTGCCGTTGTCATAGAGGATGGACTGCGCAGCGACGGGGCACACCTTCATGAGACTGTAACCGAAGAAATTGCGCATATTCGCGCTGACCCAGTTTTTCGGGCTCATGTCCGATTCAAAGGCGCCGAAGGTGATATAGCGGTGAATGTCCGGGTAATCGGAGAAGACGGACAGGTCGGGCACCCACTGGTAGTTGGCGTAGATGGGGTCGAAGACCGTGACGTCAAAGTCGTTCTGGTCAAACAGGACCGGCATCATCTTGAGCGCCTCGTTGTGCTTGTCGACCAGCTTTTCATCTTTGCGCAGGTTGATCTGGTCGACCGTGTATTCGTATCCACCCATGAGCGCGGGCGTGCCCATGTTCGTGAAAGCGCCGGTGGAGACGACGTTCGTATAAGCGGTGAAGCCGTCGAACTGTGCCTGCAGCTCCGGCTTTTCGTTGAAAATATACGGCAGGAATGCGCCCACGGCGCGGTCGAGCATGAGCACGATGACGTTTTTGCCGGTCTTGCTCATGGTGTATTCCGGCACACCGCCGCTCTCTTCCATCGTCTGGCGGATGCTCTTGATCTGCGAGTGGATGCTGCCGATATTGATCGGCAGCATGATGGCAATGGCCAGAACGAACGCGAGCGCTGCCTTGAATACATGCTTGCTCCACCGCCGATAGACCAGATACATGACGCCGGCGGTGGCCGCGATTGCGAGCAGGTTGCCCCAGAGCTCGGCCGGCGCAAACTGCATGCCGCCCTCGAAGCTGAGCGTGGACGAGAGCACACCGAGGTACTTGCCGAAGAACATGAAATCCACGATGGCGACGCCGACGAGCATCCACAAAACCTTCTCAAAGGCGACCTTGCCCTTCGGGCTGGCCAACCAGTAGAAGATGCCGAACCAGATGACAAAGGTGCCGATGGCGAGGCACAGGCTGTTGATGACGAACCAGATCGGGCTGTAGTACATCTGCACGTTCACGAATTCCTGCGCGGACGACGAGATGACGGACGCCGGGATATACCCGCCGATGAACAGCGCCAGGAACGCGGCGCAGCCAAAGAAGATCTTTGCGTTCGGCTTGGCGGCGGGCTTGCCGGCGGCGGGCTTCTTCGTGCGGATCAGCCCCACGATCAGGGGCAGCATCAGCGCCGCGCCCAGAAGCAGCAGCGCGGCCTTGACGACCGGCCGCTCGGAGAAGGAATAGCGCACGAGACCGAGCGCCAGCAGCGCCGCACCGGCGACGGCGGCCAGGATCTTGAGCACCCGCCCCGGATGCTTGAGCTTGTAGAAGATGGTCTTGATGAGGGAGAAGATGTTGTTGAGCGTCCAGTAAAACACCAGACCGGCGGGGGAGGCGTACAGGAAAAACAGGAAGAACACCGCCATCACGTACAGCTGGATCTTCGTCTTGGGCGTTGCGCCCTTCGTGAAGATGATGCACGAGACGAGGTTGACCGCCGTCATGATGATGGGCAGGAGGTTGATGTGCACGCCGGCGATGGCGATCAGCCCGTCGGCGGCGCCGAGGTCGGCGATCGGCCCGAAGGACACGCCCTTGATGAGCTCCAGCCCGGACAGGAAGCGGTAGGCGGCGATGAAAAACGGGATCTCCAGAAACAGCGACACCGCACTGCGCAGAACATACGTGGGCTTATAGTGGTTCTGGCGGTAGTAGGTCTGCAGGATCATCATCTTCTCGTCGCCGCGGAACGTCTTTTTGATGTGCGTCACGCCGCGGTGCAGGCGGGCCTCCATGTCGCGTTCCTCTTCCTGCAGCGCGTCGGCCCGCATGTACAGCGGCAGCACCAGAAAGTTCATGACCAGGCTCAGCACGATGATGGACAGGCCGGGGTTGCCGATCACGCGGTTGGCGTTGACATAGACGACCTCAAACAAAAGCTGCAGCGGCTGCAGCAGCAGGGAATCCAGTATCTGAAAAAATGTCACGGTTCTTTCTCCTCATGCGTTGCGGTAAGTTCCTTCATCTTCTGCTCGAGATAGTCCGCAGCGCGCACGGCGCCCTCGCCCGGATAGACCCAGGTCTGCGCTCTTGCCGTGTCGCGGCCCTGGGCGTATTTCGGGTCGGTCAGGCACTGCTGCACCATGTCGCCGAGCGTGTCGAAGTTGTCCTCGGTGAGCTGCTGGCCGATCTGCGGCAGGATCTCGAACGTCCAGTACGGCGTGTCGAGCCACCAGCAGTCGTAGGGGCTCTTGTCAAACTTCGTGTCCGCGTAGATGACGGGCTTGTCAAAGACCAGCGTGAAATCGAAGATGATGCCGGAGAAATCGGAGACGAGCAGGTCGGCGCGCCGGAGCACGTCGAAGTTATCGTTGTCGCGGTTCCACTCCAGATCCTCCGAGTCCGGGTAGGCGGCCATGAGCTTGTCGATCATGTCCTTTTCCGACTTGTACGACTGGGGGTGCGGGCGGATGATGACATGGTAGCCGCCGGCGAGCAGCTTGTCGATGATCTTGCCGCCGTATTTGCTGAAGATCGCGCTCGGCCCCCAGGACGGCGCGATGAGCACCGTCGTCCTGTGCGGCGCGATGGGGCCGGCGGCGTCCAGCCGCCGCTTCATCTCGTCCATGTAGGGGATGCCGATCTTCACGACCTCCTTGGCGGGCAGGCCGCGCAGCGCCTCGAGCGCGCGCAGGTCGCGGATCTGATAGTCGCCGGAGACGAAGACTGTGTCGTAATAGTCGATGCCGAACATCCGGTAGCCGGCGACCTCGTTGGCCGCGTGCAGGATGTGGACATAGCAGTCCACGCCCGGCGAGCGCTTCCACTGGTAGACATCCAGCCCCGGCGTGGTGGACAGCAGCACGTTCGCGCGCAGGAAGTTGAGCTTGGCAAAGGCCTTGTTGCCCTCGCCGAGAAACTCCGCGTGGACGTGTGCATACGGGTTTTGCAGCGCCGGATCGTCGGGCGACGCCGTCAGATACGCAACGTCCAGCCCGCGCCGGTCCAGCTCGCGGCACACGGGCTCCATCACGTTCCAGTAGCGCTTGTCGTCCACGAAGACGGCCAGCGGGTGCTTTTCCTGGTCGACGGCGGTCTTTTCCCCGCCGCTCAGGAGAAAGCGCAGCTTGATGATCCAGCCCCGCAGCGCAAAGTTCAGTGCGCCGATGATGCCGATCAGAATGGCAAAGAGCATGCTGCCCGTGCCGGGATCAATGTACAGTTTCATGTTTTCCGTTCTCCTCTGCCCGTAGCATCCACAGCCCGGCGAGCACGCTGCAGGCGGCACAGAACCCGGACACGAGCAGTCCGGCGCCGCGAAGGTCATCGGCGGGGAAAAGTCCGCCGAAGAGATTGATGAGCGCATGGATGCCCAGCGCCGGCACGATGGAGCGGTAATAGGCGACCGTCCCGCACAGGGCGAAGCCCGTGCAGGCGGCGCACACCGCCTGTATGCCGACGGCGCCCGGTGCGCCTCCGATGAGATTGACGGCGTGGAACACGCCGAACACGGCCGCGTTGAGCACGGCCGCCGTCAGCGGCCGCAGCCGCTGCGTATGTTCCCACAGATACCCGCGGAAAGCCAGCTCCTCCGCCATGCCGCACACGACGTACATCCCGCAGGCGAAAAACCCGTCCGCGGCGGCGCTGCGGCCGCAGGCGGCCAGCACCAGATCGCCGGCCGGCCAGAGCAGCAGCAACAGCAGCCCCGGCCACCGCTTCCGCCCCCGGCGGCAGGCGCCGAGACCGTATCTGCGTCGGTAAAGGATCAGCGCCGCCGCGAGAAAGACCGCCAGCCCCGCGAAAGTGACGCTGTGCGGCAGGCCGATCCTGCGGGAAACGAACTCGCCCAGTGTGTAGATCAGGGCATATATCAGCACCAGGTAGACCATAGAAAGCAAACGCATCCTTTACAACATTTTTTCATTATATAATGTCGAAATCCGAAACACAAGGGAATCTGCACATATTTCCGACATGGTTTTTAAATGCGCTTGACAAATCCGGGGAATAAGTTCATAATGCGCATTGCATATCAAGAAAATGAACGCAAGGGAGTCTGACGATCTTGTTGACAAAAAATCAGTTTGCGCTGCTCAACTACATTGCCGCCCGTCCCGCGGGCGAGCCGGCGCTTTCGCAGCGCGCCATCGCGCAGGGCACCGGCAAAGCGCTCGGCACCGTGAACGGGATGGTCAAGGAGCTGAGCGCCATGGGCTGTCTCGACGGGGCAAACCGCATCACGGATGCGGGGCTTGCGGCGCTCGCGCCGTACCGGGTGGACAACGCCGTCATTATGGCGGCGGGCATGAGCTCGCGCTTTGCCCCCCTGTCGTATGAAAAGCCGAAGGCCCTGCTGAAGGTGAAGGGCGAGGTGCTCATCGAGCGCGAGATCCGCCAGCTGCAGGCGGCGGGCATCGACGACATCACGGTCGTGGTCGGCTATATGAAGGAAAAGCTGTTTTACCTCGAGGACCGCTTCCATGTGAAGATCGTCATCAACGAGGATTACCACCGCTACAACAACCCCTCCACGCTCATGCTCGTCCGCGACCGGCTGAAAAACACCTTCATCTGCTCCTCGGACAACTACTTTGAGCAAAACCCGTTTGAGCCCTATGTGTATCAGGCGTATTACGCGTCGCTCTACAGTGCGGGCAAAACGGACGAGTACTGCATGGTCACGAACCGCAAGGGCCGCATCACGGGCGTGCAGGTCGGCGGGAGCGACGCATGGTACATGTTCGGCCACGTCTATTTCGACCGCAGCTTCAGCGAGAAGTTCACGCAGATCCTCGAGCGGGAGTATGACAGCCCGGTCACCCGGGCGGGGCTCTGGGAGGATCTGTACGCCCGGCACATCAGCGAGCTGGAGATGTACATCCGCAAATATCCCGGCGGCATCCATGAGTTCGACTCGCTCGATGAGCTGCGGGCGTTTGACAGCGCCTATGTCACCAATACCGACTCGTATATTTTCGACAACATCTGCGCCGTGCTCCACTGCACACCGGACAGCATCCACGGCATCATCCCGATCAAGACGGGGCTGACGAACCTGTCGTTCAAGTTCACGTGCAACGGCCGGGACTACGTGTACCGCCACCCCGGTGCGGGCACGGAGGCTTACATCGACCGCCCGGCCGAGGCGCGGGCGCTGGAGGTGGCCAAGGCGCTGGGGCTCGACGACACGTTTCTCTACATCGACGCGGCCAAGGGCTGGAAGATCTCGCACTATATCGAGGACGCGGCCATTCTGGACTATCACAACACCGAGCAGGTCGACACGGCGCTGCGTATGCTGCGCCGCCTGCACACGAGCGGCATACAGCTCGACGGCCGGTTTGACATCTGGGAGAAGATCAACGGCTTTCTCGACCTGCTGCAGGGGACGGCCGTCTCCGACTTTACCGGCATGCAGGAGCTGCACGAGACGATGTGCGCGCTGCACGAGCGCCTGAAGGGCGACGCGGTCCCCCTGTGCGCCTGCCACTGCGACAGTTATAACCCAAACTTCCTGATCGACAAGCAGGGGAAGATGTACCTGATCGACTGGGAATATGCCGGCATGGCCGACCCTGGCTGCGACATCGGCACATTTATCGCCTGCTCGGACTACACGCCCGAGGAGGCGGAGCAGGTGATCGCACGCTATCTCGGCCACGCGCCCACGGGGGCGGAGCTGCGCCACTACATCGGCTATGTGGCCATGGCGTCCTACTTCTGGTTTTTGTGGGGGCTGTATCAGGAGGCGTGCGCCAAGCACGTCGGCGAGTATCTCTACATCTGGTATAAATACACAAAGCAATACGCCCGGCTGACGCTGGAGCGATATGACCATGAGGAGGAGTTTGCTTGAAACAGAAGACAGAGACCCAGCAGGGCTCGATTGAACAGCTCATCTACGAGGAGACCGAGCGGCGGCTGGAGATCATGCAGTCCGACACCTACGAGTTCCCCAAGAAAATGACCCGGGTCGATTACGGCATCATCATCGCCAGCGTGGCGGCCAGTCTGGTGCTGATCGTGACCTGCATGCTGGGAGGCTGAACCATGACAGACAGAGAAAGCTATATCCGGCAGGAGACCGTTACGGGCGTTGTGCCCATGCTCAAGGGCGACCGGCAGTATTCCTTCCTGGATCTGTTTTTGTCCACGAGCGGCTTTGCCATCGCCACGTGGTGCTATACGCAGGGCGCCTATGTCGCGCAGTACCTCTCCTTCAGCAGAATGCTCATCAACATTTTCTGCTTCAACATCGTCTGGGTGTTCATCGAGTGCCTGCCCGTCATCTTTGCCACGCGCTACGGCATTGATCTGTGGATCTGGCTGCGCTCGGTGCTGGGGCGGCGCGGCGTGGCTGTGCTGTCCACGATCATCAGCGTGGCAAACTTCGGTTGGTACGCGGTCGCGGCGAGCCTGTTTTCCTCGTCGATGATCAACCTTGCGGCGAAGTTCGGCCTCGTGCTCAACGCGGCCGTCTGGAGTCCGGTACTGGGCTGCCTGTGCGTCGTGCTCGGCACGCTCATCGCGCTCGGCGGGCCGAATGTCATCAAGTGGACCAACCGCTTTCTGGTCACGGCGCTGCTGGCGGTCGGCGTGGTCGTCGTCGTGCTGTGCTTCACGGCCGTGCCGCTGCGTGAGATCGTGGCGGTCAAGCCGGTGCTGGACGCGGACATGACGCCGCTGCAGGCGTTCATGATCTCGGCCGAGGGCAACGTGGCGTTCGCGTTCTCGTGGTCAACGCAGGCACTGGTCCTGCCGCGCCTGGCCAAGACCGAGCGCGGCGGCTACTGGGGCACAACGCTGGCCTACGGCGTGGTCGCGCCGTTTTTCGTCGCCGCCGGCGGCGTGATGGCGCTGGCGATGTTCGTGCGCACCGGCGTGTACGAGAGCGATCCTACCAATATGCTCTCCTACCTCTGCGGCTCCGGCTTCGCGCTGCTGAGCCTGCTGCTGGTCGCGTTTGCGAATGTCGGCACGCAGGGTACCGGCTCCTATGTCAACTGCATGATCGTCAAGAGCGGCATGCCCAAGGTCAGCTATAAGGTGCTGGTGCTCATCGCCATGGTGTATGTCAGCGCGCTGACCGTCTGGGGCGGCGTGGAAGAGCACTTCGGCGCGTTCATCTCCATTGCCGCGTTCATTCAGGCGCCGATCATCGGCATGATCGTCGTGGACTATCTCGTCGTGAAAAAGCGGAAGCTGTCGCTCAAGGCGGCCTACTTCATCGAGGGGCACGATGCGTACCGGTTCACCGGCGGGTTCAACCTGGTCGGCATCGGCTGCGTCATCCTCTCGTGCCTGATCACGATCCTGTTCGTGTACAATCCGCTGACCGGCAGCATCCAGAGCCCGCTGTTTCTCATCTTCACGGGCAGCGGCTTCGATGCCATATGCGGCGGCCTGCTCTACTGGCTCGCCAGCCTGACCCCGCTGAAAAAGTACATGCTCCGCGACCGCGACGATCTCGAGATCGTCTGAGGCGGCCCGAGCGATCCGAAAACGTCCCCGGTGCAGATGCGCTCTGCTCCGGGGACGTTTTGCGCCGCGGCAGACATTTTTTGAAGAAAAAACTGGAACGCCCGTGAGCGGCACGGACTGCATAGACTACCGGATTTTGCAGAAAATAGGGTTGCCGAAACGCAAAACAGAGCAAAGGAGTTTTCCGAATATGAAGGCAACCGGAATCGTGCGCCGGATCGACGACCTCGGCCGCGTGGTCATCCCCAAGGAGATCCGCCGCACCATGCGTATCCGCGAGGGCGACCCGCTGGAGATCTACACCGACACCGACGGACAGGTCATTTTCAAAAAGTATTCCCCCATGGGCGAGCTGTCCGAGTTCGCCGCGCAGATCTGCGACGCGCTGCACAAGACCACCGGCAGCATCGCCGCCGTGTGCGACCGCGACGCGGTCATCGCCGTGGCCGGCGGCGGCAAGCGCGAGCTGCTCGACCGGCGCATCAGCCGCGAGCTTGAAGAGCTCATGAGCACGCGCGGGCAGTATGCGGCCGACAGCTGCACGCTGCCGGTCGTCGACACCGACGAGCGCTACGCCGTCGCCGTCGCCGCGCCCATCCTCTCCGAGGGCGACGTGCTCGGCTGCGTGCTGTTCGTGGCCGCGCACGGCGACGGCCCTGCCGGCGAGACGGAGCGCAAGCTCGCGCAGGCTGTGTCGGGCTTCCTCGGCAAGCAGATGGAGAGCTGAGCGCGCGGAGCAGAAAAAAGCGTCAGAGCGTATGCGCGCCCTGACGCTTTTTCGATATGGAATGAAAAAGGCCCCCGGGCGCCCCCGGAGGCCTTTCGCTGCACGCGCAGCCGATATGGACACGTGCCCCGTACGCTGCAGGCCCGCGTCGCGATCACTGTGACGGGATGAGATATGCCATGCGGCGGAGAACAAAAAGGGTAGATAATCCGTAAAGAGAGATCAGATAAAAAGAGAAAAGAATGGATAAAAGAGATGGGGTGGGGTGCGAAATGGATGAAAAACCGTGCGTACGCAGACATCCCGACATCACCAATGATACAAACAGTTTAGCCCAGCAGTACCCGAAAGTCAAGCAAAATCACCGAATTTTTGAAAATTCAGGGATTGTCAGGAAATTCACGCGCCCGGTAAATTTCTGGCAAGGGGAAAAACCGTTGAACTCCGTCGGAATGTGATGTACAATAAAAGCAGAACATCAGCAGGCAAAAGGGGGTACGGTGCATGACCGTATTGGTGACCGGCGGCATGGGCTACATCGGCAGCCACACGTGCGTGGAGCTGCTTGAGCAGGGCATGGATGTCGTCGTGGTGGACAATCTCGTCAACAGCAGCGCAGAGGCGGGAAGACGGGTCGAACAGATCACGGGCCGGCCGCTGAAATTCTATCAGATGGACGTGCGCGACCGCGCCGGACTCGACCGCATTTTCACCGAGCAGAAGATCGACTGCGTCATTCACTTCGCTGGGCTCAAGGCCGTGGGCGAGTCGGTGCAGATGCCGCTGGAATATTACGACAACAACCTCGGCTCGACGATCACGCTCTGCGAGGCGATGCGTGACCACGGCGTCCGGCAGATCATTTTCTCCTCGTCGGCGACGGTGTACTCCGGCGACAATGAGATGCCGCTCTACGAGACGTCCCGCACCGGCAACTGCACGAATCCCTATGGCTGGACGAAGTACGTCTGCGAGCAGATCCTGCGCGACTATGTCGTGGCCGACCCGAGCTGGTCGGTCGTGCTGCTGCGCTACTTCAACCCCATCGGCGCGCACCCGAGCGGCCTCATCGGCGAGGACCCGCGCGGCGTGCCGAACAACCTCATGCCCTATATCTCGCAGACGGCCATTGGCCGCCGCGAGTGCCTGAGCGTCTTTGGCGACGACTATGACACGCCGGACGGCACGGGCGTGCGCGACTATATCCACGTCATGGACCTCGCGCGCGGCCACGTCGCGGCGATCGCCTACATGGCGGAGCACACGGGCGAGAGCATCTTCAACCTCGGCACCGGCAAGGGCTACAGCGTGCTCGAGATGGTGCACGCCTTCGAGACGGCCAACCACGTGCATGTGCCGTACCGGATCGCGCCGCGCCGCGCGGGCGATCTGCCGACCGTGTACGCCTGCCCGGACAAGAGCGCGCGCATCCTTGGCTGGCACGCCGAGTATTCGCTCGAGGATATGTGCCGCGACAGCTGGCATTGGCAGACGCAAAACCCCAACGGCTACGAAACTGCCTGACGGACTGACCGTGCCCGGGCCGGAGTTTCCTCCGGCCCGGGCAGCGCCGCGCCGCCTGCGGGCGGTGCTTTTTTGCGGCCTGAATGGGCCGCGCTGTTCACATAATGTGCAACAAAAATCGAATTGCTTATTGACAGCCTGCACTAGATGTTGTACGATATATCCGCTTGTGATACAAAATAAAGCGGTTTTTCACACAAAATGTTGTGTTTTTCATTCAGAGGGGGAGAAAGAGAAAAATGAAGATCATTAAGCGCAACGGCGCCGAGGCGACGTTCGATATCTCCAAGATCATCATGGCCATCACGAAGGCCAACGCCGCCGTCGAAGAGTGCGACCGCATGACGCCGCGGCAGATCCAGCGCATCGCCGAGAGCGTGGAGCTCGCCTGCCAGGAGCTGGGCCGCAGCGCCGCCGTGGAGGAAATTCAGGACATGGTCGAAAAGCAGATCATGGCCCACGGTGCGTTCGAGGTCGCCAAGGCCTACATTACTTACCGCTACACCCGCAGCCTGGTGCGCCGCGCCAACACGACCGACGACCGCATCCTGAGCCTCATCGAGTGCAACAACGAGGAGGCCAAGCAGGAAAACTCCAACAAGAATCCGATCGTCAACAGCACACAGCGCGACTACATGGCCGGCGAGGTCAGCCGCGACATCACGAGCCGTCTCCTGCTGCCGAAGGACATCGTCGAGGCGCACGAGGAGGGCATCATCCACTTCCACGACGCGGACTATTACGCGCAGCACATGCACAACTGCGACCTCGTGAACCTGGAAGATATGCTCGAAAACGGCACGGTCATCACCGGCACGCTCATCGAGCGGCCGCACAGCTTCTCGACCGCGTGCAACATTGCGACCCAGATCATCGCGCAGGTCGCCTCCAACCAGTACGGCGGGCAGTCGATCTCGCTGACGCATCTGGCCCCGTTCGTGCAGGTCAGCCGCGAGCGCATCCGCCGCGAGGTCGAGGCCGAAATGCAGGCCATCGACGCGCATCCGGGTGAGGAAAAGCTGGCCGAGCTCGTCGAAAACCGCGTGCGCGAGGAGATCCGCCGCGGCGTGCAGACGATCCAGTATCAGGTCGTCACGCTGCTGACCACGAACGGCCAGGCCCCGTTCGTGACGGTGTTCATGTATCTCGGCGAGGCGAAAAACGAGCAGGAGCGCCATGACCTTGCCATGATCATCGAGGAGACGCTGCGCCAGCGCTATCAGGGCGTGAAAAACGAGAAGGGCGTGTGGGTCACGCCGGCGTTCCCGAAGCTCATTTACGTGCTCGAGGAGGACAACATCCACGAGGATTCCCCCTACTGGTACCTCACGGAGCTGGCCGCCCGCTGCACCGCCAAGCGCATGGTGCCGGACTACATCTCCGAAAAGAAGATGAAGGAGCTGAAGCTCTCCAAGGGTGAGACGCCGGGCCACGGCGATGTGTATACCTGCATGGGCTGCCGCAGCTTCCTCACGCCCGACCGCTCCGGCAACGGCTGGAACAACATTGCCAACGCTGGCAACTACGAACCCGGCAAGCCGAAATACTACGGCCGCTTCAACCAAGGCGTCGTCACGATCAACCTCGTCGACGTGGCGCTCTCCTCCGGCGGCGCGGTGGACAAGTTCTGGCGTATCTTTGACGAGCGGCTGGAGCTGGCGGCCCGCCTTGGCGCGGATGCCGTTTTCAACACTACGAAGGAAAACTGGCTGGAGGAGGCGCTTGCCTATACGGGCGGACGCGGCTTCGAGCAGGTCTTTGAGACCGCAGGCCAGCCCGCGACGATCAAAAACGGCTTCCGCCTCGTCTGCAACCACGGCCAGATGACCTGCATCGGCACGCCGCATAAGGATCTGGCCTTCGGCTGGCAGGAATGGGAGGCACTCAACCGCAAGGAATTCCATCTGACGGGCACATGGATGAGTTATTCCGCACCGTTCCCCGGTGCGGAATGGACGCAGACCGCACATTACTTCTCGACCGGTCTGTAAATTCATTGCGGTCTGCTTTCATGGATTCTTTGAACCATGGAT
>OGLB01001066.1_pt1 | contig 12543 bp, 9 predicted proteins | sample 1572551 | NCBI WGS metagenome assembly OGLB01 (sample SAMEA2582003, study PRJEB24529) | metagenome | biome: Human gut stool | place: China | collected 2011
CCATCATACCAGGCATAGATGCTCTTGCACCAGAACGAACGGAAACAAGAAGTGGATTCTCTTTATCACCGAATTTCTTTCCTGTGATTCCTTCCATCTTTGTAATAGCTTCCATGATCTGAGCCATGATTTCTTCATTGATCTGTCTTCCGTCCTCATAATACTGAGTACAAGCTTCTGTTGTAATTGTGAAGCCCTGTGGAACGGGAAGTCCAAGACCTGTCATTTCTGCAAGGTTGGCACCCTTACCGCCGAGGAGCTCACGCATGTTAGCATTACCTTCTGTAAAAAGGTAAACCCATTTGTTTGCCATAACTGGTAATCCTCCTAAAAATAAATTAAGATATACGGCTGTGGCAGAATTAACCCTCGGTAAAACCTGCCTGCTTGTATAAGCCTATCGAATATTATAACAAACTTTGGTCAAAATAGCTATATTTTTTTCAAACTTTTTTCTTATAAAAAACAGGTTTTATTTTCGACAATATTGTATAAATCGTTTAAAATGCCTTTTTTTGCCCGATTTTTGTAATTTTCTCTTGAAATTTGTGATTTTTGTGAGATAATATTATGGTATGAACGAGTGCCTTGTGACAGGACTGTCTGCATCTTTGTTGTTTTGTCACAGATAAAAGGAGAAAAAATGAAGAATTGTGCCGTTATCCTCGCAGGCGGCGAGGGCAAAAGAATGAAATCCGACAAACCGAAAACATTGTCGGAGGTGCTCGGCAGACCGATGCTCTGCTGGGTTATGTCGGCTTTAAGGAAAGCCGGTATTGATGACATCTGTGTTGTCAAGGGCTTTAAAAAAGAGTGTGTCGAAGAGTATCTTTCAACCCTCGATTTTTCCGTTGAAAGCGTGTTTCAGGCTGAAAGACTCGGAACAGGTCACGCTGTGATGATGGCAAAGGATTTCCTTAAAAAGCACAGCGGCAATGTTGTTATTCTCAACGGCGACGCTCCGTTTATGGACAGCAAGACTATTGAGGATTCTCTGAAGGCTCATATTGAGAACGATTGTGCCGCAACGGTTATTTCCGCAAAGGTTGACGATCCGACAGGCTACGGCAGAATTGTCCGTGACGAAAACGGAAACCTGCGTGCAATTGTTGAGCAGAAAGACGCTGATGAGGAAACTCTCAAAATAAATGAAGTAAACTCGGGCGGTTTCTGGTTTGACTGTCAGCTTCTTCTTTCGGTTCTCGACAGAATCAAGTCGGATAACAGCGCAAAGGAATATTATCTTCCCGACGCAATCAAGCTTTTGCTTGAGGACGGAAGAAAGGTCGGAGCATTCACGGCTCAGTGCAGTGATACGGTTCTGGGTGCAAATGATCCGGCTCAGCTTGAACAGCTTAACGAAATTGCAAGGGCAAAGGGTTACAGCTGTTAATTGTTCGGTTAATCATTGGTAAACATATACTACACACATTAAAATTCAAAGGAGTTATTGCAATGAATTTTCACGGTAAGGACATTAAAATTTTCACCGGCAGTTCAAATGTTGATGTAGCTCAGGGAATTGCAGGCTGTCTCGGTCTGCCGCTTGGTAAGAGTGACTGTACACAGTTCTCAGACGGCGAAATCTCTGTTTCTCTTCACGAATCTGTTCGTGGCAGCGACTGCTTTATTGTTCAGTCAACCTGTGCTCCCGTCAACGACAATCTTATGGAAATGCTCATAATGATTGATGCCATGAAGCGTGCATCTGCCGCAAGAATCACAGTTGTTATGCCATACTTCGGCTATGCAAGACAGGACAGAAAAGCTAAGGCAAGAGATCCGATCTCGGCTAAGCTTTGTGCAGACATCATCACCTGTGCAGGTGCTGACCGTGTGCTTACAATGGATCTTCACGCAAATCAGATTCAGGGTTTCTTCAACATTCCTGTTGACCACCTTCAGGGCGCATCACTTCTCGCAAACCATATGAGAGAGAAAATCGGCGGCAAAAATGATGATTATATCGTTGTATCTCCCGACCTCGGTTCTGTAACCCGTTCAAGAAACTTTGCATCAAAAATCGGCACAGGTCTTGCTATTATCGACAAGAGAAGACCAAAGGCTAATGTTTGTGAGGTTATGAACATCATCGGTGACGCAAAGGGTAAGAAGGTTATCCTTGTTGACGATATGATTGACACAGCAGGTACACTCTGCAATGCCGCTAACGCTATTGTTGAAAAGGGCGGTGCAACAGAGGTTTACGCTTGTGCTACTCACGCAGTTCTTTCAGGTCCTGCAATCGAGAGAATTCAGAACAGCGCAATCAAGGAAGTTGTTCTTCTTGACACAATTCCTGTTCCGAAGGAAAAGATGATTGACAAGTTCACAATTCTTCCTGTTGCTCCTACATTTGCAGAGGCTATCGCAAGAATCTACAACGACAAGCCGTTCACAGCCGCTTTCGGTTGATAGGCGAACAATTTAATTATGTAATTAAACAGGCGGGTTTTAACTAACCCGCCATTTCGCTGTTTTACTGCAAATTTTTCAGGAATAAAACGGTACAATATGTGAGGGGGATTTAATTTTGTTTGGTATAGTTTACAGCTCAGATTCAGATAACAAAATAATGAACAGCTTTGTCGATGAGTACGAATTGTGGTGCAATGAGGGCAAAAATCCGGATATTGCGTCAATCGACCTCGACTTTGCGCTTGATCTACAGAAGAAAAGACTTGACGAAAAGGGTGTAAGGATTCAGACCGCTTTTACCGATAAGGAAACGGTGAAGGATGAAACTCCGGTAAATGCTTGTACTGCCTACGATATGGGCGAATGTAAGAGTAACATTGCGACAAAGACTTATGAGGTCACGGAGAAATACTTTAAAGACGGAAAGAAAAAGAAAAAAATCAAGGACAGATTTTTCTTCTACACAATGATTACAAGGCTCGAAAACCAAAATTCCGAGGCTGCGTGTTCGTGTCCGAACTGCGGTGCGGTAAGCAGCGTAAGAGAGCTTCTCAACGGTTGTAAAAACTGCGGAACTCGCTTTATTATGGACGATTTGTTCCCGAAGGTTACAAACTTCTACTTTGTAAAAACCTATTCGCTTGCGAACAAGTCAACGAAAAAAGTGCTTGCTCCGTACCTTCTCGGCGGAATTGCCGCCGTTGCGGCATTTACGGTATGGGTGGTTGTAAAGGACGGAACTTTTGATCCCGCAACCGCAAATATGGTCTATGAAATCGGCATAAGAGCAATCCCCGTACTGCTCGGCGGACTTCTGGCGGGGTACCTTGCATGGGCATTAAAAACGCTTTTCGGACTTTTTGTCGGTGCGGCAAAGAGCATTCCTATGATAGGTCCGCACTTCAATTGTCAGAAAAGACTTCCGTGGCTTATGAAAGAGGTTAATCCCAACTTCTCATATGAATACTTTATCGGCAAGGTGCTTGCTTTGCTCAAAATTATGATTTTCAGCGATGATTACACAAACCTCGCAGTCTATGAGGGCAATCCGATGAAAAATCCTTTCGGAGATATTGTTGACATCAAGTACAGAGGAGTGTCAAAGCTTAATTCATTCAATGTCACAAACGGCTGTTGCTATGTTGATATGACCGTTTACGCAACAACCGTGAAAAACAAAAATTCTTCATTTAGGGTTAAAAACGAATAGTTCAGACTGCCCGTTTGCAGAAGTGTGAACGCCATGGATGACGGAGTTTTCACAATGAAAAAAGTAACCTGTAAAAGCTGCGGTGCAAGCTTTGACGCAACAAGAGAACGCAACTGCCCGTATTGCGGAAATCCTTATCATCTCGGCAACGATGACTGGGTTGTTGTAAGCTTCGGAAAAGGTTAATTTAAATTTCAGAATACATATAATAAGAGGAAAACGGATATGTTCGGAAAAAACAAATCAACGGGTTCAATCGAGTACATTGTAGTGGGACTCGGCAACCCCGACAGAAAATACGAAAACACTCGTCACAACGCAGGCTGGCTTGCAATTGACCGCATTGCCGACAAGCGCGGTTGTGATGTGAACAAAATAAAATACAAAAGCTTTATCGGCACTTGCACTGTGAACGGCGCAAAAGTTATGCTGATGAAACCCACAACATATATGAACAACAGCGGTCAGGCAGTTGTTGAGGCGATGAACTTCTACAAAATCCCACCCGAAAATGTCATTGTAATTTTTGATGACATTTCGCTTGATGTCGGAAAAATGCGTATCCGTTCAAAGGGCAGTGACGGCGGTCAAAGGGGAATGCGCAGTATAATCTATCTCAGCGGAAGCGATAAATTCCCCCGCATCAAGGTTGGCATAGGCGCAAAGCCAAATCCCGACTGGGACCTTGCCGACTGGGTGCTTTCAAAGTTCACTCCCGATGAAATGAAAAAGCTTGATGAAATTTTTGACAATGCCGAAAAAGCAATCGAGCTGATTATTGACGGCAAAACTGACCGTGCTATGAATTTGTTCAACTGAAAAGGGACAAAGAAATGAATAATCTCAACTTTCTTGTTGATGTCCTCAAAGAGTCACCCGTTTTCAAAACGCTTGAAAAGAATGTCAAGCCGGGCAGAACGGTCTGTGCTTCGGGACTTTCAACAATTAACAAATCAAATATCATCTATGCGCTGTGCCGCCTCAAGGGCGTCACGGCATTTTGTCTTGCCTCCGATGAAAAAGAGGCGCAAACTTTGTGCAATGACCTTTCGTGCATGGGACTTCGTGCCTATGTTTATCCCGTGCGTGACTTCAACTTTCTCGACTTTCAGAGCCGTTCGCACGAGTACGAGCACGCAAGACTTAAAGTTTTGCTCAAGCTTATCAATCATGAATGCGATGTTGCAATTGCGTGTGTTGATGCGGCGGCACAGCTTACCGTTCCGAGAAATGTGCTTGAACAGTCGGTTGTTGAATTTGAAGAGGGCAGGGAGCTCTCGCTTGAAAAGGCGACAAAGGCGCTTACTCTGCTCGGCTACGAACGCTTTGATGCAGTAGAGGGCAGCGGTCAGTTTTCGCTGAGAGGCGGTATTCTCGACTTCTTTATGCCCGACAGCGACTATCCCGTGAGATGTGAATTTTGGGGCGATGAAATTACCGACCTCAGCTATTTTGACATTGAAACACAGAGAAGATTTAAAAAAGCTGACAAAATTACGCTTTCGCCCTCAACCGAAATCGTAATTGAGGACAGAGCCGCCCTTGCAGATAAAATTGAACACAAGGCAAAGCTCCTCCGTTCCAAGAACAGCGCCAAAGCCAAGGAAAAACTTTTTTCAGAGGCAGAGCTTATCCGCAGCGGCGCAATGGTTGCCAATGCGGACAAATTTATCAATCAGATTTACGATAAGCCCGAGTCGCTTTTTGATTATCTCGACAGAAATACCCTCGTTTTTGCGTCCGAATTTACTGCAATTCAGGAACGGGGAAAGTCAATGGACTTTATCAGCAATGAAACCCTTATGCAAGGCTTTGAGGACGGAACTCTTTGCAGAGGCTTTGACCGCTTTGCGCTCACATTCAACGAATGTACCGAGTTTTTGCAAAGTCACGGAACAATCGTGCTTGAAAACTTTGTTCACGGAAGTATGCCTATCAAGCTGTCGGAAATCATCAGCTTTTCAACAAAACAGCTCTCGGCATGGGGCGGTTCGTATAAACAGCTAAAAGAAGATGTTGACGGACTTTTTACCCCCGAAAGCAAGGGCGTTATCTTTGCAGGAACAGAAAGAGCCGCCAAAAATCTTTGTGACACCTTTAACGCAGACGGCATAAACGCTGTTTACAGCGAGGGTGCGGATAAGATTTCAAAGGGCGAATTGCTTGTTATGCAGGGCGCTTTGAGTGCAGGCTTTGAGTATCCGTCACAAAAGTTTTTTGCAATAACCTACAGTCAGGTTTCGTACCGTCCCGAAAAGTCCAAAAAAAAGAAGAAAAAGACGGGACAGGAAATTTACAGCCTTTCCGAGCTTGCCCCCGGTGATTATGTTGTACACAATGTTCACGGTATCGGTGTGTTCGGCGGTATAAGAAAAATTGATACTCACGGAGTTATAAAAGACTATATCAAGATTGACTACGCAAAGGGCGATGTGCTTTATGTGCCTGTCACACAGCTTGATATGGTTGCAAAATATATAGGTCCGAAAGAGGATTCAAGGGTTAAGCTTAACCGACTCGGTTCGGGCGACTGGCAAAAGGCAAAGGCAAGGGTTAAAACCTCTGTCAAGGACATTGCCAAGGAGCTTATTGAGCTTTACTCACAGCGTATGAAAGCCAAGGGCTATGCCTTTTCGGCTGATAACGAGTGGCAGAGAGATTTTGAACTCAGCTTTGAATATGACGAAACTCCCGACCAGTTGCGTTGCTGTGAGGAAATCAAGCATGACATGATGCGTTCGTCGCCGATGGACAGACTTCTCTGCGGTGATGTCGGATTCGGCAAAACAGAGGTCGCACTCCGTGCCGCCTTTAAGTGTATTGCAGATTCAAAGCAATGCGCATTGCTCTGCCCCACAACAATCCTCGCATGGCAGCATTATCAGACGGTAATCAAGCGTTTTGAGGGCTATCCCGTTCGTGTGGAACTGCTTTCAAGATTCCGTACCCCAAAACAGCAGAAAGAAATTCTCCAAAAGCTAAAGCGAGGAGAAATTGATATGATTATCGGAACTCACAGACTTGTGCAGAAGGATGTTGAATTCCGTGACCTCGGACTTGCAATCATAGATGAGGAACAGCGTTTCGGTGTTGCTCAAAAGGAGAGGTTCAAGGAACTGTGCAAAAATGTCGATGTGCTTACGCTCTCGGCTACTCCTATTCCGAGAACCCTCAATATGGCGATGAGCGGTCTGCGTGATATGAGCGTTATCGAAGAAGCTCCGACAAACCGTCAGCCTGTTCAGACCTATGTGCTTGAACACGATGATGCGGTTGTCAACGAGGCAATCCGCCGTGAACTCCGCCGCGGCGGTCAGGTGTTCTATCTTCACAACAATGTTGAAACAATTTCTTCATGTGCCGCAAAAATTCAGGAGGCTGTTCCCGAGGCAAAAATCGCAATCGGTCACGGCAAAATGAAAGAGGGCGAGCTCAGCGAAGTTTGGCGGCAGATGCTTGAACAGGAGATTGATGTGCTTGTCTGCACGACAATTATCGAAACGGGTGTCGATTTGCCGAATGCCAACACCCTTATTATAGAAAATGCCGACTGTATGGGACTTTCGCAGTTGCATCAGCTCAGAGGCCGTGTGGGCAGAAGTTCACGAAGGGCATATGCCTACTTTACCTTCAGACGGAACAAGGTTCTCACGGAGATTCAGCAGAAAAGGCTTGCCGCAATCAGGGAATTTACAGAATTCGGCAGCGGTTTCCGCATTGCAATGCGTGACCTTGAACTGCGAGGTGCGGGCAATATTATGGGTGCACAGCAGCATGGGCATATGGAATCGGTCGGTTACGATATGTACCTCAAGCTTCTTGATGAGGCAGTAAGCGAGGAAAAGGGTGAGCAGAATGTCACAAAAGACCTCGACTGCCTTATTGATATTTCGGTTGACGCTCATATTCCCGAAAGCTATGTTGAAAGTCTTACACTTCGTCTTGATGTTTACCGCAGAATTGCCGATATCCGCAGTAACGAGGACGCAGACGATGTTATTGACGAGCTGCAGGACAGATTCGGCAAGATTCCGAACTCGGTTCTCGGACTTATCGACATTGCCCTTGTGCGTAACAAGGCTTACTCAATGGGCATTTACGAAATCAGACAGAACGGCACAACACTCATGCTCTTTGTAAACGAACTCAAATCCCCTCAGGTTGCCGACTTGCTCATTGCTTTGGGCGGAAAGGCAAAGCTTGTTGCCGGAGCAAAACCGTGCGTTGCGGTTGAGTGCAAAAACAGTTCCGCTCCGCTTGAAATCCTCACCAAAATTTTTGGTGTGCAGTAATTTTACGGCATGAAACCGTAATTTGTTAAGAAAAAATCCCCTGAAACTACAAAAATGCTGTTTTTCGGTGGAAATTCTCAACAAAATTTTATAAAAATGTAGACAATGACGATTTTTTTGTGTATAATCGTAAGGTACATTATCCTGTGAAAGTGTGTTTGCAGGACACTTTGCATTTAATTTTTCAGAAGGACGGTAAAAAACTATGAAGCCTAATATCAAGGTTGGTTCATTTTTACTTGCAATTGTTATGATGTTTTCGGTTTTTGCAATTGCAGGTTGTACACCCACAACTCTTAACAAAGAATGGTCGTATAAGACAAGCGATAACGAGCTTGCCATCGGCGTTTATATCTACTCACTCAATGCAGCTTACAGTCAGGCTGAGTCATTTGCTAAAAAGCTTGACGATTATGATTCGACATCTGACAAGTGGCTTGATGAAAAAATCAAGGACGATGACGGCAACGAGCAGGTTGCAAGAGAGTGGATTAAAGATCAGGCTAAGAAAATGTGCCTCAGCTACCTCGTAGTTGACGAACAGCTTAAAAAGGAAAATGTAAACATCGGTCAGGCAACTCTTGACTCCGCAACAAGTCAGGCTGAAACATACTGGAATGTCGGTCCGTATGCGTCACAGGGTTATGTAATGCCGATGAAGAAGCAGTATGAAAAGTACGGCGTTTCACTCGACAGCTTTGCATACTGCACAACTCTCTACAACACAAAGTATGAGGCTCTCTTCAAAGCAGTTTACGGCAAGGGCGGTTCAAAGGAAGTTTCCGACGCCGACCTTACAAAGTATTTCAAGGAAAACTATACGGACTACTCATATCTTCCCGTGAACCTTTATACATCAACAAAAGATGAGGCAGGTTCATCAAAGAATGTTGCAATGAGCGACAAGGAAATCAAGAAGGTTGAGGATCAGCTTAACGGCTACAAGAATGACCTTAACAAGGGCGGTTCTTTTGATGATGTTATTGCATCATACAAGAAGTCAAGCGGTTCGGGAACAGATTCTTCTGTTTCAAATGTAGAAGTTCTCGACAAGAGCTCAATCGGTGACGAGCTTAAAAAGGCTATCGGCAAGCTTAAAACAGGCAAGGCTGAAACTCTCAAGGTTGGCAGCGGTGACAGCGCAATCTATTATCTCGTTTATAAGAAAGACGTCAACAAGGATGTTGACAGCTATATCGGCAACGAATCAAACAGAGCCGGTGTACTTGCGTCAATGAAGTCAGACGAATTTTCAAAGTACATTGACAGTCTTGCAGAGAAACTCAAGTATGAAGAAAACACTTCGGTTATTGACAAGTATAAGCCCGAACTCTTCTTCGTTGCGGTTGAGCCTACAACATCGGCGTCAACAACATCGGCATCCGATAAAAGCTCAAAGTAATTGATATCGGACATACAACAGACGCATTTTCAGATTATTCTGAAGAAAGGGGCTTTTATGAAAAAACATTCAAAGCTTTGCGCAATTTTTCTGACGGCACTTTTGAGCATTTCTGCTGTGAGCTTTTCCGTATCGGCAGTCGGTGAGGAGGTTGATCCCGGCGGAGATTCAAGCGTTATTGTTGATCCCGTAGAGCCGGAACCCGAGCCCGACCCCGAACCGGAACCATCACCGGAGCCTGAGCCGCAGCCGCAGCCCGATCCTGTGTATCCGAACTCGTCGGGCAGTTCATCATATGTAGAGCCCGGCTATTCGTCAAGTGATTCGTCATATGACAACAACTATAACTATGACAGCAGCTACGACTACAACAATAACAACAGTTATGACAATAATTACAGCAGCAGTCAGACTTACTACTACTCTGAGCCGTCATATGTAGGCGGCGGTCAGTCCTATGTTGCTCCGTCAAATACTGCTCCGTCAGCGTCGCTCATCAAGTCTGACGATAACATTGACGAAAAAACTCTTTCAAGCAACGACTGGTCGGATATCGCAAAAAATCTTAAAAATACCGACACATCGGGTTCTGACGGTGATGACTTTAACTTCATCAAGAACAATAACAGCAAGGGTGACAACGGTCATTGGATGTTCTATGTTTCACTCGTTTTACTCTCACTCGGAGTTGCAGGCATTGCGTACTTTGTAATTTCAACTGTCCTCAACAGAAAGAAGAGAGTCACAGTCGGCGGCAGAAGTAACGTTCCAAAGAGCAAATCTGCACAGCCACAGCGTTACAGCAGTAACGATTCTTCTGCCGATGATTACTCATCTTCAGGCAGAAAGTCCGAAAGACGCAGTAAGTACGATACTGCCGAAATTCAGCTTCCAAAGAACAGCCAAAAGGGCGGAAGAAGATACAAATAATTAAATAACTTTATAAAACAAAAGCAGTTCCAAAATCGGAACTGCTTTTTTGTTTGACTGTGTAATTAAATTTTCGCATGACTTCTGTTTGAATGACAAAATCAGTTTTTGTCATACGGCTTTTTGTATGCCTCTTTGAACGGTTTTACAGTGCCGTCCTTTTCCTCAACGCTTACATTGTCAAGTGTTGCGTTGAACTGTGTGCGGATTTCGCCGAGATATGGTGTGTACAGCTCTTTCTGCTCTTTTTGCTCAGCCTCGGTAAGTCCCTGTTCCTTTTTCTTTTTTGCAAGCTCGTTAATTCTGTCAAGCATCTTTTTATCCATAAGTCAATCCTCCCGACCGTTATTTTGGTTTTGAGAGCAATCTGCTCCAAAGCTATGATATCACACAATCAGCCAAAGTGCAAATTTTCGATTTCTCGGTTGAAAACAAAAATTTTTTGTGCTATCATTCAATTAAAGCCGTTATACGGCAAATTTTTTCGGCGGTGAATTATGGAAAAATTCAGCTTATTACACCCGACAAATTCAAATGCATCCTACAGAACTCTCAACAAAGAGGCGCTGAATGATTTGTCGGTTGATTATATATGTGACGCTCTCACAAAAGAGCAGTATGAACGCAACAGCATAAAGCAGCTGCTGATAAATATTACGGATGACGAGGAAGTTATAAAATATCGTTGCGATGTTTTTGAGGATTTTCTTCGTTTTCCGAAACTTCGTGATGATCTATCCGCACTTCTTGTAAAGCTGAACGATTTGCGTGAAATTGAGCGCTTTCAAAAGGATACCGAGGCATCTTCTTTGTGGCAGCTTGTAAACCGACTTCGTGAAATGGACGGCTATGTCGATTGCATTACAAGAATAAAAAACACGCTTGAAACAATTGAAGTAAAGTCGCAGGGTCTGCTTGAGCTCAAGAAAAATGTTCAGTCAATTTACAATGACAGCGGTTTTCCCGAACTAAAAAAAGATATAATAGATACGCTTGCAAAGGCTCAAAAGCTCAAGAGCATTACACTCGGTGTGAATCTTGATGATTTGCTCCGCCCAAAGAGTGTGGGTGTAATCTCACTCAATGACAAAGAATTTACCGACAGCGGTATTCTCAAAAGATTTATGAAGTTTACAAACCGTGACAGCGAATTGCACCATGGCAACGATGTTTCGGGATTTTTAAGCTTTCATCCGTCCAATCCGTCAACCTCGCAGTTCGGGCTGGGACAGTTTGTTGTGGGCGCTCAGCAGGATGTAAACCACACTATGAACAGCTCGTTGACCGGCGCAGATCCTATGTCTGACGCACTCAAAAATGTTGTGACCGATATCCTTCGCAGAACCGTAAATGACATAAAATCGATGCTCAACAGATATGTCAATGTCAACGGCTACTCGTTTGTTTCGCTTATGCCCGAAATCATTTTCTATATTCGTTTTGCAGAGCTTTGTGATAAGATGAAAAAGAAAAATCTTCCGCTGTGCAAGGCAGAAGTTTTGCCGAAAGAGGACAGAAACTGCTGTCTTAGAGATATTTACAACCTCAAACTCGGCATAAAATCGGCAAACGGTGAGAATTTGGATATTGTCACAAACGATATTGATTTTAACGATGACAGGCGAATTTACATTCTGACAGGTCCGAACCGTGGCGGTAAAACCACGATTACTCAGGCGGTCGGACTTGCGTTTCTGCTTGCTCAGAACGGGATATATGTTCCTGCAACGCAGATGAAATTCAGCCCATGCGACAGCATTTTTACGCATTTTCCTGCCGATGAAAACGATACCGTTGACCTCGGCAGACTCGGTGAAGAAAGCAAAAGACTTGCCGAAATTTTCTCCTCGGCAAGCCGTTACAGTCTGCTTTTGCTCAACGAAAGCCTTGCAACAACCAATGTTGCCGAGGGCTTGTACATTGCCCGTGATGTTGTCAAATCAATGCGATATCTCGGCACAAGGGCGATTTTTAATACTCATATGCACGATTTGGCTCGCAATCTTGACGAGGTGAACACAACCGTAAAAGGCGACAGCAAGATTGAAAGTCTGGTAACAGGTGTCGAAAACGGACAGCGTTCGTTCAAGGTTTTCATCGCTCCGCCTCAAGGTGTAAGCTATGCCAAAGACATTGCCGAAAAATACGGTGTAACCTTTGACAAAATCAAAAAACAGATTGATCGGCAGCGTGTCGCTGCACCCGGTTCGGGAAGATAGTATGTAATATTAAAAGCATATTATGCCCGAGCGGAAGGTTTAATTAAATGTAAAATTGAAAATTACGGTCGG
>OGLB01001076.1_pt1 | contig 12464 bp, 9 predicted proteins | sample 1572551 | NCBI WGS metagenome assembly OGLB01 (sample SAMEA2582003, study PRJEB24529) | metagenome | biome: Human gut stool | place: China | collected 2011
ACATTGTGCGCCACGTGATGGAATCACCAGACCTCCGCGGCATCGTGATGCGTACTTTCGGTTCAGGCAATGCTCCTCACACGCCATGGATCATGCGTCTTCTGGATCAGGCTGCCCATCGCGGAGTAAACATCGTGAATATCAGCCAATGTCTTACGGGCAGTGTAGAGATGGAACGCTACGGAGCCGGCTTCCAGTTGAAAGCAGCTCATGTGATAAGCGGATACGATTCTACGGTAGAGGCTATGGTCACCAAGATGATGTATCTGCAGGGAAGATATGCAGATAACAAAAAGGTAAGAGAAAAACTGACCGAATCCCTGGCGGGCGAAATCTCTATATAGTATAAGGTGAAATCTTCATCCATATAATGAAGCAATGAAGTAAATGACAGTCTCCCGATAGTGTATACGATTAAACTACAGATTGGCAAACTGTCATTTACTTGCTCATTATGAGTCATTTAGCGAAACAAAGAAAATTACCCTACAAAACCGAATAGTATTACAGAAAATATGCAGAAAACATTTAACGAAGGTTAAATATTGACAGTTTTTTTGCCAAAAAACTTGTTGCATATCATTTTTTGTGTAACTTTGCAGCGTAGAAAAAAAGTAAAAGATCAGTATCCTTATTAGATACCAATCCGTAATATAAATTAATAAATCAACAAAACCAACAAATTATGAACATTAACAAGGTAAAGGAGTATGGTGAGTTCGTAGAAATTGCGGCTCCTGTAGAAAGAGCAACAGCTGAAGAGTATCCAACAGTATTAGGCGGAGAAATTTGGTACAACTAAGAACTTCCTGCTAAGGATTCCTATCCTTTGTAACCGATAGTTTTTCCTTTAGCAGACTTGAAACAAGAGGCTATTTTTATTTGATTCAGAACATCTTATAATTTTTAGCAGACACATTATTAGATCAATGATAAAGGCTCAATCCTCGAATAAAATCGGGAACTGAGCCTTTATTGTGTTTATATCTTACCATCGAGATATACGGAATCGGATATTAGTGCTTACCACAGCAGCCGCCCTCTCCGTGTTCGTGATGATGCTCGTGCTTGATACCACCCTCTACAGCCTGATGCTGGTCGCGGAGCAGATCGTTCACGGTCTTCACTGGGTTGAATGTACCGAGAGGAACCTCTACAAATACTGTATTCCAGTCACTCATCGCACCATTCCAGAGACCTGGCAACTCGAGTGCCTTCAAATCCTTACCATTCTTACTCTTGCTGGAGATGAAACCGGTAGATGGATCAACGAACTTAGGAAGATCGAAGGCATTGCCCTGGTAATCCTTGGTCGCGCAGACGAGATCTACCGGGTTGAAGTGAGTACCCTCGGTGAACATCTTCATATACTCCTCGTTATTCTTGTCAATCTGAGAGCTCTCCAAAATCTGAAGGCTTACCGTGCCATCCTGATTATAGGTAAGGAATGGACCACCACCAGGCTCGCCCACGTTCTTAACGACACCGCAGACACGCATAGGACGGTTCAACTTCTTACGCAGATAGATAACCAGTTCGGCATCCTCCAGCTCCTTGATATCAGCCTTACGGCAGCAGAGGTCGCGCTGAACGAAGCGGATAATCTCCTCCAGCTTCTCATGGTTGTACTGACCAGAATCCAAAACCTTCAGATAATCGAAAGCCTGCTTCTGCAAAGTAACCAATACACCTGCAATCACCTGCTTCCAGGTAACAGTCTCAGCCTTCAGGCGATCAGGAACCACATTGTCAATATTCTTGATGAATACCACATCAGCATCAATCTCGTTGAGGTTCTCGATGAGTGCACCATGACCGCCCGGACGGAACAGCAAAGAGCCATCCTCGTTGCGGAAAGGAGTATTGTCTGGATTGGCAGCGATGGTATCGGTGCTAGGCTTCTGCTCTGAGAATGAGATATTGTACTTGATGCCGTAGTGCTGTGCATACTTATCTGCCTTCTCGGCTACCATCTGCTTGAAGAGTTCCAGGTGGTCGTGAGAAACGGTAAAGTGAACATTTGCCTCGCCGTTGCTGCTAGCATAGAGCGCAGCCTCAACCAGGTGCTCCTCCATTGGGGTGCGAACCTCGTCCTCATACTCGTGGAACTGGAGCAATCCCTTAGGCAACTGTCCGTAGTTCAATCCCTCTGGCTTGAGGAGATTAGCCACGATAGCCTTGTAATCGCCCTTCTTGATAAGGCACATAATGCCCTTCTCGTTGTTTACATGGCACTTATCGCAGAGTGCCTTGCGGAAAGCAAACTTCTTGATATTCTCGAAGAATTGTTTTTCGAAGTCAGTAGTAGGAACATCGTATGGAGCATCCAGGAACGCGAACATGTTCTTGAACATGCGGCTTGCCGCACCTGAAGCAGGTACGAACTTCACAATCTTGTGACCCTCAGCCTTGTAGTCGTTCCACGCCTTCTCGTAGTTCTCTACTTCCTGAGCTGTAGGAGCCATGATACCCTTACCGATGGCAGCCGCACCCTCGAGCTTGAGGAATGGGAAGCCATTCTTGATTTGTTCCAACTGGTGTTCAATCTGCTGTTCGGAGATACCGCGAGCAGAGATTTGGTTTAGATCTTGCTGATTCATAATACCATATTTATGTTAAATTTACACTATATGTGCTACAAAGATAATAGTTTTTTCTGATAATCAGAAATATTTCCGCTTTTTTTTGTACCTTTGCAATGAAAATTTAACGCATTACGCGGTTTTTAACGCCGAAACGCCATTGTTTGTCAAATTTAAAATAGAATATTGCAACATGGTTAGTAAATTATCAAAAGAGCACGACAGAAGGTCGGGGCTATCACACTACCTCTATGGGGTATCTAACTTGTTCATCAGCGGAACCGGTATAGGCGGATTATCTCCAATGATTACCGGTGACGAGATGGGGGTAAATAATATACTCTGCCTTGTACTTGGAGCAATAGCAGCTTTTGTATTTGCGTATAGTGCAAACAGAGTTATGAAGTATAACGATAAATAAGAAACAATATGGAACTATATACTATATTTATGGGGCTAGGAGCCTTGATAGGTGCCAGCTTCGCCATCTGGCTTAACACTAAGTCTGGTCAGAAGTGGATAGACGAGTTATAATGACTCAATAAATATATCATCAGCAGGAGGGAACGACAATGAACGAAACACCTTTTAAATTCACATCCGAAGAAAAGGAACAGACACTCCAGATACTAGAGCGCCTGAGAACCGCCGTGGGCGATACATTCAAGCCAGGCGATGAGCAGCATCTGCGTGAAGACATACAGCATGCCTTCATCAACCATCAGATTAAGCGCAATGTCTTCGGAATGAATCCAATACTCGCTGCCCTGCAAACCGCAGAAATCGCAGTAAACGAGATAGGTCTGAAACGAGATGGCATCATCGCCATTCTGATGCAGACCAGCGTTATCGATGGCTATCAGACCATCGAAGAGATACAGAAGAAATACGGAGATAGCGTAGCCCACATTATCAGTGGTCTGCTTCGCATCCACGATTTATACAAGCGCAACCCTATCATCGAGAGCGAGAACTTCAGAAATCTCCTTATCTCATGGTCGGAGTATATGCGCGTCATCCTCATCATGATTGCCGACCGCGTAAACATCATGCGGCAGATAAAGGATTGCAAGAACGATGAAGCCCGTCGGCAGGTAGCCAACGAAGCGGCTTATCTCTATGCGCCCCTTGCCCATAAGCTGGGTCTGTACAAATTGAAGTCGGAACTGGAAGACCTCTCATTGAAATATACAGAAAAGGAAGTTTACTACCATATCAAGGAAAAACTGAATGAGACCAAGGCATCGCGTGACAAGTACATTGCCGCCTTCATTGCACCGGTACAGAAGAAGCTCGAAGAAGCCGGACTGAAGTTCCATATCAAAGGACGCACCAAGTCCATCCACTCCATCTACCAGAAAATGAAGAAGCAGAAATGCCCCTTCGAAGGCGTGTATGACCTGTTCGCCATCCGCGTCATCCTGGACTCTTGCCTGGAAAAGGAGAAACTGGAATGTTGGCAGGCCTACTCCATCGTAACAGATATGTACCAGCCTAACCCGAAAAGGCTACGCGACTGGCTGTCCGTACCTAAAAGCAACGGATATGAATCACTGCACATCACCGTGATGGGCCCCGAAGGCAAATGGGTGGAAGTACAAATACGTACCGAACGCATGGATGATATTGCCGAACGAGGCCTGGCCGCCCATTGGCGATACAAAGGAGTGAAAGGTGAATCTGGTCTTGACGAATGGCTGACTTCCGTACGCGAAGCCTTAGAGAGCTCGGACAGCAACGGACTGGAAACGATGGACCAGTTCAAACTGGATTTGTACGAAGACGAGGTATTTGTATTTACTCCCAAAGGTGATTTGTTCAAACTTGCCAAAGGCTCCACCGTGCTCGATTTTGCGTTCCACATCCATAGCAAACTGGGCTGCAAATGTATCGGTGCAAAAGTGAACGGCAAGAATGTACAGCTGAAGCAAATGCTGCATAGCGGTGACCAGGTGGAGATAATGACATCGAATACGCAGACGCCCAAGCAGGACTGGCTGAACATCGTAACCACCTCCAAGGCACGCACCAAAATACGCCAGGCATTGAAGGAAATGGCTGCACGCCAGCACGCCTTCGCTAAGGAAACCCTGGAACGCAAGTTCAAGAACCGGAAGATAGAGTATGATGAAGGAACCATGATGCGCCTCATCAAGCGCCTCGGTTTCAAGATAGTGACCGACTTCTATCAAGCCATAGCCGATGAAGAACTGGATGTCAACGAGATTATAGACAAATACCAGGAACAGCAAAGACGGGAAAATGATACGCGCGACGATATTGTCTACCGCAGTGCTGAAGGCTATAACCTTCAACAAGGCATACCGGAAGAGATAGGTACCAAAGAAGATGTACTGGTCATTGATCAAAATCTGAAAGGATTGGATTTCAAGTTGGCACGCTGCTGCAATCCCATCTATGGAGATGATGTATTCGGCTTTGTCAGTGTGACGGGAGGCATCAAGATACACCGTTGCGACTGTCCCAATGCCAGCGACTTGCACTCACGTTTCGGCTACCGTATCGTGAAGGCACGCTGGGCCGGAAAGTCACAAGGTACACAGTACCCCATCACCCTGCGCGTAGTGGGACACGATGACATCGGCATCGTGACCAACATCACTTCCATCATTTCCAAAGAAACGGGTATTACTTTGAGAAGCATCGGCATTGACTCGCATGACGGGCTGTTCTCCGGAACACTGACCATCATGGTGAGCGATACGGGACATCTGGAAGCACTTGTCAAGAAACTGAGAACAGTAAAGGGAGTGAAACAGGTTTCAAGGAATTAAGCAACAACTATAATCCATGAAGTACGACTTTAAAAAGCAGTTGCGCAGTTTCGGATATGCCTGGAAAGGTATCCGGTGTTGCATAGGAAAAGAACAGAACCTGAACTTCCATCTGATAGCTACGGCTGTGGTAGTCATTGCAGGATTCGTTTTAGGCATTACCCGCATGGAGTGGATGATAATCATTCTCTGCATCGGAGTGGTGATAGCAGCCGAACTGTTCAATACCGCCATTGAGAAGCTGGTCGACCTGGTGTCTCCCCAACAGCATCCCGTGGCAGGGCAAGTAAAAGACATAGCCGCCGGAGCAGTACTGGTATGTGCTGCAACGGCGGCCATTATAGGATTGATTGTATTTATCCCTTACCTCACCCGCTTCTTCTTATAATAAGGATAGGTCAGCAGTACAAAGAAAAATACGGCAAGCATAGCAGCAACAGACGCCACATGGTATATCTGCGCTTTGTCCATCAGGTGGCAAGCCACAGCCATGCCCACCAGCAGCCCTGCCTCCATGAACAAATGGCAAGTGGTGTTTGCCGTTCCACGCTGGCAATGGTGCGACAGCTTGACGAACATCTTCATGAACGGGACTGTAATGAACACCAATACAGCCAATGCCGCCAATGACCAGTAATCGCCCACAAACATCAGTGGCAGCAACGCTCCCGGTACAAAAGCAATCAACAGCATATTGATGGCAGGTACCCATGCACGCGGCAATAAGAAGCGGTCCATATTGCACAACGACACGCCTATCGGAGCACGGAAAGCCACATATACCCTCGATGCGAAAAATATGCTGGCCAGTCCGGCCGCTACAGACAGATAGGTCACCATACGGAAACCATACATCTTATACATTCCAATGCCCAACACAACACCCACCAGCATGCCCAAGCGTGCAGCCCATGCATATACCATGTTTCCTGCGCTGCGGCGCGCGGAAGTCGTTATGTCGATGGCCACCGTAATGCCCGCTGTGGTTGCCAGCCCGAAACATGCTCCCTGCACAGCGGCAAGCAGCAGAAATTTCGTATAACCATCCACAAAGGCATATCCCAGAACAGCCGCCAGCATAATGAGTGCGGAGTAAAGGAGCACGTGTTTCCTTTTATATTCATCGACCAGATAGGCATGGAAAGGACCGACAGCAAACATGGCCACCGCAAAGACCAGAAACATGCTGCCCGCCTGCCCGACGGAAACACCCAACTGCTCTCCCATCACAAAAGGAAGCAAAGGGAAAAGCATATAGACGGATATGAACAGCAACAGATTTGCCGTACACATCCGCCAAAAATTGAGTGTCATGAGTTTGTTAGTACTGTTCTTTCTCATTCGGGAAATCTAAATTCTTCACATCGGATACATAACGGCTGATGGCATCCGTCATCACTGTATGCAGGTCGGCATAGCGACGCAGGAAACGGGGACGAAAACCGTTATTCATACCCAGCATATCCTGAACCACCAACACCTGGCCGTCCACATCGCCACCGGCACCGATGCCTATAACGGGTATAGTCAGCTCGCTTGCCACGCGGGCAGCCAATGCGGCAGGAATCTTCTCCAATACCAGTCCGAAGCATCCGGCTTCTTCCAGCAAATGCGCATCGCGTACCAGTTTCTCGGCTTCGGCATCATCCTTCGCACGGACCGTATATGTTCCATACTTGTTGATGGATTGGGGCATCAGTCCGAGATGTCCCATGATGGGAATACCGGCGCTGAGGATACGCTTCACCGTACCGATGATTTCCTCGCCTCCCTCCAGTTTGAGGGCGTCGGCATGGCTTTCTTTCATAATACGGATAGCGGAAGCCAATCCCTCCAGTTCGTTGCCCTGATAAGAGCCGAAAGGCATGTCGACAATGACCATGGCACGCTTCACACCGCGAACCACGGATTTGCCATGATAAATCATCTGGTCGAGCGTGATGGGAAGCGTGGTGACATTGCCTGCCATTACATTGGAAGCGGAATCTCCCACCAGAATCACGTCTACCCCGGCACCGTCCACAATCTGCGCCATAGTATAGTCGTATGATGTCAACATTGATATTTTTTCGCCTCTCTGTTTCATTTCGATAAGGCGATGTGTAGTCACTTTACGAGTGTCGTCTGAAATATAACCCATGATAGTATTTACAATTACTCAATTTAATTTTCGGCGCAAAGGTAATCCTTTTTCTGATTACTTGTACAATTGAGTTAATTTATCGTAAGTGAATCCCTGAAAGTCATCCAATACATAATGACACAACGGAGCTATGTCTTCACGGGAATTGGTGGTTGCCAACCCTATAACGGTAGCTCCTGAAGCCATGCCGGCTTTCAGCCCGTTGAAGGAATCCTCGAATACATATGTGGTGTCGGGAGTTGTGCCGAAAACCTCCATACCCAACAGAAAACAATCCGGTGCAGGCTTGGAAGCCGTAAACATCTCGGCCGTAAGGATACGGTCGAAAAGAGTCTTTATTTCGGGATGAACCCGATAGACAGCTGCCATCTTCGCTTCGTTGGAGCTGGTCACTACGGCAGTCTTCACCCCATTCCGGTGTAGGTCGGCAATGAAGTCAAGCACTCCGGGAATAAAGTCGAATGACATTTCCTGTTCAAAGCGGTTCAGCCGTTCGGTAATTTCGGCCTGTTCCTTCGCCATGCCCGGAAAAAAGGTATCATAAATATAGACCAGCGTCTGGCCCTTCACCCTGCCTTCAATATCATCCATACCCAAATACTGCTTTCCCATTTCATGCCAGAAGTGACTGTACTGTGTCTCCGTGTCTACCACCACGCCGTCAAAATCAAAAAGTACGGCGGTTGCTTTTGTTGTGTCCATAAACTTTCTTTTACCTAAATCTGTTAATACCAAAACATTATAGTGTACAAAGGTGGGAATAATCTGCGAATCAAACAAATATTTCTTACCTTTGTGCTCCTTAATTGACTCATATCAAATGAACAACGCGCATATATTAGGAACCGAACGTATTGGCAAACTGCTTGTGCAGTACTCCATTCCGGCCATTATAGGCATGACGATTACTTCGTTGTACAACATCATCGACAGCATTTTCATCGGTCATGGCGTAGGTCCTATGGGCATTGCCGGACTCGCCATTACTTTCCCTCTGATGAATCTGGTCGTGGCTTTCTGTACGATGGTATCGGCAGGTGGCTCCACCATTTCGTCCATCCGGTTGGGACAGAAAGACCTGGACGGAGCAACGGAAGTATTGGGAAACACACTGATGTTCTGCCTGGTCAACGCATTCATATTCGGCAGTGTTTCATTCATCTTTCTGGATGACATCCTGCGCTTCTTCGGTGCCAGCAATGATACGTTGCCATATGCCCGCGACTTTATGCAGGTGATATTACTGGGTACCCCCGTCACTTATACCATGATTGGCCTGAACAATATCATGCGTGCCACGGGATATCCCAAGAAAGCGATGCTCACGTCTATGGTAACGGTAGTCTGCAACATAATCCTCGCTCCCATTTTCATCTTCCAATTTGACTGGGGAATACGGGGAGCTGCAACGGCAACGGTCATCTCGCAGTTCATCGGCATGGTGTGGGTAGTGAGCCATTTCCTGCAAAAGACAAGTGTGGTACGTCTGCAACGGGGGTTCTGGAAGATGAAGAAACGTATCATCAGTAGTATATTATCCATCGGTATGTCACCGTTTCTGATGAACGTCACGGCATGTGTCATTGTGATTATCGTAAACAACAGCCTCCAACAGTACGGAGGCGATATGGCCATCGGGGCATATGGCATTATCAACCGACTGCTGGTACTCTATGTAATGATTGTATTGGGGCTGACGATGGGAATGCAACCGATTGTAGGCTATAACTTCGGTGCGCAAAAGCACGACCGTGTGAAGGCTACCCTGCGCCTGACCATCATTGCCGGAGTATGTATCACCAGTACCGGCTTCCTTATCTGCGAATTGTTCCCCCATGCCATATCTGCCATCTTTACCAGTGATGAAGAGTTGATAGATATTGCTTCCAGAGGCGTACGCATTGCCGTAGCCATATTCCCGCTGGTAGGTGCACAGATTGTCATCGGCAATTTCTTCCAAAGCATCGGGAAGGCGAAAATCAGTATCTTCTTGTCGCTGACACGCCAATTACTGTATCTGTTGCCGGGACTACTGATATTCCCGCATTACTTTGGGCTGGACGGCATCTGGATATGTATGCCGGTATCGGACTTCTTTGCTTTTGTAACGGCAGCGGTGGCATTGTGGATATATGTAAAAAGATTACCCACAGGAATTACCGAAAAAGCGAGGTGAAAGTGATTTATTCTACTGCAAATATTGCATTTTATGTTATAACAAACAAATTGTTCGAAAATATATCATTCATTCAGCCCAAACACATCATCTATTCGCCCCAAACAGATGGTCTGTCTACCCCAAACGCATGATGTATGTTGCGGCAACTTTATTCGCTCTTGATGCTCTTTACCGGATTTTCATTGGCAATGCACCATGCCTTCAACACCACGGTAACAACGATAAACAACAGCAACAGACAACCTACAAGAATATATCCGCCTATAGGGAATGGCACAACATCAGAGAACTGGCTCGCCCAAAGCTTTCCGGCCCGGCATGCTCCCCCAATACCTATGGCGACAGACGGAATGGCCAGCCAAAGCACATCTCTTGACAATAACAGCAAAATACTTTCCGTCTCCGCTCCATTCACTTTACGAATGGCAATCTCTTTTGAACGCAGGCGGATTTCATCATTCACATAGCCTATCAGTCCCATCAGAATGATAAAGAGTATGGTCAATGAAACCAGCAGGGTGACATCACGAAATACCCGTACAGACTCGGCATAACTGCGCATTTCCTGCTCCACCGAACGGAATACGAGGCTTTTCTGAGGATAAATCCGATGCATCTCTTCATTGAGGCGGGCGAGATTTTCATCCAATGGCTCTTTGAGGCGAACATGCAGGGTGGCAGCTGTCTTCCCCGTCCATTCCACCATCACCGGCAAATTATCGTTGGGCATATCGGCAAAACTGAAACTGTCTAACAGCCCGACAACAGTGCCATAATCATTCACCCGCTTGCCTATGGGGCTGTCTGTCCAATTCATCTTCTCACAAAAGACACTGTTGACAAGCAACTGACCTTCTCCCGTCAAGTTATGCCCCTCTTTCAGTCTCAGACCAATGAAAGGAAGAAAATCACTGTCGAACCAGGTATTACGAGGATAGAAAAGCTCGTTACCCTGATTGTCAAGAATTGGCTGGTTAGAACCGAACCACAATATAGGGCGTTCTGCCGAAGCAACTCCTTCCACATAAGGCAAACTGCCGACAAGACTACGCAGGCTATTGCCATCCACTTCCCGCTGGGTGGTATATGCCACACGTTCAGGACGCCAACCACGGTCACGCGTCGTTACATAACTGTACTGTGAAACGACCATCAGCATCATCCCCAGAATGAATGCCGCTCCGATGAACTGAACAAAAAGCAGTACCCGTTTCCAGCCACGACGCCCGGAAGTGTAGCGGCGGAACACTTGTGTCACCGGAATACGAGCGAAAAGCATGGCAGGCAGGCAACCACCTAAAATAAACAGTAACAGTATCACCGACAATGGTGCCCAAAGATTCTGCCAGTCAAAAAGAGCACTGAGAGGTACAGCTGCCAATTCTTCCATTTTTTCGTGGAAAATATACACCAGCAGTCCAATGAGCAGCAAGGCAAGCCCTACTACTATAGCAGTCTCTACCATGAACATGGAAAAGATGCTACTTCCCGAAGCACCGCTGCATTTGTGTACACCGATGGCCTTGGCACGCTGTGTCAGCGAAGCCACGGAAACGAGTACATAATTCAATGCGGTCGTAAAAAGCAGCACGATACCCAGGAAGAACATAATCCAAATCATCTTCCGTACTTGAGGAGTCTCGACATGCAGATTATGGATAGGGACAATACGTACGCTCAATTCTAAACCACTTTCCGGTGGAATATGACGGGCAATAGCTATGGACATACGCTCATTCAGCCAATCAGCATCCTGCGGGCTGCGCAGCCTGAGATAACCGTCGTAGTTTCCGCCGCTTTGCCAACCTAGGTTCCACTTCAGATGCCGCCCTATAGTAGGAAAAGAAATGATTGCCTCTGGACGCCTCTCCAAAGAAGTGTTCAACGGAATATCGGCAAAGATACCCTTCACGAGCAGTGTAGTCTGATATCCCCAAAAATCATAACGCAGTGTTTTCCCTATCGGATTTTCGTCACCGAAGGCCTCCTTTGCTGACTTGGCGGAAAGGAATACGACATCCGGCCCCGCCAAATCCTGTGGATTGCCTTCTATCATCTCCAAACCGAGTACAGAAAAATAAAGTGTATCTGCCATCACCGTGGACATATCTAATTGGCGCTCACCCAACTGGAAACTATTATCAAAAAGAGAACAGCTCACTGTGCTACTTTCCACTTGTTCCGGAAACTCTTCGGCAATGGCAGCCGGAATCGGAATGATGGTAAAGCGACTTTCGTTACCTTCCAACACTCCATTTTTTAACCAACCCGTCTTCACAATATAAAGGTTATCCGAATCATGATAAAAGTTATCAAAACTCAACTCGAATGCAATCCGTGCAAATAGAAATACAGACATCAGCAGTCCCAATGCCAAAGATACAATCTTAATGGCATTGGAACCTTGCTTGTGCAACAAGCTTTGTAATGTATAATAAATGTGCCGCCTCATAATTTCCTGAAGTTATTCTTTATTCACTCTTGATACTGTCTACCGGATTCTCATTGGCAATCCGCCATGCCTTGAATACTACACAACCGATGATGAGCAATAGTACAATGCATGCAATAAGCAAGAATCCGCAGATACCAAAATCCACTCCCTCCACAAACTGCTCTATCCAGACACCGCCTATATACCAGGCTCCCAGCCCTCCAAGAAAAACGGCCGGCAAGGATATCCAGAATATATCCTTCGAGAAAAGCCGGAGAATGGATGACGCTTCCGCACCATTCACTTTACGGATGGCAATTTCCTTGCTGCG
>OGLB01001077.1_pt1 | contig 12458 bp, 12 predicted proteins | sample 1572551 | NCBI WGS metagenome assembly OGLB01 (sample SAMEA2582003, study PRJEB24529) | metagenome | biome: Human gut stool | place: China | collected 2011
TACGATAGATGACGAGCGTTTGAAAGGAAATGGTGGAGGAAATTACTGGAAAGAGTTACTTGACAGAATCAGGGATATAAGATCTTCAGAAAAGGTCTTGTATCGTCAGGTTCTTGATTTGTATGCTACGAGTGTAGATTACAATCCTCATAGCGAAGAGTCTGTTACATTCTTTAAAATTGTTCAGAATAAACTTCACTATGCAGCACATGGTCATACTGCGGCAGAGGTTATATATCAGCGGGCAGATGCAGAAAAGCCATTTATGGGACTTACTTCATTTGCCGGAGAATTACCAGCATTAAAGGATATAGGAATTGCAAAGAATTATCTTGAAGAAAATGAACTCAAAGTATTAAACAATCTTGTTTCTGGTTATTTTGATCTGGCTGAAATTAATGCAATTGAGCATAAGCCAATGTATATGGATGATTATGTAAAGCAGCTGGATAGTGTGTTGTCATCAGGAAATAGAAAACTTTTAAATGGAGCTGGTTCTGTAAGTCATAAACAGGCATTGGAGAAAGCGAAAGCGGAATATAGAAAATATCAGGAGATTACTTTGACGCCAGTCGAAAAAGCATATCTTGAAAGCATTAAAGAGGTTTCCAAGGAAGTAAAAAGGAGATAACATCTGATGAAAAAACAGCAGAAATGTTACATATACACAAGAGTTTCTACTTCCATGCAGGTAGAAGGCTACAGTCTTGATGCACAGAAGGACAAGCTTAAGGAATATGCAGATTATCAGGAAATGTCTATCGTCGGGGAATATTCGGATGAGGGTAAATCGGGTAAGAGTGTGGAAGGCAGACCACCGTTTGAACAGATGTTATCGGATATAGAAAGTGGTAAAGATAATGTTGATTATGTGCTGGTATTTAAACTGTCAAGATTTGGAAGAAATGCAGCAGATGTTTTATCATCATTGCAGAAAATGCAGGATTATGGGGTTAATCTTATCTGTGTAGAGGATGGAATTGACAGCTCCAAGGATGCCGGGAAGCTGATGATATCTGTGTTATCTGCAGTAGCAGAGATAGAACGTGAGAATATTCTTGTCCAGACAATGGAAGGCCGCAGACAGAAAGCGAGAGAAGGCAGATGGAATGGTGGCTTTGCACCATATGGCTATCAGCTGGTAAATGGTGAGCTTATCATTGCAGAAGATGAAGCAGATATTATCCGCATAATATATGACAAGTTTGTCAATACAACGATGGGAATGGCTGCGATAGCTACATTTCTTAACAACAGTGGTTATAAGAAAAAGCTCCGTCAGAATAATACAATAGAAGGCTTTTCTACATCGTTTGTTAAAGGTGTGTTAGATAATCCTATATACTGTGGTAAACTTGCATTTGGCAGAAGAAAAAATGAAAAAATTCCGGGGAAAAGGAACGAATATCATATTGTAAAACAAAAAGAATATATGCTAAATGATGGAATACATGAGGTAATTATATCGGAAGAGATGTGGAACCAGGCTCATAAGAAGCGTCAGGAGACAGGTGTTTTACAGGTAAAAACACATAGTCTTGAACATGAACATATTTTATCAGGTATTATCAAATGTCCTGTCTGTGGAAGCGGCATGTATGGTAATGTGAACCGTAAGAAGCATCCTGACGGAGGATATTACAAGGATTATTTCTATTATGCATGCAAACATAGGAAGCTTGTTGATGGATACCGCTGTACATATAAAAGACAGTGGAATGAAGACAGGATAAATGCGGCAGTAGAGGAGATAATTCGTAAATTTGTAAAGAATCCGAAGTTTGAGGAAGAAATCAGAAAGCAGATAGGTGGCAGTATTGATACATCAGAGCTTGACAGAGAATATGATGGTTTGAAAGACAGATTGAGCCAGACAACAGGGGCAAAGAACAAGCTTGCAGACCAGATGGATCATTTATCTGTATCCGATAAGAATTATGACAAAAAATATAATGACATGCAGGAACGTTTGGACAAGCTATATGATGAAATTACGGATATTGAGAATGCCATGGAAGAAGTCACGACAAGGCTTTATAATATAAAGCAGGACAAAATCTCAGAAGATAATGTGTATCAGTTCCTTTTATTTTTTGACAAGCTGTATGATAAATTTACAGATTTGGAAAAGAAGACATTTTTAAAGAGCTTTCTGTCAGATGTATTTATTTATGAGGAAGAACAAAAGGACGGCAGAATATTAAGAGGTCTTCGATTTAAATTTCCGATATATCTGAATGGCAGAAATGTGCTTGGAGTGGATTGGGACAACGAAAGTACAGACGAGACGGTAGTACTGATGTCAAAGGTGAACCCTAGGAAGTAAAAAATATGTAGTAAATAAAAGGCTTTTCAGAGAGCTATCGTTATTGAGTACGATTGGCTGCTGGAAAGCCTTTATTTTTATGCTTGAAAATGGCTTTGTGGGAATTGGTCCATAATGCAGGGTTGACACTAGGGGATAGATAACAAGAGAAAATGAACCCTGGGGTTCACCCTATAACGATAATAGAAATAAGAAAAACAGCGACCGGAGAGTTGGTGTCCGGCCGCTGCTTGTAAATTAACGATAATTCTTGTTGTAGAGTTCTTTGGCGTATGCCTGCATTTTCTTTATGTACTCATATGCCTGGCTCTTTCCCTTTTTCAAGTCGACCTGCTTCAGAGCATTACTGATTTGTGGGTCGTCCATCAAAAGGGAGAAGACAGCTTTTGCCGCCGGGTACTTAAGTGATACCTCGTTGATGAGATCGTCGATCATCATAAGACTGAGAACTGAGTTTTCAGTTGAAGTATTATCTGTTGGCTCCCAACCGCTACGATTAGTATCGTTGAATATGACTTCCAAAGGTCAAGTGGGCGATGACAATGAAACATATGATATGCTTCTTCATTTAAAATGGACGACTGATTATGATGATATTTATGAAGAATTGAAAGTTCAATCAAAAGATCATCTAATTCACCAGCCGCCAGTAAAAAAGTAACCAGACTTATCGTATGCTAATTTCGATATGCTACCTGGTAGTAAAGGGGCTATTGCAAACACAATCGAATGGGCATACCGAGTTGATGGACTTTCTAGACGAGCAGCGAATGTGTCGATTGTATGAGAAGTTTATCCTGGAATATTATAGGAAAGAGTTTAAAAATCAGTTTACCGCAAATGCATCACAGATTCCTTGGCAGCTGGACAATGAAGAAAACTCTATGTTGCCTGTGATGCAAAGTGACATCATGCTCCAAAGTGGTGAGAAAGTTCTTATTATTGACGCAAAGTATTATGAGCACAGCACACAGGTGCAGTTTGACAAGCATACACTTCATTCGGGCAATCTTTATCAGATTTTTACTTATGTGAAAAACAAGGAATATGAACTGAGAGAGAAGGACCACACGGTTTCGGGAATGCTTTTGTATGCCAAGACTGATGAAGAGATATATCCGAATAATGTGTATCAGATGAGTGGAAACCAGATTACTGTCAGGACTCTGGATTTGAATTTACCATTTGATGAAATAGCAGGACAGCTAAATACAATAGCAAAAACGCATTTCGATTTGTTATAAAAAGGCTGTCCAGAATACCTTATAAAAGCTTCATACTGCATTATGAAATATATATCTTCAGGAGGATTATCATCTTCAAATACTTTTTTCATAATATCAGCAGTTATGTTAAATGGAATATTTGCACATACTTTATATGGTTCTTTTACTGATATTTTATATTTTAAAAAATCCATCTCTATTATTTGAACTTTTTTAGATTCTTTATACCTTTCAGATAAAGTTTTCGCTAATTTTGCATCAAACTCTATTGCTATAACTTTCTTGCTTTTTTTTGCAAGTTCATTGGTAATAATTCCTTTTCCAGGACCTATCTCAATTACAATATCGTCGTTACAAATATTACTCTTTGATAACAAGGTCGCTACAAGTTGTTTACTATGTAAATAATTTTGCGAATGTTCTATTCCCATAAATACCTCCTTTACAAATTACTATTCTTCGAGAACATTATACCATAACAACTTTTATATATCAATTAGTATTCATAGTCGATTTCTTGAAATTTCACATCTAAATTACTTTCAATATTATCTTTCATTTTTTCAAACATTTCATTATTTTTTTCAATCGCAATACCATTTCTTTTTTTGTTATAACAAGCAATTACAAAATTACCACTTCCTGCATACTGATCTAAAAGAGTTTCATAAGGTTTTGAGATATATTCAATTATCTCTTCAATTAGTTCTACTGGCTTTTCTGCTTCCATTACCTTATCTTTTATATTTTTAGGTTGATAATCAAAAGCAGTTGGTAGCATCCCATTTGTGCCTTTCATATAATAAACATCAAGATTATTTTCTTGTAACATATCTCTAACTTCATAAGATGATTTGCCTTTTATATCTAAATTATTTTCATTTGCTATTGCTAGATTTTTCTTTGCATCTAGTTTTAAACTTCTAGGCTCTCCGTTGCTAAAAATCATAACATCTTCAATATTCTTGCTTTTTCTTCCAGTATTAGATATAAAATTTCCTTTCTTCCATGCAACTTTCGCAAAATATTTGAATCCATTTTCTTGTGCCATTTTCTTAATTTCATATAGATAATCAAAATTAACTTCTGATTCTTCTGGTAGAAATTCAACTAAAAATGCCCCCTCTTTTAATACTCTTTGTTTTTCTTTAAAGTCTTTACTTTCATATCTAAATAATTCAAATGTAGCAAACTTTCTGTTTCCCCCAGTTAATGCTTTTTGTAAATCGTATGGATGGTCTGTTATAATTCCATCAATAGATTTATCTTTTATAATTGATAAATCTCTCCCATCTCCGTTTATCAATAAGCAAGTATTTTCTTTTCCTTCAATTTGACTTGTTACTTTGTAAACACCTCTTGATATTTTAGTAAAAATTCCTTTTTCAACACCTTCATATATTCTTGCTCTTATAGATTCATTATTTACTTGCATATTTTTAATATTCTTCACAAGATTTGTAGCATCTTGTATAGAAAATTTTTCTTCATCTATAAAATATTCAAAGAGATTCATTTGTATTGTATTATCCATAAAGCTATCCCTCCATTTCTATTTCATCTACAGATAAAGATTCATATATTGTAGGAGGAGCATCAATAGACATTGTAGGAGGATTTTTAGAAACAACTTGAATAATATAATCCATTTCTTCATCTTTTAATGCTAGATTTGAAAAGACTTCCCATTTATAACTTGCATCTATATCATTGTACTTTTTTTCTAATGTTGCATATTCTTTTTTGCCGTTCAATGATAGCTCTACATTATAAACTGTAGTGTCATTATAATTTCCAACATATTCAGCAGAGATAACTTGTAAAGAATTATTCTTTCCTATTTCTTTTTGTAATTCATTTATTTTTTGTTTTAGTCTTTCATTTTCTTCTATTAACATTCCTTTTTGCAAAGTATTTATAGACTTTATATTTCTTTCTTTGCCTATTTTCTGTATTTTATTCATACTAATAAAATCTTTTTCTGTTACAATAATATGATCTTGAAGTTGAATATTAAAAACTTTAAGCATTTCATTTGTTACATCTGTTAAATGTAAATCATCTTTACTTGGCTCTAGATTATTTGAAGGATGATTATGTACTAAAATAACTTTATTACTTGCAGAATAAAGAGCAGTTCTTATTATTTCTTTTGAATCTATTACTACATTGCAAGAAGTTCCTATTCCTAATAATGTAATATTTCTAATATTATTTCTGTTGTCTAATCCAATAAATAAAAGATGTTCTCTGATTGCATTTCTAATCTCTTGAACATCTTTTAAATTTACAATATCTGTAGAAGAACTTACTTTTATATCTTCACTAATATTTTTTTTAGGTTTTTCAATAATATCAACATTCATTATACATCACCCCCATTAAATATCTGTATAATCATTATCCATTTCTAATAAAATTTCATCTTTATCTGTTTCAAATACATCAATTATTAATTGATTAAACTTTTCTTTTAACTCTATACTCGTGAAAGTTTTACACAATTTGTCTATATAATCTAATGCAAGTGGTTTAACATTTTCTACCCCATATTTTTTAACAATATTTTTTATATTATCTCTTTCCTCTCCTATTTCACTAAATTCTGTACCATCTTTTGCATAGCAAGTATATTTGTATGTAACTTTGCTCTTATCTTTTATATCTGGATCTAGATATTTTATTGATAATATTTCGTAATTATGTTTTAATCTATCATCATATAACTCATAAAATCCATTTTCTTCACAATATATATATATATAGTATTCATTTACAAGTTCTATTCCATCAATATCATTATTGAGTTTCTTTAAAAATTCTATAATACCTTTTTCTGTATAAGGAATTTCAAAAAAATTCTCTCTGGTATATTTTCTATATTCTTTTGTTGAGTTTTTATATCTATCTTCTGGAATATCAACTCTAAAACAAAAATCAACAGAAACATATTGTGGATTAGGATATTTTAGATTGTATTCCTTTTGAGTTAATGATGTATGTCTAATGTCAGGACTGTATGCACATCCAACTTCTACAAATAAATGCTTGTTATCTGGCGTAACAACAATCCCTCTTAATCTGCAATTTATAGGAGTTGTATAATCACTCCCCATTTTTACCATTTTTATTTTCATTGCAATCACCTCCAAATTTCATAATTATAAAAAAAGAGAATGAGTACATAAAAATTATAATACCCATTCTTATTTTAAAATCTTCAAAGCATATCGTTATTGATAGCAAAAATGCTAAAAATATGCTTAATAAAAACATTCTTATTATCTTTTTCATAATGTAACTTACCTCTATTGTTTCAATCTACCAAATCCATAGAAATGCTCTCCATTCCACCAACCATTGTTATATTTTCTAATTCTAACTCCAGATGGATTTCCTCCAGTATCTATAACATATTCATCAGTATCTCCATCTATTGTAAGAGTTCCCATATAAATTCCTATATGAGATATACTTCCAGGCTCTCCAGTATCATAAGTGTCTTTCAAGAATATTAAATCTCCTGCCTTTCTATCATTTACATTTACTGGATAGCAATATCCGTTATATATTCCCTGTGCTCCAGTATTTGGTATTGTTATAATTCCAGTATGTGCAAGACAATGTATAACCCAAGAAGAACAATCATAATAATCCATACATTCATCATATTTTAGATTACTGTGATCCATTAAATATCTCGTACCAACATTTTTCAAAAACTCATCATATATAGCCCTTAATTGTTCATCTCCAATGTTTACATTTAAGTAAGCATAAGTTGATTTAAAATCAGAACTAAATAATTCAAAAAATGAATTAGAGTTATATAATAATTTTATTTGTTCTACTTCATCATCTGTAAATGCTTTTTGATTCCAATCCACATTTAATCCTTTTGCAGCTTTATATTGATTTATAACACTAAAATTATTATTACACCAAGATATATAGTCATCTAAAGAAGGATTTTTAACTACTTTCTTTGTGTCAGTAACAGTTTCTTTAATCTTGTTGCCATTTCCATCTACTGCATCTGTTTCTTTCTCATAAGTATAAGTAACATCACTTATTTTTTCATATAATTCTGCTTTTCTAAATTGCTCTAAAATTGTTAATTCTGCAAAATCATAAGTCAGATCTCCATTTAACATTTGAAGTATTGAAAGTGGTGCTCTCCAATTTATCATACCTTTACCTTCGATTGTACCTTCAACTACTTTACCAGAATTGTAATATTCTACAGTAGTTTCGTTATATTCATTTTGCATATTCATCATATATGTTTCATAATTTTTCTTCGTCTCTTCACTCATTCCAATACCGAAAAAACTACAAAAAGCAGCTATAACAACTATAATAATGATAACTGGTGCAATTTGTGGAAGCATTGATATAATCATATCTATTACTTTAGCCATCAATTTTACAAGTAATCTCATAAGTTTTATCATTACATTGGTTGTTTTAGATATTACTTTTTGTCCTAGTTTTTCACTAATCTTTTTACTTATTTTTGTTCCGATTTTCTTTGTAAATTTCTTTGTGTATTTAACAGTTTCTTTTGTAACTTTAATAGATGCTTTCTTTATAGGTTTTGTCATTATTCTAGTCGAAGAACTTTTAAAAGCAGTAGTACCATTTTCATTTAATCCTGCACTTATATCTTTTCCAGTTCTAATTATCCTTTGAGCAGAATTGTTTACAATTTTTGCTCCTTTTATTCCTGTAGATATTCTTTTAGATGTTTTTAACTTACTGTTATTCTTCCCTAGTATTGTTCCATTTTCATTGCCTTCTGTTAATTCTGCATTATTATCATTTTCTGATGTTGTTTGTATCTTATTTGATTTTATTATATTACTCTTATCATTTCCTTTATTAGTTTGAATTTCATTGTATTGTTTTACTTTTGTAGATATTTCTTTTTTATTTTTGTTAGCAATATCATTTGTTTCTGTTGAATTATCTACTCCAGTTTCGATTCTGGAAGTATCAACATCACTTTCAGTTATTTTATTTAATTGTTCTGCATACCACTTATTTATATTCTCTGCACTATCTAATACAAGATTTGTACCTTTATGTGCATAATCTGTATATTTATTAAGTGAATTTGCTACATCTTTGCTATTATCATTAGCCATAGTCTATCCTCTATTTACTTGCATATTTGAAGTTTGATTTAGTTCATAAATATAAGAATCTTTTGATACTTGATTTCTAAAGATAACTTTGTCATCTCCATAAACGATAATACCTTGCCCAGATGGTGAATCTGTTACATATCTTGATTCTTCATCACTTATGTCAAAAATCTTACAAATTGGTGGTAAATCTAAAGGTTTTTGTTTTAATATCATAGCAAATTCAGAGTTAGATAATATCTTGCATCCATCCTCATTTTTAATTACATCTGCAATATTTTGTGTAATAATAGTAGGTATTGCGTTCTCTTTTCTTCCAGTCTTATATATTTTTGCAATATATTCACTAGAAAACTTATTTGCAAGTAATATATGAAACTCATCAATAAATATCCAGGTATGTTTTCCTAATGTTTTATTTCTATGAAGTCTATTCATAATATGGTCTAATACAACTAAATATCCTGTTGTTTGTATGCTTGGTGGTAGTTCTGATATATCAAAAGTAATAAAACGATTTTTTATTTCTATATTTGTTTTCTTTGCAAATATATCCATATTTCCTTTTACATATCTTTCAATAATAAGTGCAAGATTTTTCGCTTCACTTTCTGGTTGCCTTAATAATTCATCATAGAATTTTTTGAAATCTGGCTCATATTCTTTATTATAATTATGAAGTTTATAATCCTCATAAATATTATTCGTACAACGGTCTGTAAGAGTTTTTTGTTCTCCAGATAAGCCATTTACTATTGATTCTATAAAAGCAAGTATAAATTCAGATTTTTCTTTTATTGCTTCTTTATCATTCTTCGCATATTGTAGAGAACTATCGAATGGATTTATATGTGTATCAGTATTTGTACTTATATTTAATGCCTGTCCTCCAAATGCTTTTATTAAAGGATAATATTCTCCGTTGAGGATCAATTACGCAAATTTCATCCTCTGGATAACGCAATAATACTTGCTCTATAAGTAATTTTATAGAAAATGATTTTCCTGCTCCAGATGTTGCTAAAACACAACCATTTCCATTTAGTAATTTCTTTCTGTCGCAAAATACTGGATTCTTTGAAACAAGATTTATTCCATAAAAAATAGAATCCTCGTGCATCAAGTCCTTTGTATTGAAAGGAACATTGGTAGCAGTAGATTCCGAAGTTAATGATCTTTGTATTTGTAAAGTATTCCAACCAAATGGAAGGCAATTTTGTACTCCTTCTAGTTGTTGCCAATCTAAATTGTATAAAGAAATTAAATATTCATTTCCTATACTCTTTACTAATTTTGTTGCTTTATTTAGTTCATCAAGCGAACTTGCTTGAATACATATTAAAACATTGTTAGTAAATAACTTTTGCTTTTTCTTTTGGAGTGCATCTCTTAATTCTTGTGCATCACTTATAGCATCTTCCAATTTTTCATCAAGTACAGCTTCATAACTGTAATTATTTTTATTTGCTTTTTTGATTTTTTCTAATCTTTCTGTTTTCATTCCAGATATTTTCTTATTTACCATTTTAATAACTTTAGCTGGATCTGTAGGTGTAATATTTAAAGTAGTAATAATATTATAGTTAGTTATTGTTGTTATTCTATTATAAAATCTTGGTGTTATAGATTTTGGCAATTTACTAACATATAGCACACGAATATATTTATCTTCGCCAACCTTTATATAATTCTTTTCTCTAAAAGATACATCTTGCTTTGGTGCTAAAACATCATAAATACTTAATTTATTATCTATTGCATATTTAATAAAATTATCAATTCCGTTTTCTTCTGCAAGTTCATTATGAAATATATTATATAAAGAGCCTAACCTTTCTACTATATTTACTCTTTTTATTTTAGATTTTAATTCCTTAAACTTTTCTTCTGCCCTCAACTGATATTGAAGAAATATATCTTGTGCTTCTTTCATACTTTCAGCTTTCGTAGTAATGACTACTTGTCTTTTCTCACATAATATTTCTTCTTTATCACCGATTGCAAGTTCTATAAGAGTATTAAACTCATTTGCAACTTTAGATTCATTTTCATTTAGGTTGTTTTCATTATATATAAATTTTTGCTTATAAAAATTCAACCCATTTAAGAAAAATATTCTCTTGTTCCTCATAGTTTGCTTTTGCAAAAGAAATGTCTTGGTATTCAAAACAAACAGAATAATGTGTATCATCTAATTGTATAATTGAATTTTTTTCATTAAAGTCTTTAAAAAATGTATGAATAATTTGTGATGTAGTTTTAGGCTTTGCAACTTTATGTGCTTTTATTTTCTTTGAAAATTCATTAAATATAGTAAATAAAAAAAATTCTTTCTTTTCTTTATTTTTCTTATTTTCTTTTACCTTTTTCAATGTTGTTCCTCCTTATAACTTTCAAGAAGATTGGGAATAAAATACCAATCTCCTTCAACTAATTTTTTAAACATTCCTGTATAGGTTAATTCGCCACAATATGGCTGCTTTTTTATCTTTCTTTTGAATATTGTATAAAACACAACTCTTGTTTCTAAAATAGGATGCTTGTTGTTATAAACTCGCATCCATTTAGCAGTATGATTGTTTAGATAATATTACAATAATGACTTTTCCCATTGACTTAAATTCATCTTATATTACCTCTCTAACAGTTTTAAAAGAGCCTCTTGTTGCTCTTTTGATAGTTTTGATAACTTCTCTGATAGTTCATCTTTTCTTGAATTATTAGATTCATTAATTTCATTTACTTTAATTTCTTTTTCTTCTTTTATTTCGTTATCGAATTTTTTCTCTAATTCATTGAATTTTTCTCTTGCAGAAAGTATTGCCTTGTCATCTGTCTCGTTATGCGCTGCAGCATCTTCAATTTCTTCATCAGTGTATTTTAGCTTTCTCATTTCTTGTTTTGCAAGATATTCGCTATTTCCACCAAGCATAATATCTGTACCACGTCCTGCCATGTTTGTTGCTATTGTAACAGCTCCAAATTTACCAGCTTGTGCTATAATTTTATTGAAATTATTAATATATCTAGTATTTAATACTTCATGAGGAATTCCTTCTTTATCAAGTAATTTACTTAATTTTTCAGATTTATCAATAGATACTGTACCAATTAAAACTGGTTGTCCTTTTTCATGAGCTTTTTTGATGTCTGCTATAACAGCTCTAAATTTGGCATCTTCATTTTTATATATTATGTCTGAATTGTCTTTTCTAATCATTGGCTTATTTGTTGGAATTTCAACAACGTCCAATTTGTATATTTCTTGGAATTCTGCTTCTTCTGTCATTGCAGTACCTGTCATACCAGATAATTTTTCATACATTCTAAAGTAGTTTTGGAATGTAATTGTGGCAAGTGTTTTAGATTCATCGTTTATCTTAACATGCTCTTTTGCTTCAATTGCTTGATGTAATCCGTCATTGTATCTTCTTCCATACATAATTCTTCCTGTAAACTCGTCTACAATTAGAACTTGTCCATCTTTTACAATATAATCTTTATCTTTCTTCATTATTCCATTTGCATGTAAAGCTTGATTTACATCATGAACTAATTCTGAATTCTCTAAATCATTGAAGTTTTCTAGTCCAAATTCTTGCTCTGCCTTCTTTATACCTTGTTGAGTAAGAGTTGCAGATTTAGCCTTTAAATCTACTATATAATCATATTTTTCGTTATCTTCTTCTTGCTCATAATCTTTGTCATCTTCTTCAATTATAACTTTAGCTTGTAATTTTTTTACAAAATGGTCAGCTT
>OGLB01001080.1_pt1 | contig 12441 bp, 12 predicted proteins | sample 1572551 | NCBI WGS metagenome assembly OGLB01 (sample SAMEA2582003, study PRJEB24529) | metagenome | biome: Human gut stool | place: China | collected 2011
CTTAGGGATAATGTAAGTACTACCAGAATGGTCCAAAAAAATATCCGCACCCCCTATCCACCGCACGCGGTTCCCTTTCCCCGTCTGGGAAGGCAAGTGTTAGCGGCGCTCTCGAGAATGCATGCTCCTCGGCAGTCTCACCACGGTGAGTCTTCGGGGTCGGTGCTGGTGTATTCGTTGAGGGAGGCGATGGTTTCCATTTCCTTTTCTGTCAGCGCAAAGTCCCAGATGTCCATGTTGCTCTGGATGTGGGCGGGGTTCCTGCCTTTGGGGATGGTGATGAAACCTTTCTGGATTTCCCAGCGGAGGGTGACCTGCGCGGCGGTTTTTCCGTGGGCTTTGGCGATTTCTTCAAGGACGGGATCTTTAGCGGCTCTTCCTTCGGCCAAAGGGGAATAGCATTCGATGGCGATGTTTCTTTCACCGTCTGCTTTGACGTTCCCGATCTGCTGGCGGTAGGGATAGAGCTCGATCTGATTGACGACGGGCGGAAGATGGCCGTGGATGAGGAGGTCGTCGATCTGGCGCGGGTTGAAATTCGATACGCCGAGGTGCTTGATGAGGCCTTTGGCTGCGTATTCTTCCAGGACGTCCCATGTTTCTCTGTGATACTTTTCGTTCGCTGCCGGCCAGTGGAGGAGCATGAGGTCGATCCAGCCGATGTCGAGCCTTTCAAGGCTCTTTTCAATCCAATGGCTCTGCGGGCGCTGGCTCATTTCACTTGGCGTGATCTTCGTTGTGACGAAGAGGGATTCCCTGTCGATGCCGCTCTTCCGGATGCCGCGGCCGACGGCTTCTTCATTGCCATACATGGATGCGGTGTCAATGAGACGGTAGCCTGCTTTGATGGCTGTATCCACCGCATCTTCAGCATCATCCCTGAGTGTCCATGTGCCAAAACCAAGCTGCGGGATCATCCCGCCGTCTGAAAGTGTGATGTAAGGTACCTTTGATTCGTTCATGAGAGCCTCCTTCAGTAGTCTTTTCCTTTATTATAAAAAGTGAAAGCAGACTTCAGTCAAGAGGAAAAGGGACTGTAAAAATGGATGCCTTTGACCTTCTCTTCCAGAGCAAGGTCAAAGGCATACTTCCCCGTCTGGGAAGGCGAGTATTTCGCCTCGCTCGCAGGATCATCCTCCCTGCATCAAAAAAGGATGTACATTTTGTCGTGTACATCCTTCATTTTTATTTCTGGTCGACTTTGGGTGGTGTTTGTTCGCCTTTGTAGGGATGGGCTTCTGCGTCCATTTCGAACTGCCACATGCGGGTGGGGACGACGTCGCCTTTTTCGTCGCAGGTGTAGCGGATGGACTGGGGGATATTGCGGCCGGCGGCGAGGGGGCTGGTGAAGCCTCTTCCGATGACGTCGGTGGTGTTCATGAGGAAGACGAAGGCGTGCGGGTCGATGTCTTCTACGAGGTGGCGGACGCGGGTGACCTGGGTGAGGTCGACGATGGCGAAGATAATTTTCTTATCAGCGCCGGAGAAAGCGCCCTGGCCGTAGAGGAGGGTCGCGCCGTGGTGGATGGTGCGCAGGATGGCATCAGAGATTTCAAGCGGCTTGTCGGAGACGATGAAGGCTGCTTTTCTCTGGGCAAAACCAAGGACGAGACGGCTGGCGAGGTTCGCATTGATGTACATGCCGATCAGGGTGCAGATGGCTGGTTCCAGAGCGAAGATCCATGCACTGGCCATGACGATGATGAAGTTCAGTGCGAAGACGACGTAGCCGATTTCCAGGTTGTAGTACTTCTTGATGATGGCACCGATGACGTCGAGGCCGCCGGTGTTGCTGTTGTAACGGTAAAGGATACCCATGGCGACGCCCAGGACGACACCGCCGGAGATGGCAGCGACGATCGGGTCCTTGACGACGTGGTAGTCAGCCAGGAAGGCCGTGAGGTCGATGAAAAGGGAAAGGAGAACGGTCCCGAGGATCGTGATGATGGTGTAAAATTTCCCCATGAATTTCAGGGAAAGACCGAGGATTGGGAGGTTCAGGACAAGGTTCGTGACGCCGATCGGAATGCCGGTCAGGTAGTATACAATCATGGCGATACCTGTCAGCCCGCCAGCCAGGAACTGGTGCGGGACGAAGAAGGCATTGACGCCGACGGAATAAATGAAAGTGCCTAGGATCGTAATCGCTATAATGAAAGCCAGACGTTTCCAGAAGAGCGGTGTGCGGTATTCGGACATCGAAAGAGCTGCCATTTTGGTTCCTTTCTGCAGGGCGCAAGAAACGCAGGCCATAGTCAACAAAGCAGCCCGCGGAATTACATTCATCTCATTATATCAGAAGATGTCAAGCATGGTAATTTTATTTGGCGCAGGATGCATGGAAATAAGGAAATCAGGCAAAAGTGCGGGATTTCCGGTTGCCTCATTGGTGGGTCCATAGGAAAAAGCCCCCGATGGAGGCTTTTCCGTGAGCATTTATTCTTTTGCTGTGACTTCTTTGACCCAGGCGATGAAGTTGTCGGTCGAATTGCCGGTGAGTTCTGCCATGGTGTGCTTCTGGTTCCAGACGGTCGTGAAGAGGACGTCCTTCACGTCTTTTCTCTGCTTCAGGCCGAGGTAAAGGTTGAGCTCGGTATTGAGAGCGGTGTCACCCTGGAAGAGGCCGGTATTGATACGCCAGTGGTTGGCAAGGACGGACGGCTTTTCTTCATCGTTCGGAACGAGGATAAATGTCATCGGATCGTACATGATCTGGCGGATGATGGAGGGGACGCCGAGGCTGTCGACATTGTCCATTTCGTCATAGTAAGATTTCCTGATGTTGTCATTGTAGTCCGCGTAAGCGCTGTAGCGGTCCTTGTTGTGTTCCATGAGCCAGGACATGCCGCCGTCGAAGTGCATGGCGCTGACCTTGCCATTGCCGAAGAGGAGGTTTTCTGCCTGGGAGAGCGTGGTGCTGTCGAAGGCGCCGATGCCTTTGGATGCTTTCTTGAGGCGGGACGTGAAGGCGCCGATGGATGTGATCTTTGCCGTATTCGTCTTGGCGTCATAGGTGATCCACGGGTCGTCGCCGTTCAGGCTGTCGATGTAGTCCTGCGGGGTCTGGTAGGTATGAGGCTCGGTCGGTGTGTCCTTCGGGAAAGGCTTGCCGCCAGGGACCATGGAGGTCGGGCGCTGCTGCGGGCCCTGTCCCGGGAAGCCGCCGTCCATATGGAAATCGCTGCCTCCCAAGGTGAGCGGGAATTTGTTGTCCGAGAGGAAATGGTTGAGCGATGTTTCAATGACACCTCTCATGTAGTCATAGTATGTGCCGCTCGCATTGATGCCGTTTCCGTCCCAGCCCTGCGAAAGGGTGAGCAGATTTCCATTTTCATCCTTGAGCTGCATGTTGTTCAGGTAAGCGGCATAATTTCTTGCCATGTCCTGAGAAATCGCGCGGGTCCATGTGCCGTAGGCTCTCTCGCCGTCGTTCGCATACTGGCCCATCATCCATTCATAGGAGAAATCGGCCTGCGTAAGGTTCGTGATCGGGCACCATGCCTGCGCGCCGTCGATGGCATCGCTCAAAGGCTTTCCCTTTGCATCGGTCATGAGTGCGCCGATGGAGGAAAGGTACGGTCCGAAGAAATCACTGTCGCCGGTCGCGCCCATGAGTGCACTCTGCGCGCCGCCGCCGCTGTGGCCGAAGGTGAAGATGCGGTTCTTGCTGCCCGGGATGAGACTGTCATTGTAGCGGAGGTAGCGGACAGCGGCCTTCAGGTCCGTGACGCCCCAAGGAGCGCCGCCGACGAATTCCGTACCGTCCGGGTTCGTGCCGTTTTCTCTTCCGCGGCATCCTGCAAAGACATAGACGAAGCCTTCGGAGAGGTACGTATTGAGACCGTTAGGATAGTAAGCGGACGGCGCTTTCTGCGCGGCGTATCCGCCCGTATTGACCGGCATGACGATCGGTGCAGTCTTAGCTGTGTAGTTTCCTACCTTTGCCTTGTCATTGATAACGGCCGTGTACGTGCCGTCCTGATTTTTCGTGCCCTTCATATAAGCGCCCGGGACGTAGACAGCGAGCTGCTCATATTCCGTCGCAGCCGGCTTTGTGCAGTAGACGAGGCCGATCTGGTAGTAAATATCATTCTTCTCATCGTAATTCCACTTGGCGGGGTTCACTTTGATCGATTCAGCCGTGAGCGGAGCCTTGGCCGTTTCTTTGGAGTCTGCCTTGTCTGTCTTTGAAGCCGTCTGTACAAAGGCAGCTGTGGTCTTGAAGACCTGTGCTGCTGAAGGCGTCTCATCAGCAGCAGATGCGAAGGATACGGGAGCGAGGCCCATCAGCACAGCGGCTGAAAGGGCGAGCCATTTCTTGGATACCATATTATTCCTCCTTAACAAAAGAGCCGCGGATCGTCTTCCAATCCGCGACATTTCATTCTCTCTGAATCATTTCTGATTGTTTTTATTATAGGAGTTTGAAGGGGAAAAATCAAACGACGGACTTAGAATTTGCTCCAGTCGTGGTTGTAGATATCCCAGTGCTTCTGTTTCTTCAGGTAAGCGATGCTTTCATCGATATCCGCAAGGAGCTGGTCCTTGTCTCTCGGCAATGTTGCTGCGAGGCGGATGTAGTTGGAAACGTGGTTGCTTCTGAAAATCATGTGTTCCGTTTCCGGAAGGTCAAGGTGCTCGATGATGACCTTCAGCTCTTCCATGAGTCCTGCCGGGGTGAGCGGTGTGAACTCGCCGCGTTCGAACTGGTCCTTCAGTTCGCTTCCGCGGTAGAGCATGAGGGAGAGTGCGGAAAGATGGGTCGGTTTGATTTCATTGATGGCTTTTGCGGTGGCCAGGGCATGTCTTTCACTGCCCGGAACGCCTGCGATGCCAAGGATGATCATGATGGAAAGCTGCATGCCGGCTGCGCGTACGCGCTTGCCGACTTCGATGGACTGCGGGCCGTCGACGCCTTTGCGGATATCGCGCAGGGTCTGGGAATCGCCGGATTCCATGCCGTAGTAGAGGATCTGCAGGCCTGCTTCACGAAGCTGGGTCAGTTCTTCCACGGACTTTCTGAGGATATCTCCAGGAGCGGCGTAAGATGCGACTCTTTCCAGGTTCGGGAAATATTTCTTGAGCGTATTCAGGATTTTCAGAAGACGTTCGGTTTCGAGAACAAGCGCATCGCCGTCAGCGAGGAATACGCGGCGGACACCATCGCGGTCGACGGAGTAAGCCATGGCGATCTGGCGCATGATTTCTTCATCGGTAAGTTTTTCAAACTGGACGCCGCGGTACATGTTGCAGTAAGTGCAGTGGTTGTGCGCGCATCCACGAGTCACGCGGAGGATGAAGCTTTCTGCTTCACTCGGCGGACGGTAAACTGGGGTTTCGTAGTCGTCAAAAAATAATCCTGGCATACGACCATTTCCTTTCAAAGTGGGACATTTTAATGATACTGTTTTACAAAATAGTTACATACAGTTTTAACAATCACTATTATACATAGTTCTCTTGAAAAATACAACAACAAATTTAAATGTTTAAATATTAATAATTCAAAGGAATGGTATAATGAGTACGGAAGATAGATCACTATAAAATGAAGAAAAAAAATGCCGGAAATGGCAGGAAAAGAGGTAATCATGATCACGGAAACAGCGCGCGCGAAAATCAATCTGACGCTTTGGGTCGGGAGGAAGAGGCCGGACGGCTACCACTCGATCGATTCCGTCATGCACAGCATATCGCTCTCAGATGAAATTACACTGGAGAAATCGAATGAGATCCTCCTGACAGTCCTCGAAGGCGATGCGCCGGCAGGACAGGAAAACCTCATGGTCCGCGCCGCTGAAGCATTCTTCGCCGTGACAGAACTGGAAGGAGGCGTCTTCCTGACGCTGAAGAAACGAATCCCTTCAGGTGCCGGCATGGGAGGGGGCTCTGCCGATGCAGCCGCCGTCCTGCGCGGACTTTCCAAAGCTTACGAGCATCCGCTCAGCAAAGAAGATCTCCTTAAAGTCGCAGCCAGGATCGGCGCCGACGTTCCCTTCTGCGTAGAAGGAGGGGCATCGCGCTGCCAGGGCATCGGGGAAATCCTGACACCGGCCAGAGCCTGGGAAGGCCTGCCGCTCGTCATCGCCATGCCGCCGCTCTTCATGCCGACCGGTCCTGCGTACCAGAAGCTCGATGAAAGAAAAGAACTCAGCATCGACAAGACAGAAGACTGCCTCAAAGCGCTCGAAGAAAGAGACTGGGAAGGCCTCGCCGATTCCCTCTCCAACGACTTCGAACTCGGACTCTTCCCGAACTCCCCGGGACTCCTCTCGGCCGCCCGCTATGTCCAGAGCTTCGACTGCCCCGCCGTCATGACCGGCTCAGGCTCCGCTTTCTACCTCATCCCCGGAAGCCACGAAGAAGGACAGTGGATCGTCGAACAGATCCACGAAGAAAAACCAGACTGGTTCGCCCAGACAGCAGAAACCGTCGGAAGACATGAATTGTAAAAATAGAAATCTCCCTTTGGGTCCAGGAAATTTGGATTCCAAAGGGAGATTTTTTAATGCTCTCAATTTTCAGATGTCTGAGGATTTGGTAAAGAAGGCATGGCTGTGATGAATTCATCTGCGTGGGGCAGTTTGTCCTTGGCGAAGAGATGAATTCAGGAAAGTCCTTCCGACAGTTCCTTATGATGAGATGCTTTTCCGTTCCTGCTTCGACAGCTTTCTGGTAATACTCGCATTTGTAATTGATGACGTCGAGGATTTTCTTCCATTCCTCGATCTGCTTTTCCATTTCTTCCTTGCGGCGGAGGAAAAGGTCGAGGCGTTTCTGAAGCGTGCTGTCGCCTTCGTGGACCCATTCGGAGAACTGGCGGATTTCCTCGATGGAAAGCCCTGCACTCTTGAGGCACTGGACAATCTGGAGAGAGGCGAGGTCGACGTCAGAGAAGCGGCGGTATCCGGACTCGGTCCTTTCGAGGAAGGGGAGAAGGCCTTCCTTGTCATAATAACGGAGCGTCGTCGCCGGGATGCGCGTCATTTTGGAAACTTGCTGGATGGTATATGACATATTTCCTCCCATTTTTTTGAAAATGCTATTAACCTTAGAGTTAAGTCTAATGTTACACTCTATTCGTAAAAGAAGCAAGGTATGGAATTCAACCACAGGAGGAACCAAGATGAATAAGAAAATGATGAAACGCGTTCTCACGCTCGCTGCATTCGGACTTCTCATGGCAGGCGGCATGATGAATGCTTCTGCTATGGACCGCGCGCCCGTCGCAGCTTCCAAAGTGCCGGCTGAAACGATCGACGCTTCGAAGCTTTCGAACGCATGGGACAAGACATTTCCTAAAGATGCAAGGGTAAGCCATAAGAAAGTGACCTTCCACAACAGATACGGCATCACTCTTGTCGGCGACCTTTATACGCCAAAAGACATGAAACCGGGTGAAAAACTGGATGCCATTGCCGTGGCCGGCCCGTATGGCGCCGTGAAGGAACAGGTCTCCGGACGCTATGCACAGGAACTGGCGGCCCGCGGTTTCCTGACACTCGCCTTCGATCCGTCTTACACAGGGGAATCTGGCGGACAGCCGAGAAACACCACATCCCCGGACATTGATACCGAAGATTTCCTGGCAGCTGTCGATTACCTGTCCAACAGGCCTGATGTTGATCCGCAGAAAATCGGCGTCCTCGGCATCTGCGGCTGGGGCGGCTTTGCCATCAATGCGGCATCCATGGACCCGAGAATCAAAGCGACCGTGACATCCACCATGTACGACATGAGCCGCGTCATCGCCAACGGCTACTTCGACTATGACAAGACACCGGAACAGATCAAGGCAGAAAGAAAAGCCCTTCGTGAAATGGTCAGCGCGCAGAGAACGCTCGACTACAAGAACGGCACCTACAAGATGGCAGGCGGCGTCCCGGAAACCGTCACCCCGGACATGCCTGAATTCGTCAGAAACTACCACGACTTCTACCAGACAAAGAGAGGCTACAGCCCGAGATCCTTCGGCTCCACCACAGGTGCGACACTGAGCTCCCTCCCGGACTTCGCCGGCATGCCGATCAATATCTACGCCGATGAAATCGAGACACCCGTCCTCCTCATCCATGGAGGAAAAGCCCATTCCCGCTACTTCAGCGAAGACGTCTACAAGAAGATGAAAGGAAATAACAAAGAACTCCTCATCATCCCGGGCGCCGTCCACACCGACCTCTACGATCATATGGACGTCATCCCATTCGCCAAGATTGCAGAATTCTTCAAGACAAACTTGAAATAAGGAAATAGTAAGGAAACCCGCCGCAGGAATTGGACTGCGGCGGGTTTTGCGTGGGAGAAATATGATAAAACCATACAGCTATGAAAAACCATACGACCTCGCTGATGCGAGGGAAAGAAGATAAAACCATACAACCTCGCGGGGCTCGATGGAACCTTTTTATAAAAACCAATGAATACTGCACCCCTTTTGTCAGCAACAGTAAAAAGATAGGCTGACCATTCTCCCCCGACGGGGAGATTAAAGTCCTCCGCTTCGTTGCTGACGGATAGTATCGAATGAGTATTTTACGATTGTCATTTACGGTTCGTATTTAAATGATAGTGATAATATCGTTAAGTGCCGGTACGGAAGGTTTTGACCTGCCCGTCGGGGAAGGACGCCGCGAATGCGGCAGAAAGGGGTGTAGTTCCACGAGCGCTAGCGAGGTTGTCCGGTGTTTATTCGAAACCACACGACCTCGCTTCGCTCGTGGGAAACGTAAAATATGATAAAACCGTACAACCGGCCCATGTCCTGGGAAATGCAACTCATCCGCCCCGTACACTAACTTATGAGACATTTGTGGTGCTACCGCTGATGTCAACTGGTATACGGCGCACCTTCCCTTCCAGGGCAAGGTCAAAGGCCATCAGCTCCCCCTACGGGGCGAGCTCTGACACCATTTCCTTGCTGTCGCAAGGGGAAAACAAGCAAACCTCGCTGCGCCTTGAGGAAAACCATACAACCGCAGCTTTACTGCGTGGGAACTACTGTATTCGTCGCTTTCGCCGCCACCTAGTACCATATAAGTGTAGTCAGATAGGTCGCTCCTATCTACTGCACTTATTTTTTCGTATGATAAGGGAAGCAGTTGGTCTGTCGAAAGCCCACCTTGGTGCAGATGCTTTTTACTGCCACCGCAGAGAAGTGCGACAGCCAACCCCTTGTTGTATGCGCCCGAGTAAGCAGGTTGTCCCTTTCATAGAGAGGCATACGTGTAACAAACTAGGTTGGGATAGGTAATAAGTGTGGCTGGCTACAAAAATCCAACTGACTGCTAAACTTTTGTAAAGGAGGACGAATTAGTATGACTCGTATCAGTGTCGGTGTTGATGTGTCAAAGAACAGGAGTACCGTATGTATTATGGACCAGGACGGGAAAGTCATTATGCGGCCGTTTCTTGTCTGGCATTCGACTGAGGAGCTCGATTTTCTTGCAGATACGCTCAAGAGGCTTAATGGAGAGGTTAGAGTCATTATGGAATCGACCAGTATTTACCAATATCCGATTGCTCTTCACCTTGAAGAAAAAGGAATTTTTATCTCTATCGTCAATGCATATGAGATGAAGCAGTTCGCTAATATAGATTTTAGAGGCGGCAAAACGGATAAGAAGGACTCCCGCACCATTGCCAGTTACGGAATTAGTTATTGGGATAAGCTGGTGGAATGGCAGATTCCCAAAGACACCTATTTTAACCTGGATCTGCTAAACAGAACCTATATGAACGCGAAAAAACATCGTCAGATAATCCTTCAGGAACTGCAGCATTATATTGACTGTGCTATGCCGGGAATGGATAAAGAGCTTCATTCTCTCAATCTGTCCACTAAGAAAGACTTTATGCTGGATTTTGTGGAGAAATTTTGGCATCGTGATGAGATCGTAAATAAGACAGAAACTGAATTTACCGAAGTTTTCACTGCTTGGGCAAAGAAAAAGGGATACCGCCCAGTCGAAGGTAAAGCCGCTAAGATTTACGCGATCGCCAAAAGCTGTATCCCTTATTACCCAGCAAATCCAACGGTTAAAACCATTCTCCAATGTATCGTCGACAAGCTGAGCGGAGTCAACAGGACTCTTGTCACCATAGTAACACAAATGATTGAAGAGGCCAAGAAACTTCCTGAATACCAGATTGTTAGAGAAATGCCAGGCGTTGGAGATCCATTAGCAGCAAGATTCTTCGGCTCTGCAGGAGATATCCGGCGATTCAAAAACTCAAAGGCACTGGTCGCATATGCCGGGATAGATTCACCTCCCGATGAATCCGGAGATTTCAGTAGTACGCATAGGCATATAACAAAGAAAGGCTCGAAAGTATTTCGTGACACTGGTTACGAAATAATGATGGCTTTAAGGGCTCAGAAGAGAACATGGGAAAAGGTCAGGAAAAATCCTGATGTTTATGATTATATGCTCAGGAAAGAAGCCGAGGGAAAGCCACCAAAAGTAGCAAAGATTGCAGCTTTAAACAAATTCTTACGGATAATATATGCACGAATAAAAGAGTTATACGATAATATGGCACTTGCAGAAAGAGCCAAAACTAAAACCAGATCCAAAACCAGAGCTAAAACTAAAGTCACCGCCTAAGCTCAATGAATTAGCAAGATTTAACTAAAGAAAAGCGCGAAAAAACCGAGGGAAAGATCGGCCTTTTTGTGCTGCCCAAAATTAAGTGGACAAAGAGAAAACGCCGGATTTAGAAAAAAGTTGCAAAAAAAATGAAATTGGCACTTGCTTTTTGGTAGCAGGACTTCTCCTTTTGGAGCAAGGGTAACACCCTTAAACCGAACTTCGTTCGAGGAAAACAAGCAATCCTCGCTTCGCTCGTGGTAATCAACCCTATCCGCCCTTCGGGCACCTTCCCCGTCTGGGAAGGCGAGTATTAGCTGTGCTCGGGAAAACGAGCAAACCGTCCCTCTTTTCTATTTCTAACGAAAAGATTTCAATTTTCTTAAAAGTTGTATCTGCTCATTAAGCGGATATTGCATTATACTGGAAAAATAGGGTGGAAAATCAGTGGGATTTTCACTAATGGTTCGGAGGGTATGATGGAGAGGAAATGGCTGGCGGCGCTTTTGCCGCTTACGATGATGGGCGCGGTGTCTTTGGCTGCGAACCCCTTCGCAGACGTTACGCCGGATGACTGGGCGTATCAGGCTGTTTCGGAGTTGTCGGAGGAAGGGGTCGTTTCCGGGTATCCGGACGGGATGTTCCGCGAGGAGCGGAATGTGACTCGTTATGAGAGGGCACAGATCACGGCTCGTCTTCTTGCGAAGGAAGATCAGCTCAGCGATAGAGACAGAAGAATGACCGAGAAACTTGCCGAGGAGTATGGCGGCGAGCTCTCGTCTCTTGGCGTGCGTGTAAGAAATCTGGAGAAGCAGCAGGGAAATATTTCCTGGAGCGGGGATTACCGTCTGCGTTTCTTCGATCTTCTGGAGGGCGTGGCTGATCCGGAGAAGGATATCCATCATCGTGCCGGGGACATGTCGAGTTACGAAGATGCGCGTCTGCGTATTTCTTCGAAGGCAGAAGTGGCTCCGAAGGTGACGGTGAACGGACGCATGACGACGCTCATGAGTTTTGGGGAGACGGGCGACAAAGATGTGAAGTTTGACCGGGCGAATGTCCGCTGGCAGATGGGAAAGAATAGTGCCATCACGGCAGGGCGCCAGGGGATCCGTCTGGATCAGGCGGGTTTCTTCTGGGATCCGGATGCGGCGTATGACGGGCTGACTTTTGAAACGGGGACGGATTCGTTTTCCCTTCAGGCCGGCATCGGTTATCCGCAGTCGGTCCACGCGATGTGGGGACAGTATTTCTATGGCGGCAAGTCCGAGATGGAGTCCTGGTACGCAAGGATTGCAGGGCGCGCGGCGAATGGCTCGGAGCTTTCTGCGTTTTACTGGAAGGATACGGGCACGATGAAGGGGATCCTCGCTCCTTCTGAGGGGCTCAAGGCGTCGATGTATGGCGCGGGCGCGGATATTCATCTGGGCGGGAAGTGGGATGCGGTCGGCGACTACATCGTGACGCATTTCAATCATGAAGGCTTTGGGAGAAAGAATGCGGCTTACCGCATGGCAGGTCTTCGCTGGGGCCGTGAAATAGACGGCGTCCCTGGCAGCAAGACGATTTCCCTTTCTTACATTGCCGCGGACAGCGGCTCGTACCTTTTCGGCGTGACGGCGCTCGATGAGACGGACGTCCTTGATTACGGGCTGATGAACGGGATGGATACCCGCTTCTGGTCGGCGTATGCCGGTTACGTCCTGACAAAGAACACGAAGGCAGGGCTTTTTTACCATTTCGGCGGCAAAGCATCCGGCGGCAGACAAAAATACACACCTGGCCCGAAAGATACATGGGGTTTTAAAATAGATATTAAATTTTGAGAAAAAGCGTGGGATAGCCCGCACTTTTT
>OGLB01001081.1_pt1 | contig 12438 bp, 19 predicted proteins | sample 1572551 | NCBI WGS metagenome assembly OGLB01 (sample SAMEA2582003, study PRJEB24529) | metagenome | biome: Human gut stool | place: China | collected 2011
ATTCCTTCCTCACGCTCCGCATTGCTTTCTGGAAATCTTTCAATGCTCCTGCCATATCCGGCGGTCTGTTCTTTACCTCATATGTCCATGTTGCAAAACAGTCACCGGGAGAAAAATACTCCAACAGCTTCCATCTACATCGTCTTGCCTTATTCCATGCATTGATCTTCTGTATCTGCTCTTTTGTCGGATTCTTTTTCTTCTCTCTCTTACATCCCGGTGCTCCATATCTCCCATCGTGGTATTCTTCCACATCAATGATCTTTCCACCTTTAAACCTGTGCTGTTTTCTTTTTGTCATATCCCCACCGTGTCCTAAGTTTAATATCTTTATCAAGGCTGAAACGCAGATGAAAAATCGCCGTTTTCCTTGCATTTTCAGGCTTTTTGTGGTAATATAAATATAGAGTTATACATTCCCAACGTTTTTACTAACAGGGTTAAGTAAGTGCTAGTTTCTTAACCCATTTTTTTATTTACCAATGCCATGACATCCTCATACGTCATGCGCTGCATGTCAAAGCCTCTCCTGATGCACTCAAACCCTGCCCTGATACATTGTTCTTCTCTGAACAGTCCTTCTATTGGTTCGTCTCCCTGCCTATCTCCGAAAAACTCTGTGCGCTCTTTCTCCGGAAACCGTATGAACAATGCGACTATCCCTGCCCTTTCCCTTATCAGCTTTGCTTCTGCATATTCCTTTTTTCTGTACTGATGCTGGAATATGTCAGCCTGCAGAATCAGCTTTCTTTTTAGGTCTGCATCCTGTATCATCTGGTCCACCTGCTTTCCTGAATGCTTCCTTCACTTTTTTCTCGTTGAACATCTCTAACAGCCTGTCCAGTGCTTCCCTGTCCATCTCAATGAATCCGGCCACAAACACTGTGTTTATGTACGTCCACTTTGCCTTGCAGTACTCGCCTGCTGCCATCTCGCTGTTGAATATATCCGGCTGTTTGAAGATCTTTTCCACAACCTCAGTCACGGTCAGCATGGAACACCTCCGTTCTCATAAGATATCTGAAGCCATATAATCGTTCTGTATTAAATTCTTTCTCCACTTCTTTATACATGGTCAGATATTCTTCGTCTGTGATCACTTTCATGCCATTCATCAGCTCAAGCATTCCTGTTAATTTGTGCCGGTATTCCTCGGTATATTCTGCCTTGATCTGAGCATCAACCTTTATTTCGATTAAACATTTGAGGAAAATAGCAAACCATGTTTTATATTCCGCTATCATTTTTTCTTTTGTAGCTTTTTGTTTCATGTATCCAGTCCTCCATTATTTTCTGTCTGCGGTCTGTACGGATCTGCTCTAACACAGCGTCTATTCCGGTGCGAAGTGCCGAATCATAAATGTCATTCATAGACAATTCCAAATTTGGATGTTCCTGCTTCATTTGCTTTATAAAATCCTGAATCAGTGCTTCCTCATGAGGACTAATCTCCGTCTTCGCTGCAATCTTCATAATCTTCTCCTTTCGCCACTCTATAAAGCAGGTAAAATCCTATCAAGGCAAACATAACAAGCTGTTCGCAACTGCCAATCGCTACGAAACGCATTCCTACGCCTTCTAAAATTTTCTTTTTCATCATTCATCCCTCACTGTAAAGATCGTTCCATCGATTTTTTCCTGCTTTTCAATTACAACATGTCTCTCTTTTTCCTTATCTGAATTTCCATTCAGCTTTAAGAAAACCATTAATACTGCTACAGGCAATGGAACTCTCGAATAATTTTCAATAATCACTCTCATAGCTTGTCCTTCCGCCACTTCCTACGTGGCAACTTTCATCTGTTTTTCCTTATCCTTTTTTTCCTGGGCAAGCAGAAGCCTTACGGCTGCATCATTCAACCGCTGATGCCGCTTTTCCTCTTCCGGTGTTAGGATTGGAATAAGGTTGATATTGGTACCATTTGGAAATTCCTGGATTACTCTCTTATATTCCATACACTGCACCTCCTGTTCTTATCTAATGCTTTAAAAGTTGTCCGTGACACTCTTTCTATTGAATTATTTTGGTGTTACAATCTCCTTACAGGACATTGCCGTATCCGAGTATTATGAAAGGAGACGTCTATTATGACCAAAGATGCCGAAGCATTACTCTGTATCTGTTACCATGATTACTTGGAAAGAGTAAAATCAGGACAGTCAAAAACTGAATCTCGTTATTTTTCTGAAGACTATATTCATGAGACTGATTCTCTCTCTTCATGGCATGAGGATGATTTTCATTCCACATGCTCAGAATTACAATATTTGCATTACTTTAAAGTCTGGGTTACTGGATCTTTTGAATTAACATCAGATGCCATTGAATACATGGAAAACAGATTCAAAAACAACGTTAAAGAGCTGGCTCAATTTATCTCCCAGTTTATTCCGTAGTTTTTTCTATTACTTCTGGTTCGCTTTCTAACGTATTGTCTGTTCCGTAATTTGCATAGATAATGCGTTTTGAAAGCTCCATGCGAATCTTAAATCCTTCTCCACCAGTACAACTGATCATAAATTCTTCACATCCTTTTCCAAAATCGATACCATTCAACTTGAAAATCTTCTTTTCAGTGTCTACTTCCAGTGTTTTTATCTCTTGTGGTATTCCAGTAAGAATTTCTTCTAATTTGTTCATCTTTACTCATCTCCTCTCATGTGAAGCATTTTCTTTATAGCCTTAGTACTATACTTTTTGAGAATCTGCTTATCTGGCATTTTCTCGTTTTCAAGAATATACAGTGAAAGAGCATTTATCATTGCTTTTTGAATTGTTATCACAATAATCAAAATAACTATGATTATCACAAATAAAATCTTCATTTTTTCTTATCCCTCTTTTAACATTTTTACTTTTCATGATTGTTTTTCTTGTTTTCAAGTGTTACCATCAACATACAGGCTTCCAAGCAAAATATGAAAGGTTACTAGCGATGATTAAAATTCTTATAGTTCTCCTGCTTTTAATTTATTTTTATTCCATACTTCATGGATTCTTTAGTGTTTTAAAGATCACCTCATGTATAGAAAAACTCGAAATATTTTTGCAATCCACATCCCCATCCTACGATGGAACATTGGTAGGGGATACTTACAGAGAACCATTAAATAACGTCCTTGCAAAATATCCTGATATCTGCGAATTTACTTCTTATAATTCACAAACACTTGGTTATGAAAAATCAGATTATGAAAATTACAGATCTGCTGTTGCTATTTATCATGAACTTTTCATGGAAAGAAATTTTTTACGAAAATATTTTGTAAAAAGTTTAAATCCATTTTCAGCATTGAAAAAATTAATCTCATTTCCAAGTAGCCTCATTTACCACATGGGTTTTAGAATGAAACCATCATTCTCTAAAATATTTAACGTTTTAGCTTGGATTGTTGCATACCTTTTGACTATGTACGAAGAAGAAATAAAAGCATGCATTAATTCTCTTTTAAAACTTCTGTAATGCACAAATACAAAAGCATATAGATGCAACTTAACTGGTATCTGTCAATGCTCAAATGCATAATTTCTGTCAATAGCTTTATTACAACACCTGCTAATACTATTGCCACTAGATTTCTTCCTGCATGTTTCTTCACTATCTTTCATCTCCTCTCTGATACAGTTCATTCACTGTCACTCCAAGTGCTGATGCGATATCTAAGACGTCACACGGTTTAATAAGTCTTCTCCCTCTTACCATTGCACTAAACGCATTGGGTGAAATGTTAGCTCTTTCCGCAACCGCTCCTTGTTTTAATCCTTTTTCTGAAATAATTCTCTGAATATTGCCAGCTATTGGTTTGTTGCATTCTGCAATTTGCATCTTATCGCCTCCTTTGTTCTCGTTTTGCAACTTTTTATTGTATAATAGTCTCGTTTTGCATTCTTGTCAATATATAATCATAAAAAAGTTTGCAAAATGCGTTTTTTATATTGATTTATAAGTAAACTAATGCTACTATCCAATTAAAGATTAATTAGAAAAGAGGTGTATATTGTGGCATTCGCAGATAGATTAAAAGAAGCCCGCTTAAAAATCGGATATACTCAAGAACAAATAGCTGAAAAGATAGGTGTCGCTAAATCTACTTATACAGGTTATGAAAAAGGTACCAGGGAACCAAATGTGAACACTATCGGAAGATTGATGGAGGAGTTGAATGTAGATGCTAATTTTCTATGGCAGGATGAGACAACTTTCCCATTTGAATTAACATATGATGAGATGGAACATCTTGTAAAAAAATATCGTAATCTTGATGACCACGGTAAGGAATTAGTGAACTTTACTCTGGATAAAGAAACCGAACGCATTGAATGTTATGGCAAGCTTGGCGAAGCTTCCCGTCCTGTTACTGCTTTTCCGATGCGGCTGATCAGCTACTATTTTAAAAATGCCTCTGCCGGAACAGGTCAACTTGTGATCGATAATCTTCCGGATAAGGATATTGAAATTCCAGATAAACCGGAATACAGGAATGTCAGCTATGCAATTGGCGTAAATGGTTCCTCAATGGAACCTGCATTTCAAGATGGAGACATTCTCCTCGTTGAAGCTACACAGGAAATCGAGGTTGGAGACATTCGCATCTTCCAGATTAACAATGAATGCTTTGTGAAAAAGCTTGGTGAAAAGGAATTGATTTCTTTGAATAAAGATTACAAGAACATTCCTCTGGATGAGACTGCTGCCACTCTTGGAAAAGTAATTGGTAAACTTTAAAATGTTTGGGTGATAAAATGTTTTTTGATAAACTATTAGACAAATTTAAAATAAATGATTCCTCTGTTCATAAAGAAAAAATATCTGATAAATTATATGTTAATCTAGATGATGAAGACAAAAAATATGTTCAAGATCGCATAAACGAAGCAAAAGCTTTGGCAATTATAATTAATACCACCGTAGATAATGTTGCGTTTTATTCTGCTTTGAATAAAATAATTGATATTCTTTCTGAATTGCAAAAATATGAGGATAAAATACCCTTTTCTTCAAAACCTTCTTTTGATTTAGAGCGTATTCTGACTAATAAAGAATATATAATTGAAAATTTCAATGACCGTGTAAATCAAGAGATTTCCAATGATAATAATCTGCACCTAAAAGACAATGTAGATAGCGATTGCCACGAGACATTTCAGAAAGTTTCTGCTCATAACCATGAAAATGATGAAGATGTTACTATTCCAAATTCGCCATATGAATCTGATAGAATTATTATAAAGGGATTACACCCACTTTTTATAAGTGTTATGAGGGAAATTGTTGATGCAAATAAAATTGTCCCTGTAGCCTTAATGCGTGAATATCATTTGGCCAAAGAAGATTTGCACAAAATTTTTGAAGAAGGTCAAAATGCACATATATTGGATAATGAAAATAATATCTTAATGTCAAAGGATTTTTTTGAAAAATTTATTGATCATTATGATCCGTCCATATACAAATGCAAACATAGTGATTTCGATAAAGAGCTTCTTATATGTATTGGTGAGATAGCTATTGAAAATGAAGCAGACACATTGTATGAAGAATTTGATCCTGATGACATACTTGATTATCTTGAAATATTAGAAAACATGAACGTTTTATCTTATAATTCTGAAATGAATAAATTTGATGTGTTAGTTTCAATGGAAGAATTTCACGAAAAATGTATGTACATACCATCACCATCTAATGAATTAACTAAAAATATTAATTTAGAAAATTTAGATAAAATGGAAGGACACGACTTCGAATATGCATGTGCAGAAATTCTTAAAAAGAACCATTTTAATAATGTAACGGTAACATCCGGAAGTGGCGATCATGGTGTAGATATATTTGCATATAAATCTGATATTTCATATGCTATTCAGTGCAAACGCTATAACGATACCGTTCCTAACGATGCCGTCCAAGCTGCCTTTTCAGCAAAAAATATGTTTAAAAAAGATATTGCCGTTGTCATGACAAATAGCTATTTATCGCCCCACGGCATGGAAGAGGCAGAAAGTCTAAATGTTAAAGTTTGGGATAGAGAAAAATTAAAGAAAATGATTAGCAATCCAAATGATATTTAGTTGCACCGGTGCAACTGCTGCACTTTTAAATTTTTACAGAAAGGAGGAATTTTATGTCTGAGTGCTCTGATAAAGATAATAAAGAACGTTATCTTATTTTTGATGAATCTGGAAATTTAGGAACTTCTGGACGTTATTTCGTAATTGCCTGTATCGATACTTATAATTACAAGGCATTGCATAATGTTATGAAAAGAAAACTTGGAATTGCCAAGTTACAATTTCAGGAATTAGCCTGTTTACATTCACATGAAATAAAAGCAAAAGATGCTTACCCTTGTATTAAATACCATATCTTAGAAGTTATTGCCAGTAAGGATTTAACTATTTCCTATATTGTAGCAGACTTAAAATATGTACAGCCAAGGCTTTTAAAAGAAAAGAATATTTTTTATAATTTTCTAATGAAGCTTCTGATTGATAGTCTCGTATCAGATAAAGACAATGGTGCAAAAATAAATATTATTTGTGATAACCATACAACCAAAATTGCATCTGGAAATTCCTTTGAAGAGTATATCAAGCTTCATTTAATATATGAAAAACAATATGATCTTGATCTAAATATTACTTATATGGATTCAGATGACAGAAATGCTTATCCTGTTCAGGCTGCAGACTATGTGGCAAATGCTCTTTATGGTTGGTATGAATATAAAGACAAGCTGTACTATAACCGTTTCAAATCAAAAATACATAATGCCTTAAAATTTCCACACGGTTCTTTTGGCAAATAAATTGATCTTTTTTCAAAAAAATATTGCTATTTTGGCACATTCATGGTAATATAAGCAAGCAAATAGCATATACTGCAATTAAATGGGTGTGTAAACCTATATTAGTGTGCGATACTTTTTAGCATAAGTTGCCTGTGTGGTAATCACTAATATAGTAGAACCCATTTTTTTATTACTTAAATTTTAAATGTCGCCGGTCTTTCTCAACATAGCAAAACAAATTAAAAACCGCCCCACTCTACCAAAGCAGGACGGTCACGCTTCCGAATGATACGAAAGCCCTAAGCAAGCATATTGTATCATTCGGAGCAGCCCGGCGCAAGCGGAACACACGTTCCACGCTGGCTGTTATTTTTATACCCATTTTTCATATATTTTTATGAGGGAGTGATACTATGTACGAATTAACTCAATCAATGGAATCCTTAAGTGTAGACGAAATTATTGTCTATCTGCGTAAATCCAGATCAGATAGTCCCGAAATGTCTGTCGAGGACGTTTTAAAAAAACATGAGGAAATGATTCAGGACTATGCCAATACTAACTTTGGCTCTCCTATCCCGGAAAAGAACATCTACCGTGAGGTGGTATCCGGTGAGACAATCGACTCCAGACCACAGGTTAAGATCGTTCTGCAGAAAATAGAATCTCCGCAGATAAAAGCTGTTCTCATCGTAGAGCCACAGCGTCTTTCCCGTGGCGATCTGGAGGATTGCGGCCGGCTTATTAATATCCTGCGCTACACAAATACCATTGTTCTTACTCTCACGCACTCATTTAACCTTCAGGAAGAATATGAACGTAAATTTTTTGAGATGGAGATCACCAGAGGTAATGATTATCTGGAATACACTAAACGCATTCTGCGGCGTGGTCGGGAATCCTCTGCTGCCAAAGGACATTATATCGGTTCTGTAGATCCTTACGGCTACCGCAAAATCGTGATTAAAAAAGATGGTGTCAACTGCCACACTCTTGAAATTGTCCCGGAGGAAGCCAATGTGGTCAGGCTGATCCATGAGTTATACGCTTATACTCCGGGTGGTATCGGTTTTACAAATATCGCACATAAGCTTGACAGCATGAATCTGAAACCGAAAAAGGCAGCGCACTGGACACCTGCAATTATCAGTTCGATTCTCTGCAATCCTCTCTATCTCGGACTGATCCGGTGGGATACCAGAAAAGTTGTAAAATACATCAACGACGGACGATTGGAAAAATCACGTCCGAGAAGTTCGGATGCGAAATATTATAAAGGGCTGCATGAACCGATCATCTCACAGGATTTATATGATGCATGCATGGCAAGGCGCGGAACTAATCCAAGTCTCCGACGCAATAAAGAATTATGCAATCCATTTGCCGGTCTGCTCTACTGCGGTACCTGTGACCACGCTATGTCTCTTAAGATATATAAGAACCCTAATTCCGTTTCCCAGATCATGCTATGCAACCATCAGTCATATTGCCACACAAAATCAGTGCTTTATTCTGCCTTTTTAGAGCGTTTTATCTCTTCTATGGAAAATACTATACATGACTTCGAATTAGCGCTCCTTGCCGACGATGGCAATGCACAGGCGGTAAATCAGAGTATCGTTGCAAACCTTGAAACACGTCTCAAAAAATTGCAGGAAAAAGATATGAGACAGAAAGATGCTTATGAGGATGGGATTTACTCAAAGGAAGAGTTTCTGGAAAGGAATATTAAAACCCAGCAGGAAATCGCTTCTACGATCACTGCTCTGACTGCTGCAAAAGAGACAAAAGAAAACTACGTTGATTATGGGGAAAAAATCCGGCGTTTCCGCGACTGTATCAATGCCTTAAATGATCCGGAGCTGTCCGCCACGGAAAAGAACCAGTTTTTAAAATCCTGCGTTTCCAAAATCATATATTATAATAATATGGAGTCAAAAGCAGGTGTCGGACGATACGTGGAGAATGTTTTTTCCTTAGAAATCCAATACATATAACCATTTCCAACATCTATGTACTGATGAACTAGCGCATCTGGAAATGGTCGCATCCATCGTCCGGCAGCTCACCAAAGGCTTAAGTGCGGAAGAACTTGAAGCTGCCGGATTTGCACCATATTATGTCGACCATCCCGGTGGTATCGGGCCACAGGCGGCGGGCGGTATTCCTTTTAACGCCTGCGAATTTCAGTCCAAGGGTGATGCTCTTACCGATCTTTTTGAAGATATGGCGGCAGAACAGAAAGCGCGCACCACGTATGACAATATTTTAAGGCTGGTCAAAGACCCTGATGTATGTGATCCTATCCGTTTCTTAAGAGAGCGTGAGATCGTCCACTTCCAGCGTTTCGGTGAAGCCCTGCGCATTATTCAGGATGACCTCGACAGCAAGAATTTCTATGCATTCAACCCGGAGTTTGATATACCAAACTGTCCTCGCAATTAGATAACCTTAACTGTTCCATCAGCTTTTGCATTGCACTGACTGGCGCAGACCAAAAAGCAGAAAGACTGTCACACAAAATCTGCTCTCATGGAGTTCTTTGTATGACAGTCTTTTTTATATACACTATTTATTCATGCCGACCGAATACTCACAGTACATATTCGATCATGTATGTCTTATTCAAACTTTGCAACCTGAAGCTTGCGGATCAGTTCACGCAGATTCTCAGCCTCACTGCTCATCTCCTGACTGGCAGCCGCACATTCCTCGGATGTTGCGGAATTCGTCTGTACAACGTCATTGATCTGCTCAATTCCTTCGTTGATCTGATGGATTGCTGTTGTCTGCGTCTCTAATGTATCCGCAATATTTCCAACCTGCTCTGTGATCGTTCTGGAATTATCGGCTACGTCTTCTAACTGTGTTGCTGTCTGATCTGCAATGACCATACCTTTTTCTACTGCTTTGACAGAAGTCTCGATCAGAACTGCTGACTCTTTTGCTGCCTGTGCACTCTGGTCGGCAAGTACTGTTACCTGATCTGCTACCACCGCAAATCCTTTTCCGGCTTCGCCGGCTCTGGCTGCCTCGATAGAAGCATTTAACGCAAGCAGATTTGTCTGGGATGCAATCTCATTGATCGTTGCGATAATCTTATCAATTTCTTTGGAAGCCTCGTTGATCTCGTTCATAGAATCAACCATCTCATGCATCTTACCGTTGCTTTCTAAGATTGCATTTCCAAGTTCTCCTACTTTTCCACTGATCTCTTTTGCAGACTGGGCGTTCTGTGCCACCTGATCTGCCACGTTTGTAACAGTTGCAGTCAGTTCTTCCACAACTGCTGCCTGATTGGTAGCGCCCTCGGCAAGATCATTGGAGCTTGCAGCCACCTGTTCTGCTCCTTCGGACACCTCATTGGATGCACTCTGGATGCCCTTGACTGTCTCAGCCATGCTCTTTTCAAATGCCATAAAGGAATCTAAGATTCCTATAAAATCTCCCTTCCATTCCACTTCCGGCTGCACATCAAAATTGCCCTCCGAGAACAATTTCATTGCACGTCCGATATCATCCACATAAGATCCAAGTATGCGGATAGATTTACGCATACTATGTGCAAGTTTTCCAATCTCATCCTCAGAACGATATTCTAATGTACTGTGCAAATTACCCTCTGTGAGTTCCTTTGCAACATCCTCGATCGCATGCAGTGGTTCGAGAATCGAATCAACCACGACATTACTTATTTTCTTCACAAAAAGAATTGCAAATATCACACTTAAGATGATCACCAGAATTCCTGCCACTGTCATGCAGCCTGTAAAGATCACCGCCTGATGGCTTGCCTTGTCAGTCACTGCATCTAACTTTTTGCCAATAGCGACTGCATTGTCTAATGCCGGCGTACATTGGTTAATAATAGCATCCGCAGCTTCCTCTGTCTGTCCACTCATGATCTGTTCCATAATGGAATAGCCGATATTTCCCCAATCAGAAAGTGCGGATGCATATTCCTGATAGAGCTCGTCCGATATGATTCCTGTTGCCTTTAGTGCCTTCAGTTCTGAATCCACCTCAGCAAGCTGTGTTTCTACCTGTTGCTGATAACTGTCGTAAGTTGATGTGTCACTGTTTAATGCCATCTCACGGATATTTCTCGCCGCAGAATTGACATCGATCCTGCAGATTTTCACTGCAACATCTGCACGTTCTACATTTTCCACATAACGCAGCATATTCCCCATTAATAAACCTATAACAATAAGAGAAAGCACACCGGATACTATCATCCTCAAAATGACTCTTCCGTATCCGTAAATGAGTCTTTCTTTCAGCTGCATTTTTTCAAGTTTCTTCTTCATCCTGTGTACCCTTAATGGTATAACTGCCATTATTTTTCCCTTCGTAATTTATTTTTTTTAAATATTTTATCACTTTTCCAGAAAATAACAATCCATTCTTTAAAATTTATTATTTTTAATTTTTTCAACTGATCATCTCATCTTAGCGGTCATACCGGTTTTTCATCACGGCCGGCTTAACCGGTCAACAGAATCGAGTATATCCTGGATCTGAGGTCTCATCTCCGGCATTTCTTCCATAAACTTTGCCACTTCCGTGCGCTGTTCTTTTAAGATACCGGCATTGTATTCCATCCGGCTTCGAAGCTTCTGTCTGCGCATCACAAGATTATGGGTGATCTCCACCATCTCCTTGTGGTCGATCAGTGCAGCTGCCTGCGGAATCCATACCCGTGAATCATATAAACGATATGCGGAGAGTTCCCGGATCATACGGTTGTTAAAATAATCAATATCATCACTGTTCTGTTCAAACTTCTCTTTCTGTTTGACCGCATCCATATAGCATTCCCAGATATATTCCAGTTCTTTTCCATTGCGGACATGATATTTTTCACATGCATAATCCACTGCATTTGTCATATTGACATATTTGATCTTCACTTTATTCAAAAGAGTGATCGCCTTATCCGCATTTGCCTTTGCTCTCCGGCTCTCGGTACTGTCATTCATCATTTTCAGATACGGAAGGCAGATGCCCAGTACTGCTATAAAAATAAGGATCATCCAGATGAGTCTCATATCTGTCCCCAGTATGATCTGCGTGATCAGAAGAATCAATGCCGCAGTCACAGACAGTCCTGCTGCCACATACATGAACTTCTGCATTTTTACCCTGTCATGGGAAAGGATCTCCTGATATAACTGCCATTCTCCCTTCTCACGCTCCAGGTATTTCATGTCACGCCTGATAGTCTCCAGATAAGCCTCGTTGGACTGAAGGCGTTTGATCGCATTTGGAATATCACTCTCCTCCTGCTGCATCTGTGCAAACTGCACATCTGCAATTTTTTTCTCGGAATGCATCAGTTCATATCGTGTTTTATTTAAAGCAACAATATTGGATGCGATATCTGTGATCGGCTTTTTTTCTTCCTCTGTCAGCCCTTCCAGAGTCTGGATATCATTCAGATAAGAAGTGACCACTTTGTATTCTGCCTTTTCATCCTCGATCTCTTTCGTTGTCTCGATCATCTGCTCCAGACGTTCAATGACATAATGCTCCACTTTATGTGGATTCTCGCTGTCCTTTTCATTCAGAATGCCTTCATTCAGTTCATCAAATTTATTTTCCAGTGTCTTTTCTTTTTTTCTTCTTTTGAAAAAAAACATATGC
>OGLB01001086.1_pt1 | contig 12386 bp, 10 predicted proteins | sample 1572551 | NCBI WGS metagenome assembly OGLB01 (sample SAMEA2582003, study PRJEB24529) | metagenome | biome: Human gut stool | place: China | collected 2011
TGAAATCATCGAACGCGTTCAAATATTTTCTATAAGCAAGTATCAGTTCGCTATCCATGTCTTCTGTACCACCTAGCATTCTTTCTTTTTCGTAGAATGGTGTAATTTCTGTTAGAAAAGAATTATAATAATCCGGAAGGTGCTTCGCTTCAATATACGCTTGTACTAAAGGACGCAATTTTTTTGCCATGTAGATTAGGGAATCCTTTCTTTCTTGTTCGTCCATTTCATAATCAAGACGTTCTTCTTCGGACAATTTAGAAAAATCGGGTTTATACAGTTACAGACACAGCATTGACCCTTAAGTACAAATTTGATTACAGTGATTTTAATCCTTTTGAAAAAGAAAAAATGGGAGCTTTCGAAAGTTATGAAGATTTTCGTGATTATCGGTTGAGTCATACTTATGTTCACCAATATGCAGAGAATGATACGCACTTGATGTTTGTGACCAGTGATAAAGACGATTACCGTTTTGTCTCTTTTTATGATAAGCGGAGTAAAAAGTTGATTAATCTTGCTGGCTTTTATAACGATACGGATTTTGTAATGGATTTTGGAAGTGGGCTTTATAGTTATAAAGATTATTTTATGGCTTTGGTCTCGCCATCAACGTTGAGGGGATTAAAAATGCACATAGATCAGACAACTCATTATTCGATCCGCGAGGATAATAAGGTCGTGTTTGAAAACTTGAAAGAGGATGATAACTTGGTTTTGGTATTCTTTAAAATAAAGGATCTATGAAAATCAGCATGATCAATATAATAGTTTCGGCATTTGTTTTATCAGTTACTGCCGGTTTGTTTTATTTGAATCGGCGTCCTGCTGAGAATATTGATGATGTGACATTGCTTACGTTATTTAAGAAGTGAAAAAATGAAAAAGTATCGTTTAAAATTAAGGATGAAAGGGACTGATTTTTATTTGCGCTATGTACAAAGAAAAGCATAAAATCTATTGTTGTTGAATGAGAACGGGGAAATTCATTATTGGTATTTTGCTGCTATGCTGTTTTATCCGTATGGTGATCGGGGAGCCATGTACTGTGCCTTCGGGGAGCATGGAGCCGACGTTGCTTTGCGGAGATCGGCTTTGGATTAACAAGCTGGCTTATGGTGGACGATTCCCCTCTCGTTGGGCGGATATCCCGTTGCTGAATGTCTTTACTTGGATACGCCCTCTGCGTCTTGCTGATGAAGAGAATCATTGGGAGTATCGTCGTTTGCCGGGTTACAGCGAACCTAAACAGGGGGAGATTGCGGTGGTCAACAGCCCGGCAGATCCGCAATTGTTGTTGGTCAAGCGAATTACCCGGGTGGTAAAAAAAGGAGAGCCTCTTCGGATCGACCGGCGAACGCTTCTTCTTTATCGTTCGTTGATTTTGCGTGACGGAGGGAAAGTGATGGAGAAAGATGGGAAAATATATATCGATGGAAAGAGCAGCTCGCAGTATATACCCAAGCAACGCTTTTATTATATGGAGGGGGATAACAGGATGAACTCGCATGATAGCCGGTCGTTTGGTTTTATTTCGGAAGAGGCAATCATTGGAAAGTTCGATTTTGTTCTTTTCTCTATCGATTCCCAAAAGCAATGGTGGAAAGCAATTCGTTTGCGACGAATGATGATGCGGTTTCCTTAAGGTTTAAAAGATCTTCATGTCGGTATGGGTGGCTTAACCATAATCCTGCAAGAACTGCGGCTCGAATATACATAAATATCTACAACTTTCAATAAAACAAGAATTTAAAGTGAATTAAATCTAATCTTATAGTTCTTTCTGTTATCGGCCTGGGGCGAAAACCTTTTTGCCCCTTGTCAAAAGCCTTTTTGCCCAAGGTCGAAAAGGTTTTCGACTTAGGTCAAAAGCTCTATGATATGATAGTTTAATGATAGAAGTATAGCGGTTATCACTCTATCGGCTTTGGATTTGATCCGTACAATTGGTTTTGTCTTTGTGTTAATCTCCGATGATTATTGGGTGAATCCAGCCTTGTTCGCGCGCAAAAAAGATCGTTGAATGATAGTTGAATGATAGATGAATGATAGTTGAAAACAACAACTATCATACTATAATGTCTTGTTTTTAAACAATATACGAACCTCAATGATAGTATGATAGTTGTTTCTCTTTTTAACTTTTGTGGGGATATCCCATATCGTTGGCAATAGGAATTGGCTTTCACAAAGGAATTTTGTCAATCCTGCGCTGATGCCGACCGCCTTCGAACGGGGTGCTCAGAAAGGCTTCGACCGTATGAGTGGCTTCCTCTTGACTGATAAATCTGCCGGGCATTACGAGTATGTTGGCATTATTGTGCTCGCGTGCGAGACGTGCTATCTCTTCTTGCCAGCACAGAGCGGCCCGTATTCCCTGATGTTTATTGAGTGTCATGGCTATTCCGTTTCCGGATCCGCAGATGGCTATTCCGGGATATACTTCGCCGGCTTCTACAGCTTTGGCAAGCGGATGGGCGTAATCGGGATAATCACAACTTTCAGTCGAGTCGGTTCCGAAATCTTTATAGGCCAACCCTTTCGAGTCGAGTATTTGTTTTACGAATTCTTTCAGTTCGTACCCTGCGTGGTCACTACATAAACCTAATGTTTTCATATTTATCTGTTAGAGGAGTTTGGAGATTTATGATTTATAATTTCAGATTTATGATTTACCAACTATTCATAAATCTGAAATTATAAATCATAAATCTGAAAATTAATTCAATAATTCTTTTACCTGATTGTATACGTTCTGACCCGTGAAGCCGAGTTTTTCGTCCAATACCTTGTATGGAGCGGAGAAACCGAATGATTCGAGTCCCCACACCTTACCGTTGGCACCCACCAATCCTTCCAGGTTGACCGGCAGACCGGCAGTAAGCCCGAATACCTTGCTTCCTGTTGGAATGACAGATTCTTGGTATTCTTTGCTTTGGCTGCGGAATAAGCCTTCAGACGGAACAGATACGATGCGGACCTTGATGCCATCGGCGCGAAGCAATGCTGCTCCTTCTTCCAGTGTGGAGACTTCTGAACCGGAAGCGACCATGATTACATCAGGGTTTTCGTCACTTTCTACAATATAAGCTCCCTTTTCAGCCTGCAAGGCTTCGTCGTAGCGGTTTCCTTTTGCGGGCAGGTCTGTGATGTTCTGACGGGAGAAAATCAAAGCTGTCGGAGTGGCTGTGTTTTCCATAGCCATCTTCCAGGCAATTGTTGTTTCGGTCACGTCTGCCGGGCGCAGTACCAGCATTGAGTTGTGTCCCTTGTGGTTCTTCAGCTTTTCCATCAGACGAATCTGCACTTCCTGTTCAACCGGTTCGTGTGTCGGTCCGTCTTCGCCTACGCGGAAGGCATCGTGAGACCAGATGAACTTAACCGGCTGTTCCATCAGGGCAGCCATTCGGATAGCGGGTTTCATGTAGTCGGAGAATACGAAGAACGTACCGCAGGCTACGATTACGCCTCCGTGGAGCGACATGCCGATACATACGCAGGCCATCGTCAGTTCGGCAACACCGGCTTGAAGGAATGCACCGCTGAAATCGCCTTTTACGAATGCATGTGTTTTCTTCAGGAAGCCGTCTGTCTTGTCCGAATTGGAAAGGTCGGCTGAAGAAACGATCATATTTTCTACCTGGGTTGCCAGCACGCCTAAGACGGTTGCCGAGGCCGCACGGGTCGCTTGGTTCGGTTTCTGTTCGATAGCCTTCCAGTCGATGACAGGTGCTTTGCCTGAGAACCACAAATCCATCTTGGCGGCCAGTTCCGGATTAGCTTTCGCCCATTCTGCTTTGGCCGCATAGCGTTCCGCAACGATTGCTTCCAATTCTTTGGCACGTTTGGCATATAGTTCCGCAACTTCGGGGAAGATCTGGAACGGATCGTCCGGGTTTCCTCCTAAGTTCCGGATGGTGTCTGCGATAGAGCCGCCGGCTGCCGAAAGAGGTTGTCCGTGTGTAGACACCTTGTTTTCGTAGCTGCTCTTGTCAGCACCCACAGCACCCTTACCCATGATCGTGTTACCGATAATCAGGGTAGGACGGGATGTTTCGGCTTTCGCCTCGGTCAGTGCCCGGCGGATTTCCGTTACATCGTTTCCGTTGATTGTGATGACTTTCCAACCCCATGCTTCGTATTTCATGGCTACGTTTTCTGTCGTCACTTCGCCTACGGTTGTGGAAAGCTGGATGTTGTTGGCATCGTAAAACATAATCAGGTTGTCCAGTCCCAGCGTACCGGCAATACGTCCGGCTCCCTGAGAAATCTCTTCCTGGATACCACCATCGGATATATATGTGTAGATCGTCTGATTCATGACGTCACCCAGGCGTGCTTTCAGGAACTTGGCGGCGATAGCAGCACCTACGGCGTAAGTGTGGCCTTGTCCCAACGGACCGGATGTGTTTTCTATACCACGCATCACGTTGACTTCGGGATGTCCCGGAGTCACACTACCCCACTGGCGGAACTCTTTCAGTTCGTCGATCGTGAATTTGCCTGCGAGGGCGAGTACTGAATAAAGCATCGGCGACATATGCCCCGGGTCCTGGAAATAGCGGTCTCTGCCTTCCCATGCGGGATTCTTGGGATCATACACGAGGAACTCTGAAAACAGTACGTTCACAAAGTCTGCACCACCCATTGCACCACCGGGGTGACCGGATTTCGCTTTTTCTACCATTGACGCAGCCAGGATACGGATGTTGTCCGCTGCTTTGTTCATTAATTTAATATCGTTCATTGTGATGAGTTATTTTTATTTTTTGCAAAGATAGTCAATCTCTTCGTAATGACCATCCTATCGATGAAACAATTCATTTTCTGTAAAGTTTCCTAATTTCCGATATTTCTCATAGAGAGCAAGATACGCCAGATGATTTTTATGATTTGACTGGTATTCTTTTGCAAAACCTTATCTTATAGTCCGCTGTGTGTCTTCGATTTTGGCATATATGCACGGTGCTACGGCTGCGAATATGGAAACATCGAATGCGCAAGTCTGTTCCGCTTGGGCTACTTTGTGATCGGAATATCCGGCACATCTGCCAAAGTCAGCATGTTGAATGATGTTTTTTATTATAGGGAGAAATAGAACCCTTGTTCCAGCAGATGGTCGTATTTTTCTTTGTTGAACATATAATAGAAAGCCCCTCTTTTGGAACCTTTCTTGTCTTTTTCATCCAACTTCTCCAGAATATCCATCGCATTTAGTTTTTTGCGGAAATTACGCTTGTCCAGTTGAGTCTGGTAGATGGCTTCATACAGGTTCTGCAATTGCGGTAACGTGAATTTTTCGGGAAGCAGGTTGAATCCGACCGGACGGGTAGCGGCTTTTCTGCGCAGACGGGCTAATGTGTCGGTGATCATTTGGTTATGGTCGAAAATAAGTTGTGGAACTTCGCTGACCTTGGCCCAGACCGCATTATACTCTTCCAGTGTTTCGCTACTGAAATCGTTCATATTGACGAGTGAATAGTATGCTACGGAGATAACCCGCTCTCCGAGATCGCGGGTAATGTCTCCGTAAGCACCTACCTGTTCCATAAAAAGATTATCAATGCCAGTACAGTCGGTAAGCACGCGTGAGGCGGCCTCCTCTATACTTTCTCCTGCTTTGATAAAACCGCCCATCAGAGACCATTGTCCCATCATGGGTTCAAACTTACGTTTATAAAGTAATACATTAAGCTCTTTTTGATCGAATCCGAGTATAATACAATCTACTGCAACGTAAAATTTGGTTTCGTTCTGATAAAAAGCGGCTGTCATGATTTTTTTATGGAATTATGATTAATTTATTATGCGAGCTTGCGTGCGCCGTCGCTGATTACTACATTATATAACTTAGGTTCGTGGCCGAATTTAGCAGTGTAAGATTCGAATGCTTCTTTGATGAATGCATCGTATTTTTCTTCTTTCACCAAGTTGATTGTACAACCACCGAAACCGCCACCCATTACGCGTGAGCCGGTTACACCGCATTTCTTGGCAACATCGTTCAGGAAGTCCAATTCTTCGCAGCTGACTTCGTACAATTTGCTCATGCCATGATGTGTTTCGTACATCTTCTTACCTACGGTTTCGTAGTCGTCTTTTTCTAAAGCGTCGCAAACGTCGAGTACGCGCTGTACTTCTTCGATCACATATTCAGCACGCATATAATCTTCAGCGCTGATGTCGCCTTTGACTTCGTTTAGCATATCCATTGTCGCATCGCGTAGGAATTCGACTTCCGGATGATTGCGACGGATTGCGGCGGCGGCGTTTTCGCAAGATTGGCGACGTTTGTTGTAAGCCGAAGATGCCAGTTCGTGCTTAACGACTGAATCCAGTAAAACCAATTTGTAACCGACCGGATGGAACGGGAAATATTTATATTCGAGTGAACGGCAATCCAAACGGATCAAACTGCCTTCTTTTCCGAATACAGAAGCGAACTGGTCCATAATACCGCAGTTTACGCCGCAATAGTTATGCTCCGTTGATTGACCGATCTTAGCTAATTCAAATTTGTCGATGTTCAGGGAGAACAAGTCGTTTAAAGCAAATGCATAGGTACTTTCCAATGCGGCGGAAGAGGACATGCCTGCACCCAGAGGTACATCGCCTGCAAACACGGTATCGAATCCCTGGATCTGTCCGCCACGTTTGATGGTTTCGCGGCAAACACCGAAAATATATCTTGCCCAGCTTGCTTTTGGAGCGTCTTCTTCGTTCAGACCAAATTCGGCGTAGTCGTTCAGGTCGACAGAGAAAGCACGAACTTTACCTGTGCCGTTTGGTTTGATTTCGGCAATCATGCCTTTGTCGATAGCCCCCGGAAATACGAAACCACCGTTATAATCGGTATGTTCGCCAATCAGGTTAATACGGCCCGGAGATGCATATACGCTACCTTTTGTTGAGAATAACTCCTGAAATTTATTTCTGATCTTTTGTTGCATGATATTAATTTTTTAGATGTGTTATAAATAAAGAAATTATCCGGCTTTATTGGTAACCGGATAATTTCATGAATTGGCATATTTATAGTCTTATTCTGATTTTTTTGACGGTTTGGAACCGATAGCTGCGTAGAATAAAATGTAAGCAGCACTGAAAAGCACAACCCAATAGCTGGTCATGTAGTCGGTCATATCGGCAACCCAACCCTGGATAGCAACCATTACGGCGCAACCGAACACCATTGTCATAAAGATACCGCTGGCAATGGCCGTGTATTTACCTAATCCTTCAACCGCCATGTTGAAGATACCACCCCACATTACACTGGTGCAGAGACCAACGAGGAGGAATGCCAGAATACCGACGGGAACTTCCTGCCAGATAACGCTTAATGAAGCCCAATCTATACCGGGAACTTCAACCGTACTCGTTTCAGGTGAAAACATTCCGAAGCTCACTAACAGCAAAGTGGCGCTTGCGACAGTCGTGATCATCGCGCGGCTGGAAATTTTGGCACCGATACTTGCTCCTACGAAACGTCCGATAAGCATCATCAACCAGTAAACAGCTACGATAAGGCCTACAGTACTGGCCGGTATGCCTTTAGATGTCAGATATTGCAAGATATAGGTGGGAGTACCTACTTCTACGCTCATATACAAAAAGATAGCCAAGGCTCCCAATGCAAAATGACGATGGCTTAAAGCTCCTTTGATTAGACTTGTGTCGACCGGAGCCTGTTCGGGCTCTTCGATTTTAGTGAACATGATCACTACAAATGCGATGACAAAAATAGCCAAAGCGATCATCAGGGCAGGGGTGGCATCGGCAATATGTGCCTTGGCTGCATCACCGATAAGAGCTCCCATCAAGATGTAGCAAGCAACGGCTGCGGTACTGTTGAATACACCTCCGAGCTGAATCAGCTGGTTACCCTTGTTTCCGCCACCTCCCAACAAGTTAAGCATCGGGTTGACTACGCAGTTCAAAATACACATGGTGAAACCGCTGGTAAACGCTCCGATCAGATAAACCAAGAAAGCGCTTTCCTTGCCTACGTGACCGCTCAACCATTGGATTAAAATACCGATGATACCTATGGCTAGGCCGATAAGAGCCGTTTTTTTGTAGCCATATTTGGCAATCAGCATACCTGCGGGGATTCCCATTACCAAATAGGCGATGAAGTTACCATAGTTTCCGATTTGGGCAAGGACATTGCTTGCTCCGAAGTCGTTCTTTACAATAATAGCCATTGGTGAACAAAGATTTGTCACGAATGCGATCATAGCAAAAAGTGCAATCATGATGATGATGGCACTCCATTGTTTTTTTTGTTGAGTCATTGATTGATGTTTTTTTTGTTATTATTAATTTGTTACTTGTTATTCGACAGAAAATTTATAAATTGTCTTGCTCTGGAACGTTTCACCCGGGCGTAGGACGGTGGACGGGTACTCCGGTTTGTTCGGGCTGTCGGGATAGTGCTGTGTTTCCAGACAAAGGGCGGCACGTGCCGGATAGCGTTGTCCGTTCTTGCCGACGAAATTGCCTGTCATCCAATTACCTGTGTATAATTGCACACCCGGTTGTGTCGTGTAGCATTCCATTACGATGCCGGTTTTGGGCGATGTGCAACGGGCGCAGAGTGACAGCTCGTTCTCTTCTTTTTTATTTAATATATATGTATGGTCATATCCTTTTCCGAAATTCAGTGCTTCGAAATCTTCATCGATACGTTCGCCCACTTCGTGTGGAGTACGAAAGTCCATCGGAGTTCCTTCTACTTTTTCTTTCGGACCATAAGGTATGGCCGTTTCGTCGGTCGGCAGATAGTAGTCTGCATTGATTGTCAGTTTATGATCATATACGGAAGGATCACCTTGGCCGGATAGGTTGAAGTAGGAGTGATTGGTCAGGTTCAAGACGGTCGGTTTGTTTGTTACCGCATGATACGTGATTATGACCTCATTGTCATCGGAAAGATGATAAGTCACTGTTGTATCCAGTTTTCCGGGGAAGCCTTCTTCACCGTTGGCAGACGTGTATTTCAATTCCACCGTCTGGCCGTCGATCTTGTTTAGGTCCCAGACTACGGAATTGAAGCCTTTCAAACCACCATGCAGGCTGTTCGGCCCATTATTGATAGCCAATTTATCGTACACAATGCCATCCAATGTGAATTTTCCGCCCGCGATACGGTTGCCGTATCGTCCGCAGATAGCTCCGAAATAAGGTTCTTCGGAAACCAGGTATTCGTCTATAGAATTGTGTCCTGTTACTACATCGGTTAACTTTCCGGACCGATCCGGTACCATAAGCGATACAATCTTTGCACCGTAGTTGGTAATGGTAAGTTCTGCTCCTTTGTTATTTGTAAGGATGCATAGCATCGTCTCCTTGCCGTCTATTTGCTTGCTGAAATTAGCTACAGTTAAGCCAGACAGCGTGCTTTCGTTCTTCATGTAAATATAGTTTCAAAATTGTGTGTAAAATTACTCTCTTCTTTGTATTCATGCGCTACTTTGAAGATGTTTTATAGCATAAAACGGCTTTTTGTCTGCTAAAACGGACGATACGTCTTCTTTCAATCGGATTTATTAGTGTACATTTGTAACTAAATAATCTTTGTATTCACGGAAAAACACATACCTATGACAAAAAGTATGAAAAAAGCCATTGCCCTGTGTCTGTTTAGCATGGGTGTTGTCGGTTTAATGGCACAAAGTAATGAATTTAAGATAGATGTGCAGAAAACAGGTGCGCCTATCCAGTCGACCATGTACGGGATCTTTTTTGAAGATATCAATTACGGAGCCGATGGCGGCCTGTATGCCGAACTTGTCAAGAACCGTTCTTTCGAGTTTGAAAATCCGTTTGGGGGCTGGACGCCCTTCGGGAATGTCAGTGTGCAGACCCAGAAGCCCTGTTTCGACCGTAATCCGCATTATGTCCGCCTTTCTTATGAAAAGGAGCTGACCGGAACCGGCCTTGACAATGAAGGCTTCAATGGGATCGGCATCAGGGAAGGGGAGAAGTACGACTTCTCTTTATATGCCCGCACTCGGTCCGGCGATGCGCCGGTCAAGCTGCGTATAAACCTAGTGGACAGCCGGAATGACCTGTACGAGCAAAAAGAGATCGAGGTGAGCGGCAAGGAATGGAAGAAATATACGGTTGTTCTGACGCCGGGAGCGACAGAAGCCCGTTCCCGTCTGCGTATCACGATGGTGACAAAAGGAATTGTCGATCTCGAACATATTTCATTGTTTCCACAAAAGACATTCAACAACCGTCCGAACGGCATGCGTGCTGATTTGGCACAGGCTTTGAAGGAACTGAAACCTGGTGTCTTCCGCTTTCCCGGCGGTTGCATTGTGGAGGGAACGAACAAGGCTACCCGCTACCAGTGGAAAAACACGGTCGGTCCGGTCGAGAACCGTCCGATCAATATCAATCGATGGAACTATACATTCTCGCACAAAAAGTTTCCGGATTATTATCAGTCCTGCGGCTTGGGCTTTTTCGAATATTTCCTATTGAGTGAAGATATTGGGGCTGAACCGCTTCCCGTGTTGAACTGCGGTCTTTCCTGCCAGTATGAAAACCAGGACCCGAACGAGAATTGTCCGGTGGATAAGCTACAACCTTATATAGACGACGCCCTCGACCTAATTGAGTTTGCTAACGGTTCGGCAACCAGCGAATGGGGAAAGATACGTGCCGATATGGGACATCCGGCTCCTTTTAACCTTAAACTTATTGCCATCGGCAACGAACAGTGGGGACCGCTTTATCCCGAACGTCTCGAACTGTTTGTCAAAGCGATTCGGGCTAAATATCCGGAGATAAAGATCATCGGTAGTTCCGGTCCGCAATCGGAAGGGGAGGATTTTGATTACCTCTGGCCGGAAATGAGGCGCTTGAAAGTGGATTTAGTGGACGAACATTTCTACCGCTCTCCTGAATGGTTCCTGAACGGAGCCAAACGCTATGATTCGTATGACCGCCAAGGACCGAAAGTGTTTGCCGGCGAATATGCCTGCCATTCTGTCAACCGCGAGAACAGTTTTCTGACCGCCTTGTGTGAAGCTGCTTTTATGACAGGTTTCGAGGGAAACGCGGATGTGGTGTGCTTATGCACGTATGCCCCGCTTTTTGCTCATGTGGATGCTTGGCAGTGGCGTCCGGATCTGATCTGGTTCGACAACCTTTCATTGGTAAAGACTCCTAACTATTATGTGCAGCAGCTATATGGTCATAATGCTGGTACGAACGTCGTTCCGCTGACCATGCAGGGCGAACCGGTCACCGGACAGTTGGATTTGTATGCCACTGCAGCGGTCGATAAGCATTCAGACGAGCTTATCATCAAAGTCGCCAATACCGGAATCCGTAACAAGCGGATTAAGTTGAACTTGAACGGTCTTTCGGCCGGTAAGCATAAAGGGACGCTTACGTTGCTCCATTCTTCCGACCTGGAAGCTAAAAACACGTTGTGTAATCCTTCGACAGTAGTCCCGCTCGTTTCTGATATTGAGGTGGAGGCTCCGCAGGGAGAAGTGAACTTGAGACCGCTTAGTTTCTCCGTCTATCGTATCAAATTATGAATAATAGTAGGTCCTGCCATTGATCGTTTTCGTGCAACCGGTATAGGAGCTTTCGGTGACAGGCCGGACCAGTATTTTGGAGCTTGTTTCGAACGCCGGAGACTTGCCAGGACTTAACCTTACTTCCTTTCCCAACAAAGGCCAAGGACGAACCATGCCTTGTAGTAGTCCTTGGCCTTATTGTACATTACCTTTTACTTGGCCTATTTTAGATGAAATTCCTGAATCGTTCCAGACTTTTTGTTATTTCAAATATTTATGGAAAAAGTGTTCGATTTTGTCGAACGGGATTACTGACAGGTTGTCGTAAAGGTCGACATGGTTGGCACCGGGGAGGATCAGCAACTCTTTGTTATCACCCGTTAGTTTCTTGAATGCGTCTTCGCTGAAATAACGGGAATGGGCTTTCTCGCCGTGTATCATGAGTACGGCACTACGGCTTTCGTCGCTGTAAGTAAGTAAAGGCATGTTGATGAACGAAAGAGCCGATGTCTTGTTCCATCCTCCGTTGGAGTTGAGTGACCGTTTGTGATAACCACGGTCGGTCTTATAATAGTTGTGATAGTCTTTTACAAACCAGGGGACATCGTCGGGGAGTGGATCGACCACTCCGCCGGTGAGGGCGTATGAGCCGTTCTTCGTGTCTATTGTACGTTGTTCGTTGAGTTGGCGGCGGAGTTCATGGCGCTGGTCGGCATTCATGGAGTCGAAATAGCCGTTTGCGTTTACCCGGCTCATGTCGTACATCGTGGAAGTGACTGTGGCCTTGATGCGGGTATCGATCGTAGCAGCGTTGAGTGCCATACCTCCCCATCCGCAAATACC
>OGLB01001106.1_pt1 | contig 12267 bp, 10 predicted proteins | sample 1572551 | NCBI WGS metagenome assembly OGLB01 (sample SAMEA2582003, study PRJEB24529) | metagenome | biome: Human gut stool | place: China | collected 2011
GACTTACGTTCTTCTTCGATAATCTTATGAACATCTTTCGGATTTCCGCTTTCAGCAGTAGCTATGTTTTCCATTGTCCACTCCGGTATACCAGCTCTTTCACGAAGGATATTGATATCATCCAAAGTAGCCTGTACGGAACCACCCTTTTCATAATTAGCTTCGGCACGTATCAGATACATTTCTGCCAAAGGGGAAATGATAGGTGACCACAAATGTTTGCTCTGTTCCTGGTAAGAACATTTGTTGATAGCATACACAAGGAAAAGAGAAGATTTACCACGCTTAGTAGAAGCATCAAATACTTTAGGTTCGATACGACCTATATACTTGTTACCGTCCTGTCCTACTACATAGTAACGAGTACCTGTGTTATAGGCTTCTTCTTGAATGGTAGCGCTTTGAAATTTAGAAGCGTCTTTGGTAATAAGGAATGTACCGTCAGCTTGTTTTTCTACATCCAACTGTTTGTATTCATAATTGGCTGTATTAGCTTGCTTAACAGCATAAGCAAACGTCCAGTCTTCATATACATTATTTGGATATCCAACCGGAGTATAATCGGCTACACCATCTTCTACGTATCTTTTCACGATAAATTTACTACGTAAGTCCTGAGGCATATCATTAGCATTCAAATGCAATTCCAAAAGCTCCAAATATCTTGAAGAAGGAGACATTTCTTCCCAACCCGAACCATCGATACGGATGTACATACTACCCATACGGCTGTATCCATCATCATCTTTGTCAAGTGTACGACGTACTGCAAAAATGGTTTCCTTGTTGTCTTCCGGAATAAGTTGTGAATAAGTAGCAAAACGGTTTCCTCTTTCCAACTCAAAGCGGCCAGATGTGATTACCTTGTTAGCCATTTCCCATGCACCGTCCCAGTTCTCCATATAGAGATAAACTCTGGCCAACAAAGCTTCAGCAGCTTCCTTGGTAGCATAAATGTTTGATTTGGGAGTCTCTCCTTGCTGAAGTGTCAGATAAGTGATGGCATCTTTCAAGTCGAGAACCACTTGGTCGTAAACTTCGGCAACAGTAGAACGACTTTGAGGTAAATCATTCGGATCACTTGTCAACTTCAAAGGCAAGCCGGGGTTCTGTGTCGGGTTGTTAGAATAAGGCTGTGCAAACTCATTGACCAGCAAGAAATAGCTCAATGCACGCAAATAGTAGTTTTCACCCATCATGATGGTTTGCTCACGAGTACTTTCATTACCCAGTCCCTGAATAATTTCAATAATTTTATTACAGTTACCAATCACACGATAGGCGATCTCCCAAGTATATTCTGTAGTGGAACTGGCAATGTTTCGGCTATAATCATACAATTTAAAAGTTGAACCGGTTGAAGTTCCGTTCCAAGTGACATCATCAGCACCAAAAGCCCAAAAATAATATCCGTTGTCTATCAATCCACCGTCATTTTTCAACAAACGATAACTTCCCTGAGATAATTCAAGAAGGTTCTTATTGTCGAATTGTTCCTCCATCACACCATCATACATGGTAATGTCCAGGTTGCATCCGGTCATTCCGAACGCCATTCCCATGGCACCTAGTATATATTTTATTTTCATAATGTTTTCATTTAGATATTAGAAATTAGAATTGGACATTCAATCCTAAGGTAAAACGTCTTACTGTAGGATATCCGAAGCTTCCCGCACTACCATTATAATCTGCAGAATACAGGATTTCCGGGTCTTGTCCTGAGAAGCTGGTAATGGTAAATAAGTTCTCACCACCAACACTCAAATTAGCCGACTTTACACCCAGTGGTTCCAGCCAACGCTTCGGGAAGCTATAAGCCAATGAAAGAGATTTCAGTTTGAAATAGTCACCGTTTTCCAGATAACGTGTGGATTCTCTATCGGCACCGTTATTACCACCATCGATCAACTGAGGATGTGTAGCGATATCACCCGGCTTTTCCCAACGGGTCCATCCGTCCATCAGTTTCATCTGGTTACGGTCTGTATAGGCACCATCAGAATCGTATTCCTGACGAGAATAGTTATAGATCTTGCCACCGATGGTGCCATCATCGGCCTCGCCTGCGGCGCGGGCTATGTCGAGTGCGCGGTCTTTGCCACGCTCGTCGTGCTCGTGGTCGAGCTGGTGCTCATCCGGCTGGAGTTCAAGCTCACGAGCAAGAGCACCGATCTCACGCTCTACATCGAGTACGCGCACGCCGTGTGCATGGAGTCCGTGCTCGCCCTGCTGCGCGAGCGCAGCATCCGCATCGACAATCTCGAGATCAGCCGCATTGCGGACAGCGACGCCCCCGACGCGCCGCACCACTACTGCGCGCTCATCCCCATCCACAGCCGCGCCCCGCTGCGGCCCGGTGACCTGCGCAACGATCTGACCGCGCTGACGGACATTCTGACCGTCGAGGAAATGTGAAGCGAACACAAAAGCAAGGGCGGACGCCATATGGCGTCCGCCCTTGTTACATTTTCAATAGCCGCTGCTGACCACGTGCCAGCCGCTGCCGCGCCGCTCGAGCACGATGGGCCAGTCGGTATAGGTCTCGCCGGCGGTCAGGCCGCTGCGCCGCCCCGGGTCGCGCGCATACACGCTCGCAAGCAGCACGATCGTGTTGCCGTCGTCCTGCGCGCCCGCGCCAGCCAGCCAGCACGTCCGGTACGCCTCGTTGTACGCCAGACGCACCATGGCGCAGCCGCTGTGCCCGCGGTGAAACGCGCGCATGGCAGCGTCCATCGCGCCGCGGATGTCCTCGTCGGAAAACTGCTCCGACGCACCCACGACGATCTCAACGCCCGACGTGTCGCCCCGCCGCGCGCAGCCGGTCAGGCCCGCGAGCAGCAGCGCCGTGAGCAGCAGCACCGCAATGTTTCTCTTGCGCATCGTCTCGCCTCCCGCCTCAGTGCAGCGTGCCGAGGTAGCCCTCCAGGATCAGGCTCGCCGCCACGGCGTCGACCGTCTGGCGGTGCTTTTTCTCCTTGCGGCCGTTGGCGTGCAGGATGCCGTGCGCCTCGATGGAGCTGCGCCGCTCATCCCAGAGCACGACCTCCAACCCCGTCGCCTCGGTGAGCCGCTGCGCGACCGCGCGGCTCTTTTCCGCACGCGGACCCTCGGTGCCGTCCATGTTTTTCGGCAGGCCGAGCACGATGCGCTCCACGCCCTCGGTGCGCACCACATCCGCGATCGCGGCGACCGCCCGGTCGAGATTCCACTCCGTGAGCGTCCACGCCCGGCCGCACAGCGTGGCCGAAGCATCCGAGAGCGCGAGCCCGATGCGCGCGTCGCCGTAATCAATGCACAGAATTCTCATTGTGATCCCTCCGCAGATCCATGCGGATCGCGCCCGCCATGTACAGCGAGCCGACCGCGCAGATAACGTCCTCCGGCGCTGCGTGTGCCAGCGCCAGCTCTGCCGCCTGCGCGGGGTCCGCGCAGACCGTAACCGGTTTTCCGAATCGTTTCAGATAGTCCCCCAGCTCCGCCGCCGGCAGCGCGCGGGGCGAGAGCGGCGTCGCGGCGATGTACGCCGCCGCCTGCGTATCGAGCGCCGCGAGCATGGCGGGATAGTCCTTGTCCGCCAGCACGCCCACGAGCAGCGTGATGCGCCGGCCGGGAAAATAGCGCGCGAGATTGTCCGCGACCGTCTGCGCGCACTGCGGGTTGTGCCCGCCGTCGAGCACGAACCACGGCGCGCGCCGCAACAGCTCAAACCGCGCCGGCCAGCGCACCTGCGCCAGACCCGCGCGCACGGCCGCGTCCGGGATGCGCCAGCCGCGCGCGCGCAGCGCCGTCACCGTCTCGAGCGCGACGGCCGCGTTGCGCAGCTGGTGCGCCCCCAGCAGCGGCAGCGTATATTCCGCGCCGCGGTAGGTGAAGGTCTGCCCGTCCACGCCGTCGGTCAGCGACACGATGGCGGCTGCGTCCGCCTCCGTGAGCGGGATGCCCCGCTGCGCGCAGATCTCGTGCAGGACGGCGCGCACCTCCGGCGTCTGCGGATAGCTGACGGCGCGCGTGCCGGGCTTGAGGATGCCCGCCTTCTCGCGCGCGATCTGCTCGAGCGTATCGCCGAGGATCTCCGTGTGGTCGAGGCCGATGTTCGTGATGACGGCGCACGCCGGCGCGGCAATGACGTTCGTCGCGTCGAGCCGGCCGCCGAGGCCGACCTCCAGCACCACGACGTCGCACCCCCGCCGCCGGAACCACAGCATGGCCGCCGCCGTCACGAGCTCAAACTCCGTCGGCGGGTCGTCCATGGCGGCGATGCACGGCTGCAGCGCCTCACACACGGCGGCAAACTCCGCGTCCGGCACGGGCACGCCGTTGACCTGCATGCGCTCGGCGAAGCGCTCGAGATACGGCGATGTGAACAGCCCCGTCGTGTAGCCTGCCGCGCGCAGGATGGATGCGAGCATCGCCGCCGTGCTGCCCTTGCCGTTCGTGCCCGCGATGTGCACGAACTGCAGCCCGTCCTGCGGGTCGCCCAAGCGGTGCAGCAGCTCGCGCACGCGCGCGAGCCCCGGGCGGGAGCCGCGCCACGCGACGCCATGGATCAGCTCCATGGCCTGCTCAATTGTCATATCGCCGCACCTCCCGCGCAAAAAATCAGATGCTGCGATTATACCACGTTCCGCGCAGCGCGGCAACCGGGGTACTTGCGTTTTTGCGCCGCATGGGGTAAACTGTTACTTTAGTGATTTCCTGACGAACGGAGGCGACATATGGAAAATCTGATGATCTCGGCAAACGCCGTGCTGCCCATGTGCCTGGTCATGGCGCTCGGCTACGGCACGCGCCGCCTCGGCTGGCTCCGCCGTGAGGAGATCTCCACCATCAACAAGATCGCTTTCCGTATTTTTCTGCCATGTTTGCTTTATTATAATATATATTGCTCCGATCTGTCCGGCTCGTTTGACCCGCTGCTGATGGCCTATGCCGTGGGCGGCGTGCTGCTGACGTTCGGCCTCGCGCTCGGCTACACGCTGCTGACCGAAAAGCTGCCGGAGCGCCGCGGCGTGCTGATCCAGGGCATGTTCCGCAGCAACTACGTCATCATGGGCATCCCCGTGGCGACGGCGCTGCTCGGCGCCGATCAGCTCGGCACCGTCTCGATCCTGATCGCGGTCATTGTGCCGCTGTTCAATATGCTGGCCGTCGTCGTGCTGGAGGTGTTCCGCGGACAGAAGCCGAAGCCGCTGCACATCCTCGGCCAGATCGCAAAAAATCCGCTCGTCATCGGCTCCGTGCTCGGCATCCTGACGCTGGTCGCCGGCATCCGCCTGCCGCACATCCTCGAGCAGACCATCCAAAGCGTCAGCGCCATCGCATCGCCGCTGCAGCTGTTTTTGCTCGGCGCGTTCTTCCAGTTCTCCGGCCTGAAGACCTACCGCCGCGAGCTTGTGACCGTGTCGATCGCCAAGCTGATCGTCTCGCCGGGCCTGTTTCTGGGGCTGGGCGCGCTGCTCGGGTTCCGGGGCGTGGCATTCGTGTCGCTCATCGGCATTTTCGCCTCGCCGACCGCCGTCAATTCCTTCACCATGGCGCAGCAGATGGGCGGCGACGCCGAGCTCGCCGGCGACATTGTGGTCACAACATCGGCCGCGAGTATCCTGACCATGTTTTTGTGGATCTTCCTGTTCAAATCCCTGGGCATGTTCTAGGCGCCGGGGGCTTCCCAAACCGGACAAACCGGCGTATAATACCGTATTCGGATAACGAAAGCATAGAGAGGGCAAAACCATGAATTTTCGAATGATCGGGCAGGTCGTCGGCCGCGTGCTGTGCATCGAGGCCGCGCTGATGCTCCTGCCGATGATCGCAGCTGTGATCTATGACGAATCTCCGGTCCCGTTTCTGATCACGATCGGCATCACCGGCGGCATCGGGCTGGTCATGTGGCGCGTGCGCGCCAAGTCCGGCGGCATCACCGCGCGCGACGGTTTTCTCATCGTCGGCCTGTCGTGGATCGCCATGTCGCTGCTCGGCGCGATCCCGTTTGTGCTCACGGGCGATATCCCGAACTACGTCGACGCCCTGTTTGAGACGATCTCGGGTCTGACCACGACCGGCGCCAGCGTCGTCACATCGCCGGAGAGCATGACCCGCGGCGGCATGTTCTGGCGGCTGTTTACGCACTGGATCGGCGGCATGGGCATCCTCGTGTTCGTGCTGGCCGTGCTGCCCATGAGCGGCAACCGCTCGATGCACATCATGCGCGCCGAGGTGCCCGGCCCGACGGTCGGCAAGCTCGTGCCGCGCATCCGCAAGACTGCCTCCATCCTCTACCTGCTGTATATCGCACTCACGCTCGTGGAGACCGTTCTGCTCATCGCCGGCGGCATGAGCTTTTATGACGCACTGCTGCATTCGTTCGCCACGGCCGGCACCGGCGGCCTGTCCACGCGCGCGCTGAGCATCGGCTACTACAACAGCGCCTATATCGACATCGTCGTGGGCGTGTTCATGATCCTCTTCGGCGCCAACTTCAGCCTGTATTACCTCATTCTGCTCGGCAACATCCGCACCGCGCTGCGCAACGAGGAGCTGCGCTGGTTCCTCGGCATCATCGCCTTCGCCGTCATCACGATTGCAGTTGACATCCGCAATCTCTACGGCGGCGTCGGCCACGCCCTGCGCTATGCGTTCTTCCAGGTCACATCGATCATCTCTACGACAGGCTTTGCCACCGCGGACTTCAATCTCTGGCCGGAATACTCCAAGTTCCTGCTCGTGCTGCTGATGTTTGTCGGCGGCTGCGCCGGCAGCACCGCCGGCGGCCTGAAAGTCTCGCGCGTGATGCTGCTGTTCAAATCCTGCACGATCGAAGTCAAGAAGATGCTGCGCCCGCGCTGCGTGGAAAACGTCCGCCTCGACGGCAAGCCGGTCGACGGGCAGACCGTCTACAACGCCCTGACGTATTTCACGTTCTACATCATCATCATGCTCATCGCAGGGCTGATCGTGTCGCTCGACGGGCTGGACTTCACGACGAATTTCACCGCCGCACTCTCGTGCCTGTCCAACGTCGGGCCGGGGCTCTCCCTTGTCGGACCGACCGGAAGCTTTGCCATCTTCTCGCCGCTGAGCAAGATCGTGCTCATGATCTGCATGCTGCTCGGCCGTCTGGAGATTTTCCCGCTGCTGCTGCTGTTCGTGCCGTTTACGTGGCGCTGGAAATGAGCGCTGCCCGCGCCGGAATGCACATTGCATAGAACCGCCCCGCAAGTTCTGTAACTTGCGGGGCGGTTTTTTCGATACCCGCTCCTTGCCGAACGAATGATGTAGCATTTCATCTGCGCAGCAGGGGAGCCCGCCGCATCTAACATACCGCAGACAGCGACAACCCCGCAGGCCGATGCCTGCGAGGTTGCCTCTCTACGCTGCAAACGCAGCGGTCAGTATTTTTTGTTGGGACGCTGGAGAGTTGCGCCGCGGTCAGATCACTCCGACAGCTCTGCCTTCTTGTCGGCAGACAGCTTCTTGATCTTCGGGATGCCCCAGATGAACGCCGGGAGCACAACAACGATCAGAGCGTAGTAGCCGTCATAGCCATAGATCTTGGAGATGATGGTCGACAGGCCGAGCAGGGAAACTGCGTAGCACAGGCCGATGACGATCAGGCCGACGATGACGCTGCGGACAGCCTTGCTCTTGATGGCCTTCGGGAAGCAGTGGCCCTCGAAGCGCTGGATCATGGAGTAGACGAGCGTGACGGACGTGGACACGAACGCGCAGAACAGCAGGATGGTGTACACGATGAACAGCCAGGTGTAGCCGCTGCCCATGAGGGTGACAACGCTCTGGTTGGGGAGCTTCATGACATCGCCGATATGGCGGGCTGCAATGCTGGCAACCGTATCAACACCGGTGCTCTTGATGGCGGTCAGGATCGGGTACCAGCGCAGCAGCATGGCACCGGAAGCGGCGAGCGCGCCGCCGTTCATGAGCCAGCCAAGGATGCTGGCGCGCTTGACGCCCTTGTGGGTCAGCTCGGTGGAAGCAGCGATCATGGCCGGGACGGACACGCACTGGAAAGCAGCGTACACGAACACGCCGCGCCAGACGCCCTCGAGGCCCTTCTGGGAGGTGACGTCCGCGATGGCCGGGATGGACGCATAGGCCGCGTTCTCAGTGGCCAGCTCCTGAGCGACCGCGTCGATCGGAACGACAAAGCCCATGATGACCAGGATCGCGGTGACGATCAGGATCGCGGTGGAAAGAACGGTGGAAGCCTTGATGATCAGGTCAACGCCGAAGATCGACAGGAGGATCAGCAGGGCGATGATGACGAGGTTGCAGACGATATCGGGCAGGTCGATCAGGCTCTTGACGATGCCGCCGGCGCCGTCAACGCAGGACGCGACCGCCGCGAGGATGATGATGATGTAAAAGATCTCAAAGAAGACCTCCATCCACGGCTTCGGATACAGGGCACGATAGGTGTCCTTGTAGTTGTCGAAACCGCTGAGCTTGGCAAACTTCATCATGATGTACATGACGACAGCCAGGATGCCCATGGCCAGCAGCGGGAAGATCGCCGCGGTCCAGCCATACTGGACGAAATAGTTCACGACCTGGTTGCCGGTCGCAAAGCCGGCGCCCACGTGGGTGCCGAACCAGACAGACGCCACGGTGAAGGCGGCTGCCCAGCTGCTCTTGAGCTTTTTGTTATCCATTTTTTACCTCTCTCTTTTTTTCTCTTTTTTTGCTTTTCTCTCTTTTTTATTTCAATCCTGCCTCGTGCTCTCCTACCAACCGGGACAGGGCTCGAAATCCACACCCATGTGTTAATTTATGAACAAGTCGTTAACAACTTGGGATAGTAAATTTATAATTCTCTCACACACAAAAGTCAATAACAGCCTCTTCCAATCCCCAATTTTTTTCAGTCATTTTCTGAAAATTGTCGAGTTGCACAAAATCTTGCATGTATTTTTATGCACTCTGATTCTGGCGCTTTTGTAATATTTTATGCGATTTTAGCGCTTTGACAGCAAGAAAACAGTTGCGGCGTCTACACTTTCGTGCTATCATAACAACGCTGGGAGTGCAAATCTTTTGTCGAATTTCTGACAAGCGAGATTGGCATGTTTTTGACACAGGCCAGCGGGCTCGGCAAACGCGATTGATGAATTTTTAACCATCATTTTGCGTACACATCCAATGCCCAATGTCGATTTTGAGGGGAGCGCGCACGTTATGAAGCTCGTGACATTTGAAAAGGACGGCCGCAGCGCCGTCGGCCTGCTCAACGCGGCCGGCACTGCCGTGCATCCCGTGCCGGGCTGTGCGGACATGCAGACGCTCATCGGCATCTGGCCGGCGCTGGACACTGCCGCCGTGCTGCGCAGCGCCGCGCTGCCGCTCGAGCGCGTGCGGCTGCTCGCGCCCATCCCCCGCCCGGAGCAGGACGTGATCTGCCTGGGCATCAATTATTTTGACCACGCCAAGGAGAGCGAGGCCGTCGCCGGCAAGGGCGTCAAGGCGCCGGACACGTTCCCGATCTACTTTTCCAAGCGCGTGAACGAGGCCGTCGCCCCCGGCGGCGACATTCTCAGCCACAGCGATCTGGTCGCCGACCTCGACTATGAGGCGGAGCTGGCCGTCGTCATCGGCCGCCCGGCGTACAACGTCAGCGAGGCAGACGCGCTCGACTACGTATTCGGCTACACCATTTTGAATGACGTGAGCGCGCGCACGATCCAGAACCAGCATAAGCAGTGGTACCGCGGCAAGAGCCTCGACGGCTTCACGCCGATGGGCCCGTGGATCGTCACGCCGGACGAGTTCGACGTGCGCAGGCCGCAGAAAATCCAGAGCCGCATCAACGGCGAGCTCCGGCAGGACAGCACGACCGATCTCATGATCTTCCACGTGCCGTACGTGATCGCCGAGCTCAGCCAGGGCATGACGCTCCGCCCCGGCACGATCATCTCCATGGGCACGCCGGCCGGCGTGGGCATGGGCTTTGACCCGCCGAAGTGGCTGCACCCGGGCGACGTGGTCGCGTGCAGCATCGAGGGCATCGGCACCCTCACCAACACCGTTCGGTAATCCGCCGTCAGGCATACGCCTGCAGCGGCCGAAGATATCGCAAACAGAATCAGAAAAGGAGAGAAAAAGTTATGAAATTTGCAATGTATGGTTCCGGCGCAGCCGGCAGCGTCTTCGCTTCTTACCTGCGTAAGGGCGGTGCGGACATCATCCTCATCGACCGCTACGAGGCGCACATGAAGAAAGTCGCCGAGGAAGGCATGCACTTCACCATCCATCAGGAAGAAGATGGCGGCTACAAGGATTACGACTACCAGCTCAAGGGCTTCCGCACCTACACCACCGCTGCTGACGCGGCCGCGGCGGAGGGCAAGGTCGACGTCATCATCTACATGACCAAGGCGACCCAGCTCGAGCAGGCCATCCAGGACTCCATGCCTGTCGTCGGCGACACGACCGTTGCCGTCTCCCTCATCAACGGCCTCGGCAACGATGACAACCTCTTCAAGGTCTTCCCGAAAGAGCGCTGCATCATCGGCTCCGGCGTGCTGGGCACGGCTCTGCCCGAACCCGCACACTGCGTGTCCACCCCGGCCGGCGGCGTGCAGATGAACTTCGGCGGTGCGGTCCGCTCGGAGCTCACCGACGCGGCCTGCGCCGAGATGCTCAAGTGCTACCGTGCCGGCGGCTGCGACGCTTACTGGCGCGACGGCGAGCCGGGCACCGACAATAACATCTACAAGTTCATCTGGAAAAAGGTCTGCGTGAACGCCACCGTCAACACCGTGTGCGCCGTCCTGCGTCTGAAGATCGGCGAGGTCGAGGCGGATCCGTTCGGCCAGTGGCTGTTCCACAGCGTCATCCGCGAGACCTGCGCGGTCGCGACCGCCAAGGGCGTGCCGATGGACGCCGATGAGTTCATCGCCCACGATCACAAGGACATCGTCACCAACATCGCGGACTACTATCCGTCCATGTGCCAGGATATGCTCTTCAACCACCGCCAGACCGAGATCGACGTGCTCAACGGCAAGATCGCGGAGTACGGCGAGCAGCTGGGCATCGACACCCCGGTGTGCAAGGTCCTGTCCCAGGTCGTGCGCTGCATCCAGGGCAACTACGACAAGCAGTACCTGAAGTAATTTCAAACCCCAAGTTTTCTCTGCCGGCCGGCCAACAACCGGCCGGCAGTTTGCTAAGGAGGCAAACGCATGAAAATCGCAATGATCGGCTCCGGCGCTGCCGGCAGCGTGTTCGCCGCCTACCTGCGCAAGGGCGGCGCCGAGCTCTGGCTCGTCGATAAGTACAAGGCGCACATGGACAAGATCGCGGCCGACGGTCTGGTCTTCCGCACGCCGGAGGGCGAGGAAGTGCTCACCGGCTTCCACACGAGCGCCACCGCGCACGACATCGGCACCATGGATATGGTCATCCTCATGGTCAAGGCCACGCAGACCGCGGACGTCATGGCCGACACCATGCCCTGCATCGGGCCGGAGACGGTCGTCGTCTCGCTGCAAAATGGCCTCGGCAACGACGAGGTGCTCGCCCAGTTCGTGGAGACCGACCGCATCCTCTACGGCAGCGGCCTGATCGGCACGGAGCTGGCCGGCCCCGGCGTGTGCGTGAGCAAGCCGGAAAAGGGCATCCAGATGCACTTCGGCGCCGTGCACAACAACCCGAAGGCCGACGCCGCCGGCAAGGCGCTCGAGGCGTGCTTCCAGGCGGGCGGCTGCAACGCGAGCTTTGACGAAGACGTGCGCCCGTACATCTGGAAGAAAGTCATCGCCAACAGCGGCTATAACGGCGTGAGCGCCGTCATGCGCCTGAAGGTGAAGGAGACCTTCGCCGACCCCTACGGCCACGACATCGTCATGCATGTGTGGAAAGAGGGCTGCGCCGTCGCGCAGGCGCTCGGCATCGGCGATCTCTGGCCGCTCATGGAAAAGGAAGAGCCGAACATCGTCGCCAACCTCGGCAACTACTATCCGTCCATGGCGCAGGACGCCGTGCTGCACCAGCGCCAGACGGAGATCTCCGTGCTCAACGGCGCCATCGCGCGCTACGGCGAGCGGCTGGGCGTGCCCACCCCGTTCAACACCGTCATCACGAAGGTCATCTCCTGCATCCAGAACAACTACGACAAGCAGTATCTGGGCTGATAACGCATCCACGCATTGCATGTATCCCTACGTCAGCGCCCCGGCAGCGCCCCGGCAGCCGCCGGGGCGCACGGTTTTTCCCCATCACGATGGACGACCTGCACGCGGCCTTCCC
>OGLB01001112.1_pt1 | contig 12234 bp, 9 predicted proteins | sample 1572551 | NCBI WGS metagenome assembly OGLB01 (sample SAMEA2582003, study PRJEB24529) | metagenome | biome: Human gut stool | place: China | collected 2011
CGCAGAGGCTGGTGGATGATACCAAGAGCTATATAGCGGCAAATGAGGCTCGCATATATCCTCCGGACACAGAACTTAAGCCTGGCGACAGGGTGAGACATAAGGTGTTCGGCGAGGGAGTGATAACCGATATAAGAGGTGATATAGGCTGCTATGTCATCAAGTTTGACAAGGTGGCAACGGAGAGAAATCTGAAGATAGGGACGGGACTTGAGAAACTTGGGTGATGAAATAGGAGCTGGTAAAAATACAGAGAATCATATTTAAAAGTAGACAGGGACAGATCATTTCAATGGTGGCTGTCCCTTTTATGTTGTCTTTTGCGAAAAAATAGTACAGAAAATTAAGTAGAATTGCATAAAGAGGTTTGAAAGTAGGTATGGCAAAAGGATGGTTAAAATCGATAATCACTAGAAAAGAATAAGGTAAGAGGTGATCTTGGAATCACATATGATGTTGATGTTTTACGACTTATAGGAGAGTTTGAAAAGAAAGGTCTGTTTGTTGGAAGTGTAGTCATAACTAAGTTTACAGGACAGAGTGCAGAAACTAACTATAATTGTAAAATAATATATAAAACTATACTTTTGTAGTTTATATTAACTTATTTTATTTATAATTAGAGGATGGAAATATGAATCGTGATATTGTAAAAATTGCCTAAAAAAATTAAAATCAAGTGTATATTATGACAAAACACAATTGATATTACGAGATGCTTTGGTTGAGTATGAAACATCAGATATTGATTCAAAATTGGATGTGTTGTTTGGAAAGTTATCCAATGAAGAAGACCGTGGAAGATTAGTAGATGATATAATGACAAGTATTAGCTATAATGCATTTCATATAAATCAACGTCGTACGTCTTCGATCATTAAATTGTAATTAAAGAGAAAAAATTAGAGCGTATACGAGAAAAATTGAAAACAAAGAATGAAGGAATTGAAGTTTGGGTATTGTTTGGGAAGTGGCAAGATAAAGATGTGTACGGAGAATAATTAATGAATAAAGAAGGTATAGAAAAAATAAAAAAATATCCATATAAAGATGGTGTGATTTCTATAATAGGTGCTAGTATCACAATAATAGTAGGTCTTTTGACGTTGCTTACATGTATATACGAATCAGATATCATAATAAATAATAAGTTATATATTTATTTTGTTTCTATTGTTTTGATAATATATGGATTGCTGTGGTTATGGATAGGATTTAAAGCTATAAATTCAAATAGGGAATTGAATAAAAAATTAGGGGGAATGGCATATAAATTTGACTACAAAAAAGAATTAAAAAAATATAAAGTTATTGGAAGAATGGAAAAACAAAAAGAAGTGTATTATTTTGAAAAATATATGGAGTGGAAAGTATATGTAGAACAACAATATAGTACGCTGATCAATAATGAAAATTTCTACAGGTTTTTAAATAGAGAATATCGTAATGTGAAAAAAGAAGAAACTATCGATAAATATATAATGATACCAATTGAATTACTCATTCCACAAATAATGATAAGCTTAAACGAATGGAATCTCTCGGAAAAAATTATAATAGTAATTAGTATTATTTTATTGATAGAAATTGTTTTAATTAATAAATTATATGAAGATATCGAGTGCGTTCACTTTTTTGAGGATTTTATTGAAATAATATATCCGAAAAATGTTGTTAACAAGGAGAATACATGAAAGAGAGAATACAGATAATTACATATAGTGGAACTGAAAAAAATTTTAAAGATAATAATGTTGTATTAAGTAAGATATCCACACCTAGATCGCTGGATGAATTTGATATAAACATAATTATGTTGACTGATAAAGAAATATGGGAAAGCAAGAGCAAAACTATAAATAAGGTTAATTGTAGTAATGATTTGAAAAATTTGGGTGTCATGATAAATTATATGCATAATACCCAAATACTTATAGTATTGCCTCAAAATTGTACATATTATTATTACTATGATCATATTCGTGGTCATGGTTATTTCAATAATTCTGAATTAAAAGACATGTTAGACGAATTAAGTAGTCAAATATTGAATGATTTATGTAATATTTTAGATGTTATGAGACTGAATTATGAAAATACATTGACTAAAATTGGAAACAAAGAATATAAGGCAGCATTTTATTTTCAAGTGAATGATGGCATTTTAAAATCTAAAAAAAGTAATAAGTCAACAGTAGTTCGATTGCATAACATTGGATACGCTACAACATTAGAGATGTTAGAAAAAGATGATATGCTTTGTCTTTTGCGAGAATTACATTTAATTGAGCAGAAAGATAGTGCGCCAGATTGGATTAAAGAAATACCGATGTTTGACGATGATGTACAAAGAGATTTGATTGCAAATAAAAAAAATGAAATAGCAGAATTGAATCAAGTAATTAAGGTGGCTCAGGGTAAACTTGATAATAACATGCATTTTAAATCTATTTTGTATACATCTGGAGATGATCTTGTTGAGGTTGTGTTCGAAATATTACAGAATATGTTAGGGTGTGACTTGTCAGAGTTTGTGGACAAGAAAAAAGAAGATTTCCTTTTTGATATAGGGGGACATATTTATATAGGAGAAATAAAAGGAGTAAATCATAATGTAAAAAATGAAAATGTTTCACAGTTGGATGTTCACTATCAATCATTTTTAGAAGAACATCCAGAATTTACTGAAAACGATATATCGGCTATTCTCATAATGAATCACCAGAAAAACAAGCCTGTAACCGAGAGAGAAAATGTGCATGAACAACAAATAAATTTGGCAAAAAGAAATGGTAGTTTAATAATAGAGTCATATATTTTATTAAAAATGTATGATAAATATACCAAGAATGAGTTAACTAGAGAAGAATGTATAAATATGTTTCAAGAGGAAGGATTGTTAGTTTTATAATTGGTAGGTTAATATGGGATTATTTGAAATACTAAAAGGCGAACAGCCAGGCATAATAACCTCACTCCTACATTACAGAAATGTAGGGCAGTACGGTGAGTATTTAACAGAATATGCACTTACACATGACAACATAGCTGGTGATCTTGTTGTCCTCAAGAATGTTTATGTTCCGACAGGCAGCAAGACTACGGAAATAGATATGTTGATGATACATGAGAAGGGCATATTTGTAATCGAGAGTAAGAATTACAGCGGGTGGATATTTGGCGATTGCAATCAGTTGAACTGGACACAGAGCTTTCCGAATGGGGAGAAACATAAGTTTTATAATCCAATAAAGCAGAACAGGACACATATAAAGGCGTTGGCAGAATATCTGGGAAAGCCAGTGTCAGAATTTATGTCGTACATAGTATTTTCTGAGAGGTGTACATTGAAGAAAGTACCGCCAGATACATCGGATGTTATAATAGTGCGTAGACCACATATGCTTAATAGATTACGATCTCAGCTTAACGGTATGTCAGTTAAGTATACTCATGATGAGATAGTGGCGATGAAAGACAAGCTGACAAATCTGACCAATAAGAGCACCGCTGAAAAGAAACAGCATATTGAAAATATCAAGACAAAGTGTCCGTTCTGTGGTAGTGATCTTGTGAAACGAAATGGTAAATATGGTGCGTTCTGGGGATGTAGCGCATATCCGAAGTGCAAATTCACAAGACAACTGAACAAGGACTACTAGGTGAGAGAGGTGTTTGTAACATATTAATCAGGGAAATGATTCATTACTGAGAGTTATATATAAGATGCTAATCTAGAGAAATATTGGAATCAAAGACCGGCAATGAGTTATTGAATTGACAGTTGCTGGTCTTTTTAATGTTAGTGAATTGGAATTAAACGAATGTTTTGTGTGGAGAAAAATGGACATAAGATGATGTAAAATAGTATCTTAGAATGAGTGCATGGAAAATGACATTATGGTCAGAGCAGAATAGTAATCATACATAGTGAAAAATAAATTTTGCATTTAGATAAATATAATATACAATATTATAAAGTATAAGCAAATCAAAAATATAAAATATATACTATTCGAGAAAATGAAATATACAATATATAATGATAATAAAAAATCCTAAGTAAAAACTTAGGATTGATACACACACTGTGTAACCGGAAACCGGCGATTTGGTAAAAACTTTATTTGAACTCGCAATGTAAATTCATTTACACATTACATCATGAAAGGGGAATTGTCAATATGCAAACTAAGAAAGTGGATGAGTATTATGTAGGATTTGATATAGGAACAAATTCTGTAGGATATGCCGTAACAGACAAAAATTATAATCTTATAAAGCATGGTGGTGAGCCGATGTGGGGAAGTCATGTATTTGAGGCAGCATCGACTGCACAGGAGCGAAGAACTTTTCGAACAGCAAGACGTCGAAACGACAGAAAAAAACAAAGAATAGCGTTGGTTTCAGAAATATTTGCGCCGGAAATAGCAAAAGTCGATCCTAGATTTTTTATCAGGCGAAGAGAAAGTGCATTGTTTAGGGATGGCGTAGATATAAAGGATAGATATGTGGTATTTAATGATGATGATTTCACGGACAAGGATTATTATGATATATATCCAACAATACATCATCTTATATATGATCTTATGTCAAATAAAGAAAAACATGATATACGTCTTGTATATATGGCATGTGCATATTTAGTCGCACATAGAGGTCATTTTTTGAGTGAAGTAAGCAAAGATAATATTGAGGATGTGCTAGATTTTGATGTGGTATATTGCAACTTCCTTAATGTTATGGATAATTATGCAGAAATTCCATGGAAGTGTGATATATCAAAGTTTAAGGAGATATTGAAGAAGAAACAGACGGTTACCAACAAAGAGAGAGAGTTCCTTCAGTTACTGAATGAAGGAAAGAAGTTTAAAACTTCTGAAGAAGATGATGTGAGTAGAGAAGGGTTGGTAAAACTCCTGAGCGGTGGAACTTATGAATTGGGTAAGTTGTTTCCTAAGCTTATATTTGAAGAAAAGGTATCTGTATCGTTTAATATGGCCGAGGAAGATTTTGCTATGGTCTTGCAGCAACTTGGTGATGAGGGAGATATTATCAGCTCTCTAAGAAATGTATATGATTGGGCAATTTTGTCTGACGTTCTTAATGGGAAGAATAGTGTATCTGAAGGAAAAATAACAGTATATGAGCAGCATAAAAAGGATCTTTCTTTCCTAAAGTATTTTGTGAAAAAATACATCCCCAATAGATACTATGAGGTATTTAGAGATGGAAATATTGTTGGCAATTATGTGTCATATTCATATAATCTAAAAAATGTTCAGAATGTATCAAAGTTTAAGGGAGCAAAGAAGGATGTATTTTGTGATTACATTAAGAAAGTAGTAAAAGATATCAAAGTTGATGATGAAGACAAGGTAGAATATGAAGATATGATGTTCAGACTGGATACATATTCTTTTATTCCTAAACAAGTGGAGAATGATAACAGAGTTATTCCGTATCAATTGTATTATTACGAATTGAAAATAATACTTGATAATGCCAGTTCCTATTTGGAGTTTCTTGATGAAAAGGATATGGATGGATATACCAGTAGGGAAAAACTCCTGTCTATTATGGAATTTCGTATTCCATACTATGTTGGACCACTGAGAACAGATAATGGACAGCATGGTTGGATGAAGAGGAAGGCTGAGTGAAGGATTTACCCATGGAATTTTGAGGATAAGGTAGATCTTGATGCCAGCGAACAGGAATTCATTAATCGTATGACTAATTCGTGTACTTATTTGCCTGGAGAAACAGTGGTTCCCAAGTATTCATTATTATATTGTAAGTTCAATGTGCTTAATGAGATAAATAATATTAAGATTAATGACTGTAGTATTCCAATTGAACATAAGCAGGGAATTTATAAACTGTTCGAGAGGTATAGGAAAGTTACCCTAAAGAAGATAAAAGATTTTCTTATATCAAATAATCTTTTACATCCAGAAGATGTTATTTCGGGTATTGATGTTACTATAAAATCTTCTTTGAAGTCATATCATGATTTTAAAAAACTACTTGAAAGTTGTGTATTAAAGGAAAATCAGGTCGAGGCAATAATTGAAAGATTAACATACAGTGAAGATAAGGGTCGAATACTTAGATGGTTACACATGGAATTCCCAGATTTGTCAGATGACGATGTTAAGTATATCTCTAAACTGAAATATAGTGATTTTGGAAGACTATCTCGTAAGTTACTAGTTGGTATAAGGGGATGTAATAAAGATACTGGTGAAGTTGACTCTATTATGGGAATGTTGTGGTCTACGAATGACAATATGATGAAATTATTGTCAAACTCATATACATTTATTGAGGAGATAGAGGCAATAAAAAATGAATACTATGTTGAGCATCCAGCAAATCTTGATAGCATGCTTGATGAAATGTATGTAAGTAATGCAGTGAGAAGACCAATACATAGAACATTGGATATATTAAGTGATATACGTAAGGTGTGTGGTAAGAATCCTTCAAAAATATTTGTTGAAATGGCTCGTGGTGGTGGAGAAAAAGGAGTGCGTACAAAATCTAGAAGAGACCAGATCAGCGAGTTATACAAGAATATGGATAAAGCGGAAGTTCGTGAGCTGTCAGAACAATTAGAAGGTAAAACAGACAATGAATTGCAGAGTGAGGTACTGTTTTTATATTTTATGCAGCTTGGAAAGTGTGCATATACCCAGAAAACAATTGATATTGATAAACTTAAGACAAACATTTATAACGTTGATCATATATACCCTCAGAGCTATGTCAAGGATGATAGTATAACCAATAAAGTCCTTGTTATTTCTGAGGAGAATGGCCAGAAAGGTGATAAATATCCGATTAGTAAAGATATAAGGGAAAAAATGCAGCCATTTTGGTATAGATTGCTGTCCAATAAACTTATATCAGAAGAGAAATATAGGAGACTTACTCGTTGTACATCATTTACAGAGGAAGAGCTTACAGGTTTTATAAACAGACAGCTGGTGGAGACTCATCAGTCTACAAAGGCAGTGACAACAGTATTTAGAACATTATTCCCAGATGTAGAGATTGTATATTCTAAGGCGGGATTGGTATCTGAATTTAGAAAAGAATTTGATATGTTGAAGACAAGAAGTGTTAATGATCTTCATCATGCTAAGGATGCATATCTTAATATCGTGGTTGGAAATGTGTATCATTGTAGATTTACAAAGAATTTTTATATAACGCAGAAATATTCACTGAAGACAAAGACTTTGTTTACGCATAGTGTCAAATTGGGAGATGATGTGATTTGGAATGGACAAGAGTCTATAGGTAATGTAAGAAAAGTGTTGGCAAAGAATAATATACATTATACTAAATACCCATTTATGAGAAAAGGAGGATTGTTCGATCAGATGCCGGTGAAAGCTGCAGCTGGATTAATTCCAAGGAAGACAGGTCTGGATACAGAAAAGTATGGAGGATATAATAAGTCTACAGCCACAGCATTTTTACTTGTTAAATACAAGGAAAAGGGCAAGCAGGAAGCGATGATAATGCCTGTGGATTATATGTATTCGGAAAAGGTTTTCTCTGATAATGAATACGCATTGAAATATTCAAAGGAAAATATTAAAAAGATATGGGGAAGGACGGAAGACCAAGTTATAGATGTATCTTTGCCGCTTGGACTCAGACCTATTAAGATAAATACTATGTTGTCATTTGATGGTTTTAGGGCTTGTATTACAGGAAAGGCTAATGCAGGGCAAAAAATTGGTTTTACTTCTATGATGCCATTGGTAATTGGAAATGAGTGGGAAAATTATATAAAAAAGATTGATAATTATATAGAAAAGAAAGGTAAGAATAAAAACATTACTTTAAATGAAAAAAATGATGGTATATGTGGTGAAAAGAATGAAAAATTATATTGTATATTAACTGATAAAATTATTAATAACATATATAGTATTCCATTTAATTCTCAACAAAAAATATTAGAAAATGGATATGATAAATTTAAAAAACTTGATATTGAAAGACAGGTGTATTTCTTACAGAACCTTGTGTTAGTTCTTAAGTCCGGACGAGCAGGAAGTTGCGACATGTCTGCGATAGGTGGCAGTAAAAATGCAGCGACATTTGCTTTTGGATCAAAACTCTCTCTTTGGGCAAAGAAATTTCAAAAAGTATATTTGATAGATAATTCTTCATCTGGTATATATCAGAACATGTCAGATAATTTATTGGATATTATTAAATAGTATTTTGAATAGGAGTTCAGGATGGGTTTTAGAACACTTGTGATAACAAAAAGAGCTAAGCTTAATCTGACAATGGGTTTTCTTGAAATAAGAGGAGAAGAAACATTAAAAGTTTTTCTTGATGATATAGATATACTTATTATTGATAATCAAGCAGTTTCGATGACGGCAGCATTGGTTACAGAACTGATCAAGAAAAAAATTAAAATAATTTTTTGCGATGATAAAAGAAATCCTCAGTCGGAAATTATTCCTTATTATGGTAGTGGAGATTGCTCAAGAAAGATAAAAACACAAATTGCATGGCAAGATGATATAAAGACAAAAGTTTGGACATCTATAGTGCGGGAGAAAATTATTAAACAGTCGGATTTTTTGTTGGAACTTGAGAAAGAACGTGAGTATAAATTACTTAAGCAATACATAGATGATTTGTCATATGGGGATAAGACTAACAGAGAGGGGTTGGCTGCTAAGGTATATTTCAACGCCTTGTTTGGCATGGATTTTAATAGAAATGAGGATATCCCAAGAAATGCAGCTTTGAATTATGGATATTCGTTATTGCTTTCCATTTTCAACAAAGAAATAATTTATAATGGGTATATGACACAGCTAGGGTTGTTTCATGATAATAAATTTAATCCGTTCAATTTAGCATCTGATTTGATGGAACCATATAGAATTTTGGTTGATAGAATTGTATATGGAAGTAATTGGGAGCAATTTGACGCTAATGATAAGAGAAAAATGCTTAGTTTACTGGAACAGGAGATAACAATATCAGGTAATAAGCAAGTTCTCACGAATGCTATAAGAATATATGTAAGAAGTGTTTTTGACGCCCTGTGCGACAGAAATGTAGAGGAGATATTGTATTATTCAATATGAGTTATAGGTATATGAGAATTTTAGTAATGTTTGATCTTCCGACTTTGACGTCGGAAGATCGAAGAAATTATAGAAAATTTAGGAAAGATTTATTGAAAAGTGGTTTTTATATGTTGCAGGAGTCGGTGTATTGCAGGATGGTCCTTAATCAGTCGGCAGAAAACAATGTTCGAGCCGCACTTAAAAGAATGAAACCACCTTCTGGCTCAGTTATGGTTCTATCTGTTACAGAGAAACAATTTGCAAAGATTGATTACATAACGGGAAATATTAAAACGGATGTTTTGACATCTGATGATAGGATTACAATATTATGAAGATTGCGTATAGAGAATTAAAAAATGTTATAGATGTTAATACAGAAATGATAACAGGTTTGGTAATTGAGAATCCTGAATTCATGTACAAGATGTTACAGGAATTCAGGAAAGCAACAGAAGGATTGGATAGCGATATAGTTGTGTCGGACAATGAAACCCCAATCCCTGCTCAAAAAACAATAGCATATATAACTGATTTTGTTGATTTTACACTGAATCAGAAGACCTTGATATCAAAGATTATGAGCGAGTTGGATAAAAAATCTAAAAATGAATTATATTACGAAAAATCAGAGCAGTTATTAGAAACTATTGAAATGTATATAGAAAGTATTGCAGGTGATTTGCCATGTGAGATTAATTGCCAAAAGTTAAATATGTTAGCTGTTATAAAAGCTGCAGGTATAGAAATAATTGATGATTATGATACTTTGGAAGAGAGAATACTTGCATATATGGATTTATCTAGGGAGTATGAGGGTAAGAAGCTTTTTGTGTTTGTGAATCTTAGAAGTGTGGTATCATATGCTACATTACAGCTTATGATGGATACAGCAATAACTAGGGAGTATAGAGTATTGCTTATTGATAATATGGATTATAAAAAATTATCATGTGAGAGCAGGATTATAATTGATAATGATTTGTGTGTGATATGATGTTATGGTATTAGGAAAGATATGTGTTGATATTTATTGTATAAGAATGTATAACAAAGATGTGGATTTACATACCAGTTGCAAGCTGGATTTTCAAAATTTGAGGTTTGAGAGTAATGTAAATTCATAGAGGTATAAGACACCCAAGCATTCCCAGGAACAACCTGGATGTTTGAGAGTAATGTAAATTCATAGAGGTATAAGACGGGTGTGCAGTACCAGCATACCCGTGCATGGTTTGAGAGTAATGTAAATTCATAGAGGTATAAGACGGCATGAAAAAGTTAGTTGATACAGTCATTGTTTGAGAGTAATGTAAATTCATAGAGGTATAAGACTGAATATGTCGCAAGGCGAAACTCATACGGTTTGAGAGTAATGTAAATTCATAGAGGTATAAGACTGACGTTACAGAAGTCAACAGCAATCAGCGTTTGAGAGTAATGTAAATTCATAGAGGTATAAGACTCTCACAGGCGTTATATTCACAAGTCGCAGTTTGAGAGTAATGTAAATTCATAGAGGTATAAGACAGCAAATGTATTAAATGAATACATTATAGGTTTGAGAGTAATGTAAATTCATAGAGGTATAAGACAGCATTGCAAATATGACATTGTGGGAATGTGTTTGAGAGTAATGTAAATTCATAGAGGTATAAGACCAGTGCGCTTTTTTCTTGTACGGCATGGGAGTTTGAGAGTAATGTAAATTCATAGAGGTATAAGACATAATCAGATGTGAACGTGAACAGATCTTGTTTGAGAGTAATGTAAATTCATAGAGGTATAAGACCCCTCGGTTTGTAGTGCTTGCTGCTGATGGTGTTTGAGAGTAATGTAAATTCATAGAGGTATAAGACGAGTGGTTATCTTTATCAGAACATGTCTTTGTTTGAGAGTAATGTAAATTCATAGAGGTATAAGACAGCACAGGCGGCTGAGTATGCGAATCTGGCGTTTGAGAGTAATGTAAATTCATAGAGGTATAAGACAAGATAGAAGCAAGGCAAATATGGTACAGCGTTTGAGAGTAATGTAAATTCATAGAGGTATAAGACTATCAGGAGCATCCGTGGAATGAGGGAGCTGTTTGAGAGTAATGTAAATTCATAGAGGTATAAGACTATATTGATGATTGCCACCTCCTATTCCCAGTTTGAGAGTAATGTAAATTCATAGAGGTATAAGACTGTGAGCAGGGCAGCCAAGAGAGGGATGAAGTTTGAGAGTAATGTAAATTCATAGAGGTATAAGACTGTGTCCTCAAATGTATTTCCGGGGACATTGTTTGAGAGTAATGTAAATTCATAGAGGTATAAGACGGGTGGTGTGCGATGGATTGACTCTTATCAGTTTGAGAGTAATGTAAATTCATAGAGGTATAAGACAATTGACGTAACATTTGATAATATACGTGCGTTTGAGAGTAATGTAAATTCATAGAGGTATAAGACAAAGGGGGTGAATGATATGGAGTTTTCAGCGTTTGAGAGTAATGTAAATTCATAGAGGTATAAGACACTCATGCTGCAGATCCCGGACGCAATCAAGTTTGAGAGTAATGTAAATTCATAGAGGTATAAGACTGCGGGTACTGTATTTGACCTCAATAATCAGTTTGAGAGTAATGTAAATTCATAGAGGTATAAGACGTGCTCTAACTTCTCCAGCCGCGTTATAAGTTTGAGAGTAATGTAAATTCATAGAGGTATAAGACTTCTTTGATGTCTCTTTCTACCCATTCAGGTTTGAGAGTAATGTAAATTCATAGAGGTATAAGACAAAGAAAAAAGACAGAACCCCAAAAACATGGTTTGAGAGTAATGTAAATTCATAGAGGTATAAGACTCAAAAAACTACTTAATTACTTTAGAGATGTTTGAGAGTAATGTAAATTCATAGAGGTATAAGACCAGCACACATGCATTATCGTTTGCGCTTTCGTTTGAGAGTAATGTAAATTCATAGAGGTATAAGACGGAATCGGAAAGTCAACGATCAACAACATCGTTTGAGAGTAATGTAAATTCATAGAGGTATAAGACATCTCAGGGTAGAGAGGATAGGGCTGAAGGTTTGAGAGTAATGTAAATTCATAGAGGTATAAGACACTAAC
>OGLB01001113.1_pt1 | contig 12222 bp, 8 predicted proteins | sample 1572551 | NCBI WGS metagenome assembly OGLB01 (sample SAMEA2582003, study PRJEB24529) | metagenome | biome: Human gut stool | place: China | collected 2011
CTCGCCGATGACGCCGAGGCCGTGCGCGTCGTCGACCATGACGCGTGCACCGTATTTCTGCGCCAGCGCGCAGATCTCGGGCAGGTTGGCAATGTCGCCGCCCATGGAGAACACGCCGTCGGTCACGATCAGGCAGCCTGCCGTTTCCGGCACCTTCTGGAGCTTCTTTTCCAGATCCGCCATGTCGTTGTGCATGAAGCGCAGCATTTTTCCGTAGGAGAGGCGGCAGCCGTCATAGAGGCTGGCGTGGTTTTCACGATCCATGATGACGTAATCGTGCATACCGACAATGGCGCTGATGATGCCGAGATTGGACTGGAAGCCCGTCGAGAAGGTCACGACGGCGTCCTTGCGCAGAAATTTTGCCAGCTCGTCCTCCAGCTCCAGATGCAGCTTGAGCGTGCCGTTCAGGAAACGGGAGCCGGAGCAGCCGGAGCCGAGCGTCTCATAGGCGTGCATACCGGCTTTGACGACTGCTTCGTTCGTCGTCAGGCCGAGATAGTTGTTGGAGCCGAGCATGATGCGGCGCTTGCCCTCCATAATGACCTCGGTATCCTGCCGGGATTCGAGCGCGTGGAAATAGGGATAGATGCCCAGATCCCGGACCTCATCCTGAATATAGCGCTGATTGCATTTTTCGAAAATATCCATAGTGTCCTCCTTCGTTACAGAAGCGTACCGAGCGCCAGCAGCACGCGTTCTGCGCTGCAAAGCTCCTCAGGCGTGAACTGCGCGGAGAGCGCAGCGACCTTTTTCTGCATTTCTTCTTCATTTTCATCAAACTCTTGGGCAAAAGTTATAAATTCATTCAAATTTTGAATTCTATTTTGAGATTGCGGTGTATTTTCATTTTCTAATTCTTTTACATAACCCGTTTCATTTAACAAGAGATTAATTAAATTAGCAACAGGTATTTCATCTATTTGATTCATCATCTCAAAAATAATTCTAGACAAATCATCAAGTTTTGATACAAAGCGGCTGCTTAAACCGTCAATTGCCGCCGCGTTGGAAACAGCCTCAAACAAGCTTACATTGTTGGCAGCGGCGTAAGCCTGAATTTTTGCCAGCGAAGCGTCGCCAATGCCGCGCTTCGGCACGTTGATAATGCGCAGCAGGCTCAGTGAATCGGCCGGGTTAAAAATTACGCGCAGATAGGCAATGATGTCTTTAATTTCCTTACGCTCGTAAAACTTTAGACTTCCAACCATGTTATAACTAATGCCGCTTTTAACCAGCATTTCTTCAAAAATACGGCTTTGTGCATTTGTACGGTAAAGTACAGCCATATCACCTAGTTTTTTGCCTTTTGTTTGTTGTAAATTTTGTACTTGTTCAATAACAAATCTGGCTTCATCACGTCCATCGTTAGCACAAAAATAAGTAATTTCAGCTCCGCCTTTATTATCAGTCCACAAATTTTTCGGCTTGCGGCCGGTATTGTTTTCAATCACCGCGTTGGCAGCATCCAGAATAATCTGCGTGCTGCGGTAGTTCTGTTCCAGTTTAATTACTTTGGCGTCAGGGTAATCTTTTTCAAAGTCCAGAATGTTTTGAATATCGGCGCCGCGCCAGCCGTAAATGCTCTGGTCGGCATCACCTACAACGCAGATGTTGCGATGCTTTTCCGCTAAAATTTTTGTCAGCAAATACTGAACATGGTTAGTATCTTGGTATTCGTCTACTAGCAGATAATCAAAGCGCTCCTGATATTTTTCGCGCACCTCTTTGTTTTCCTGCAATAATTTAATAGAAAGCATCAAAAGGTCATCAAAATCAAGCGCATTGTTTAATTTTAACTGAGTTTGATATCTTTCATAAACTTCTGCTACTTTTTTATCATTAAAATCAACAGAATCAATACTTTGTGAAAAATGTTCAGCATCTATTAACTTATTTTTAGCGTCAGAAATTTTATTCAGAATTTTATTTGGGCTAAATCTATTATCATCAATATTTAATTCTTTTAAAATACCCTTTATTAACTTTTTGGTGTCATCGGTATCGTAAATAGCAAAATTTTTATTATACCCGGGCAGCTTATCTATTTCCATACGCAAAAAACGCGCGCAGAAAGCGTGGAAGGTAAACAGCCACACATCCTTGGCAGCCGGGCCGCTCATATTGTTAACGCGCTCACGCATTTCGGCAGCAGCCTTGTTGGTAAAGGTAATTGCCAAAATGCGGTATGGGCGCACGCCCTTTTGCAAAAGGTTGGCCACGCGGCAGGTAAGCACTTTGGTTTTGCCGCTGCCTGCGCCTGCCATAATCAGCATCGGCCCTTCGGTATTAATAACAGCTTCCGCCTGCTGCGGATTCAGTCCGTAAGTACAATCAACAGTCATTCTTTCCTCCATAAAACACTAACTAAATACATTCATTCTATATCAGCTTAACTTTATTATTATTCTCCCCTTCCTCAAATTTTCCTGCCGCATTGCCGTAAATCTTTAATGTAATTTTCGCAAGTACTCTCTTAAAATTTCATCAGTTATAACTGATGAAATTTCAGACTGTCGAAAAACCTTTCGTTATTCAAATATTTATTAAAATAACAATTGCTGAATCTAGTTATTTTGCTGGTTTACAGACAACTAATTTTTCTTGGTATACTAAATTGTAGAATTTTTCTACAAGCTGATGCCATGGAAATAATTCCATGGCGAGATGGTTCCATACTCTTAAAATTATATTTATGAAAACTGCTTTTTTCTTATGGTCTTAAAAAAGAAAATATTGTATAATTATTGTATAACATAGTAAAATGTTGAATTTTACAAATAAGGATTGCAATATAAGGAGCCATTCTAATGTCTGATTTGTTAGGTATAATTGCCCCTCTCAAGAAATTTTTATCAAAGACTGCGGAGAAAATTTATGCCCCTCTAAGCAGCAATAATGAAATACTATCTTTGAGCGCAGATCGCATTTATACTATTCCAGATTTTCAACGCGAAATTCGTTGGGTCAATGAAAATGTTGCTCAATTAATCGACGACATATATTCCGGTCCTAAATATTTAGGAAATGTTATTCTAACACAATATTCGGATGATCGGTTCTCTATAATTGATGGACAACAGCGCATAACTATTTTGATTATGATACTTTCATGCATTAAAAAGTATTTTGACGAGCAAATCGATATTTTTTCTCCGTGTAAACTTGAGATTGAGAGTTTTGCTGAGTTTTCTAACATCCTGTTAAAAAACTTCCCTCAAGATTTATTAAAAGATAAAGCTATAGTACAATCCGACAAACTACATCAGCGTTATAAGTATTATAATTTATGGCAATATATTTCTAAACACCCTGTAATTACTGATCAGATTAGTGCGGAAAATCTTTTAGAAAATCTAGGGAAGAGCACCATTAACATTATTCTGAATAAATCCACAGATATCGGTGATGGAATTAGATATTTTATTGATGTCAATCTTAAAGGAAAACAACTAGATACTGAAGATATTTTCAAAAGTTACTTGTTCAAATATGACCCTCGTAAAGAGATTAGGGATGAGTGGTATAGATTTAAAGAAAATACCACCAAAGCTGATGTACTCAAAATGAATTATCCGCTGCTAAAATTTCTTGAGCATTACTTCTACTGTGATTTGTATAAAGATGAAAAATATAGAGGATTAGAATTTGGCGAAGATTTCTTAATCAAAAAAGAATTCAAAACACGAGGAGAGGGCCCTAAAACATTTCGTGAGGGAATACATATTATTGAATTAATCCGAAACAAAACATATATGTTGAATTCTCTTAGCAATCTTAATAATGCTATTGAGATTATGATAAAAATTGTGGAGAGCCGGTCGACAACGCAAAATTTTGAAACTTATTTTAAGTATAAAGATGAAAAGGGCAAGAAAGAAGAATTGGATCAAGTTGAGATTAAAATAATTCATAATATTATGAGGAAAATTCTAAAAGATAGTAAGACTTTACCCAAAGCATTAATTATGAAATATATTCTTTCAACTCTTTTGAACAAAGACCCACAATCGAAAGAGTCTCTTCAAAAAATTTATGGCGTATATGTTTTAGCTGTTTTATTTACGGTGTTTGAAAACAAGAAAAGTAAAGATGTGTTATTAAGTGTATTAAAAGCAGATAATAAAATTTGGTATTCAGAACTAATTAGTCAAATTAATTCTTATTTTTCACCAGAAAAAATTACCGACACAAGGTTACTTGCACAGTACAAACTTGCTGCCAATGAAGAAGAGGAAGATTATCGATTTAGATGCAAGTCATTGGCGACATTGTACAACTTTTTCAGGATCAATGGAAACAAAGTATCAATTGCTAATGGAAAGGCAAAGGAATTATACGATTTTATAGAAAACGATGATGCTTTTACTGTTGAACACTTCATTGTGAGTGACACTAATTCGAAAAAAACTATAGTTGTTTTGAAAGGGCAAGAATTAGAATATGAATATGAGCAAAAGTTTTATAAAAAATATGTAAATAGTCTCTTTAACTTTATATTTATTTCAAGTATCCTCAACTCTCAACTGAGAAACTACTGGCTTCCTCATAAAATGTCGCAAATAAAGTCGAAAGAATTAGAGTGTGATTATTCTCGTATGTATTTAGAAAACATCAAAAAATTGAGTTCTAATATGAAGAAAATTCCACAAGGCAAGACCCAATACAAAGATAAAATGGATTTATATTTTTCCCGCGACTTTAAAGACCAATATATTGAGTTTGCCAGAGTTATCCTAAAAGCAGTTATAGAAAAGATAAAAACGGTATAAAAGCAGCTGGCAGAAATTCTAGTTAAATTTCTGCCAGCTGCTTTAAATTACAGGTTTAAATCCAAATTTAGTAGATTATTATAGAAGCGCATTCCATATCTGGATTCATTTTTTAATAACTTAGCACCACGGTCCAAATGTGCTTTAACCAAGATGGGGAAGAAATCTTCATCCGATAAAGGGGCTTTCTTCTCCATGACGAGCAATGCTTTAAATAACCCCTCATATTCTCCGAATATAGTCTGTCTATTTAATTCAAGCCCCTCAGTGTCAGCGGAAAAGTCTTCATCTGAAAGAGAGCCAAACCGAATAGAAAGGGCGATTGCTATTTTTGACAGTGCGAAAGGCTGAAGTCCTTGGGAAGTTCTAAGATCTTCAAAGATTTTCATAGTTTCTTTTGAGGTCCTTAATTTATAGATCAAGCAATCACCTCCTTGAAATACACTCCTCTACTCACAGATGTAGTGCCATCTTCTTGGTGCTCTATTAAATAGACATCAGAGATTTTTGGAGAAAGAACCGCAATTCCTTCATTATTAATCTCTTCATCGGTAGACAAGATAATGACCTGTCCTGGAAGCTGAGAGAAAAAGTGATCTATAATGTTTCTTCTATGTTCACTATCAATACGTGCTAGAGGGGTATCAATGACAAACGGAAGTTCTGAAGTCCGAATTTCAGTAAGAGATTGATAGAGAGACATTACAAAGATCTGCTGCTCACCAGCAGAAAAATGTTGCTCTACTTTTATTGGTACAGTAATCTTTCCGTCACTGAATGAGCTATCTTTAATTATCTTATAAGCGCGTTCACCGATGTTAGTTAATACATACTCTTCTCCGTATTCTTGAACTTCTTTCAAAATATGGGCAATATCAACTTCTTGCATCTTATAGGCGATCACTTCAAATGCAGAGTCGATATAAATCCCATCAATTAAATCTGTCTTACTAATGAGATTATGGAAATTTCGAGAAAAAGCCTTTTCAACCTTTGAGATGTATTTAGCATATAGATTCTGTTTCAATTCACTAAATGCCAACAATGCTCTGGCTGCCATATCAGAAACGGATTTTTCTTTTAGCATAGCGCGATATTTTTCGTATGTCTTCTGATATGCTTTTTCCGCTGTCTGCATAACAATTTCTGCTTCTGACAAAGCATTTTTCCCAGCAAAAGATTGTTGCCTTGCTGTATCCAGCTGCAAAAGTAGTTCATTCTTTTTGGCTAGATAATGATTAGAGTCAAGGACTTCCTTTGAGTCCATTTGTGCGCGCAGTTCTTTTGTGCGCGCCAAAGATTCTTCTAAAGATTTTTCTACATAAATGAGACTTTGAATGTCGTAATTTTGATAGTGATGAATCTTTGCAAGCAATTCCATAGAATCATTTTCGGATATTTGTAAAAACTCTACTTCATGTTCAGATATGTCTTCTCGCAGTGTCTTATATAGGGCAAGCATAAATTCATCAAAAAGTTTAATATGAAGTGAATCGCCCCCTACCTTCAGTTCCTGCTGTAATTTTTCCTTTAAGTGCGGATCGGAAAATTTCTCTTTGAAGAAGCGATTTCGCTTTAGCTTCCCTTCGACAGTCAATTGGTGTTTAAGTGCTTGCAATTGATCTTTTAAGATTATGAACGGAATCACATCGTTAGCCGCTGCTTTTAGAATATGTCGTAGTTCATCACGCTTGGATTCTTCCTCTTGAATTTCTTTCTCATACAGTTTCCAATCGTTGCCATCAACACCACCATATTTTTTCATATCTGCATCTAATATGCTAATTTGATCTTGAAGAGCATCTATTTTCGCTTGTGTTTCTTGATTTTTTTGAAGAGCAGCAGTGTGTGATTCTTTAGCCACGGCCAGTTTAATCTTGGCCGCTGCATATTCTTCCTGAATGAGATTTTGTGAGTCGCCTTTTGTCGTTCTAGTGTTGTGCTGCAGTTGTTCTTCAATTAAATCAAATGTATCCAGGCCACAAATCTGCAAAAAGGCTTTTCGAAATGCTTGACCATTTGCACGATCAAACACGAAATTTGAAATTTTTTCGCCATCAAAGAAATGGAAATTAAACAAAGCAGGAGGAATAATTTGCATTAAGTAATTATCAAAATCCTGCATTTGTTCCGGTGTAAGCAAATCGCCATCTCTATATATACACAAACTTTCTTTCAGAGTATTGCCATTCAATATCCATTCTCGGCTAATCTCAAAGACGCTATTTGCGTAACCATCTTCAACGAGAATCTGCATTGTGATCCCGGCTGTAGCCGGAGAGGCAGACTTTACTTTATCGTTAATAAGACGCTTAATTTTATTTGTGTAGGTTTGGCTGTTCTGCCGATAACCGTAGAGTTTATACCCATATAAACACAGACGGATTGATTCAAATAATGTAGTCTTACCGGCACCGTTACGTCCACCGATTAACACTATCTGTTTCTGCGGATTATCTGTTTGAAATAGGAAACTTTGTTTTCCAGCAAAAGGCCCGATATTGTTTAATGTTAGTCGCTTTATTCTCATGCTTCTCCCTCTGGTAAGCTATCTTGATGCAGCCACTCTTGATTGATAATTCTAGTAACTTCTTTTTTGATAACATTACTTCGTGTATAGTGCTTGTTCTTATCCACGGATACAATGAGCTTTTCCAGCAATTCGGCCTCTAGATTATATTTTCGTGCAATCTGCTCTATCTCTCCAACAATTTCAGGATGATACATAGGTACTTTATATTCATCCCAGGGAAGCCGCTCACCCATGACATCATAGTAGGTGTCGACCAGATGGCGACGTTCCAAATCGCCATCCGCATCCCACATTTCATCGATCACTTTCAGCTCATCGATTGTAATAAGCTGCATTTCGGTTTCTTTCTGCAGTTCCAATAGCCTTTTTAGAATTATTCGACGAGCCTCCAATGTAAAAGGGCCAAAGCCAACTTCACCATTAGATTTAGTATATACAGTTCCGTTTCTTCTTTTTGTATCTCGAAAATTAGGGTCTTGTCGAATGCTAACTAGCCAATTTCGAAACTTACGGAGAGGCTTTAGTTCATCGGACCCTTTATTAATAAAACTTTGAAGTGACTTGTCCTCTTTAACTAATGTACAGCACCAACAGCCGAAGCGAGAGTTTCCTGTAATGGGAATCTTTTTTTCGTCAATTTCTCCGAGTACACTTTGTTCTTCACTCAGGTCTTCACCCTGATAGAGAGAGAAAAGCTGCTTCATGCTGGTTCCCCATGGACTGATACCAGCATCTTTCAGGAGATACGCCCAGACTAAGCTATTCTCAATTTCGGTTAATGGATTATAGACATAGGCATTATTGATATTATTATGTGGGTTCAATAGGTATCCCGCAATTTCCTTTTCTAAAATGCTCCGTGAACGGGCTGCACTTTCGGCTTTGCGGACGCCAAGCAAGATAATGATTTCCCCATTTGTTTTAATACATTCTTCAACAAACTTATTCATGGGATTTATCTTAAGACGTTCTGTACACCATCTAAAACCAGGAGGTTCCGGTGTAGGGTAGCCTAATCCGATTACTCTAGCCCAAAAGGTCTGATGAATGTCGGGATATATGATCTCTGCTTGAATATTAAGTTCTTGAGTTTTGGACGCCTCAGAAATCTTTTCTGAAGATTCATGCATGTACTTCTTCACAATAGGATTTTCTACCATTGTATCAGAAGTAATCACATAGACCTTTTTGTTCCGTTCACTTTTTGGAATTCTGGCTACCGCTTGAAAGACCAATGAAACCAAAAGAGTAGAGTCTTTGCCTCCACTATATCCAATGAGCCATGGCCTATTGTCATGGCGATAGACCATCATCATTTCTTGAATGATGTCCTCAAAAATCTGGTAATCTGCATTGCTCATAGTAGTTGTTTCTCCCTCGCGGCTTCCTCGCTGTCAATTTCCAGATTGAGTAGCCGTTTTATCTGAATATAAGTTAGAAAGATTCCTTTCTCATTGCGATTGATACGGCCTTTATCGGTAATAGCACGATTCTCCCAACATTCCAAGTTGCTTCTGGACCAATCGATTTTTGACAATCCAGTTAAGTACTTATGAATATCATATTGCGGGTGGGAAAAAAAGTACGCGCCCAATTTACCAAACGCATGCAGGGTAATTCCTCGCAAAGAAATATGTGCTTCCCGTAATTCTTTTTTACTAAGTTCACCTTTATCCATATCATTCCAGTCTCTCATATTGTCCACAATGGTAGTCCAAAAGTCAACAAGGAATTTGGTTTCTTCTTCAATATCAACAGTTTTTTTTATGATGCGTTTATTTACATCATAAAACACGTTCAGCGTAAACAGTTTAGCAGCATAATTTGCAAGGTTATCTTTCTGTTTGTCAGTATACTTCCGCAGAAACGGAACCTGTGCGATAACCTGCTTCGTCATAACTGCCATTGGGTCTTTCGAGTCATAGAGTGTATTCAATGACTTAGAGGTATTAACAGCATGTTTGTTTAAATCAGTAAACATCTGTTGGCTCCTGGCCAATCCCTTATCCCGATAGAGAACCAGAGCAATTGTTTCTTCTTTTAAACTTTCATCAAATTCTATAGCTTCAATAATGGCTGCTTTTCTGTGCTGACCGTCGTTGATTAGAAAAGTAGCATTCATATCGATTTCCAGTTCCCCAATACTACCTGACTCCTTTGTGGGGAAGAAAGCAACTTCTCCATCCACGGATGCAGCAAGTGCTGAAAAAACATATGAGTCCCTGTTATTTATAATATAATCTCGAATCTCAGGGATTCTCTGCTCATTCAGTTTCCGCTGTGATCGAAATTCAGGTAATACATTAGAGAAGTTTTCAATGAAAATTTTTGAAAGTACGCCAAGAGGAATCATGCAGACAAAATAATCACTATTTGCCTGTATTCCTCGCATGGCGGGAAATCGGTAGACCATACTCTCCTCCAAGGTATACTTAAGCATATACTTAAGTATACCGTCTGAATGGGTTTTAGTCAACATGCAACCATTCAAATAAAAGCGGAGGAACAGCAGCTTAATGGTCCTCCACTTCTATTTGAAACATGTTAAAGATTGAAATAATCCGTGTCTATCTTATAGATTTTAATGCTCTGAGCAGGAAGCACGCCTACCTCATACCGTATAAGAAGATCTGCCAGAAATTCACCATTAATCAATTTAATGTTTTTCTGCTGCTGCTTGGTCATAAATTGCACGGCTTCTTTGGTGAAACCTGATGTCGTGATAAATACGCCCTTCTGGATGTGCTCCATAGCTCCGATAAATGCCTGTAACTCACTTCGACCAATCTTGTTTTTGGGGACATACCGCTTAGCCTGAATATAAATCAAGTCTAGCCCTAACTTGTCTTCACTAATGATGCCATCAATCCCACCATCGTGTGGCCGTCCAGTTACCACTCCCGCCTGTTTGCCGTAGCCATATCCCATTTTAAAAAGAAGATCTAAGACCAGATGCTCAAAAAAATCTGGAGAGTTGTTCAAAATGCTATCTAATACTTGCTGCTTTATAGAAGTAATATGTTCTTTTAATGCTGCACCTATACGCTCTTCGGGCAGTTCTTCAGCAATATTCTTTGTGGTTTTAGAAGGCTGATCTTTGTCTTGAGGAATGGATTCATCATATAGAGCAAACTTATTTTTATTTCCACGATGGCCAACTATCCTGAACACTTTAACCGGATATGCTGTAGGAAAATCGAGTCCTGCACACCTTCTGCGAATTTGGCTGTTTACTACACCCAGTGGATTTTTGGCACCAAAGGAATAGAGATTTTGCTTCACGATTTCATCGTAAATCTCTTTAGATGTTAGTCCGTCAGACATTTGGTACAATACCGTTTTTATCGCTTCAACAATTGTCATGTCAAACTCTCCCGCATATGTAAAAATTGCCATGTTTTTATATTATCAGTTTACACTAGTCTATTATAGAATTCAACTTCTAATATGCTTTATTGATTTGTGCATCTTAGAGGCTTGGGTAGTTCCAGAACAAAATAAAACCGCTGCACTCTACTGCTTACAGCGGTTTTGTGTAATTATTCCATTTTGTCGTCCATCCATTCCGCCCTCAAGCAATCCTCAAAGGGCTTTCTGGAGATGTGGATCATGTTGCCGATATGGATCGTTTTGAACAATCCGGAGTTTGCGAGTTTATAGGCCGAGGCGTGGTCGATGCCAAGAATAGCTGCAATGTCATTGACAGTGTATGCTCTGCTTTGGGCGTCCCTTTTCGTTGGTACTCATAAAACTATCTTCTTTGCTAATATCATTTTGAAATGCCATCTGTAATAAAGGGTTCCTGCTAATATCTTGCTAATACGACATTTAAAAAGCTGTTACAAGGTATCATATTTCAGGGAAATTTGTGCAAATTGACCTGCCTCCGGACAACACAATTTGCGAAGAAACAACACTGGCAGATATAATATGAACCATTTACGAAATGCTATGCCGTACTACTAAGCGATAGACCGGCAGTTCAAATCTGTCTGAGACCAGCAGTAAATATGCACTTTTTCAATTTTTTAGACTCTGACGGATTTTTTTGGCAAAAAGAAAACTATACTCTATTAAACTGTATTCCAAAAGCCAGACTTTAGGAGATGCAATTTTTATGATAAATTATTCAAAGAAATTTAAAATCAAAGCAATATAAAAGTAAAGGCTATTGCCAGTATAATGAAGTAATAAAAAATTTTTTTATTCTGCTGAAATCTGAATTATTCTATTTTGAGAAATTTGAGTCAATAGAAGATTTTAAAGAGAAGTTAGATGGATATGATATATAGATAATTATAATAACTAAAGTATAGAGGTAAAGTTAAAGAACTTAGTCTGGTAAAATACCGGACCAAGTCCTTAAGAACAGCGTAATTATTTTGTCTAACTTTTTGGATGCATATCAGATTTAACGTCAGCTTTTGTGCGTTTCTGGTGTTTTTCTTACTTCCTTTCGGGCATCTGCGCGAGCAGGATTGCAGCAAAAACAAGTGCGCAGCCGCCGATTTCGCGCATGGAAAGCGTTTCGCCGAGGAACATCCAACCGGCGAGCACGGAAAAGACGGATTCCAGGCTCAGCAGTATGGAGGCAAGGATTACGTTAACATATTTTTGCCCGGCAATTTGCAGTGTATAGGCAATGCCGCAGCTCATAATTCCGGCATGTGCCAGTGGCAGCCAGGCCGCGGTGATGGCGGAAAGTTCCGGCTGTTCGGCCCAGATTATAACCGGCAGGCTTAACATGCCGCAGACAAAAAACTGAATGGCGGACATGCGCACCGGGTCGACAAGCTGGGTAAAACGCTCAATGGCCATGATATGCACGGCAAAAACTACGGCGCAGGCAAGTACGATTAAATCTCCTTAGTTGATGGAGATCGGAAGAGCGTCGTGTAGGGAAAGAGTGTAGATCTC
>OGLB01001115.1_pt1 | contig 12220 bp, 10 predicted proteins | sample 1572551 | NCBI WGS metagenome assembly OGLB01 (sample SAMEA2582003, study PRJEB24529) | metagenome | biome: Human gut stool | place: China | collected 2011
CTGTATTGCCAGTCTTTTTGACTTGAAATTTTTTGCTTGCTTTAGATGAAATATCCGGCATATTACCGGTAATTTCAAAACCATTTTTTATAAGTTCTGCTATAACAACCGGAATCGAAATTCCTTTTGCCTTTGCACCCTTAGGAATTGTCATAATTCGTCCGACAGAGTTTAGCATGGCCGGCTTCTTAATTTCGTCAAACCCAAGATTTACCATAATATCAATCACTTCCGGATAAGTTTTCGTAATATCATACACCGATTGGTTTAAATCAATTTTTTTACTCATAATATTTTCCCACCTTTCACCTATTTCGTTTTAAGAAAAAATATCTCTTAATTGTAAATTTAGTGTCTTTTTCCGTTCCATCCTGATTAATTATTTAATAACTTTTTTAGATCCTCTTCCGGTGTACTTATTGGAGAAATTCCATAATTTTCTACCAGGAAATTCAACACATTTGGCGAAATAAATGCCGGTAATGTTGGTCCGAGGTGAATGTTCTTTATTCCAAGATAAAGAAGTGTAAGTAAAATACATACGGCCTTCTGCTCGTACCATGAAAGTACCATTGATAGCGGTAGTTCATTTACATCACATTCAAATGCTTCTGCTAAAGCGATTGCGACCTTGATTGCACTATAAGCATCATTACACTGTCCCATATCCATGATTCTTGGAAGTCCTCCGATTGTTCCTAAATCTAAATCGTTGAACCTGTATTTTCCACATGCAAGCGTCAAAATAATGCTGTCTGCAGGAGACTGTTTTACAAACTCTGTGTAGTAGTTTCTTCCTACTCTGGCTCCATCACATCCACCAACCAGGAAGAAATGTTTAATATCTCCATTCTTTACTGCTTCAATCACCTGACCTGCTACAGATAATACAGTTCCATGTGAGAAACCGGTTGTTACCTGTGCTCCACCATTAATTCCGGTCATATGCCGTTCTTTGGTATATCCACCTAAGGCGAGTGCCTTTTCAATAACTGGTGTAAAATCCTTTTCTTCTCCTATGTGTACAATTTCCGGATAAGATACCACTTCTGTTGTAAATACTCTGTCTGCGTAGCTTGGTTTTACAGGCATAAGACAGTTCGTTGTATAAAGAATTGCTCCAGGAATATTATCAAACTCTTTCTGCTGATTCTGCCATGCTGTACCAAAGTTTCCCTTTAAATGAGAGTACTTCTTGAGTTTTGGATATGCATGCGCCGGGAGCATTTCGCCATGTGTATAAATATTGATTCCCTTATCTTTTGTCTGCTCTAATAAAAGTTGTAAATCCTTTAAATCATGTCCGGTAATAACAATAAATGGTCCTTTTTCAATTGTAAGAGGTACCCTTGTTGGTACAGGAGTTCCATAAGTTGTAGTATTTGCTTTATCTAAAAGCTCCATACATCTTAAATTTACTTCTCCAACCTCTAATACAATAGGAAGTAGTTCATCCATTCCCCAATCTTTCGTTCCGATTGCAAAAAGTGCCTTATAGAAGAATTTGCTGATTGTTTCATCGGTATATCCAAGCACACTTGCATGATATGCATATGCAGCCATTCCACGAATTCCAAAAAGTATTAAGGATTTTAATGAACGAACATCTTCATCAGTAGTCCAGAGAGTATTCATATCAAAATTATTGTTTTTTCCACATGAGCCGGAACATGTAAAGCAATTTGGTACTAATTTCTTTTTTGTGTCTTCTATCTTATTAATCAAAAGCTTTAGTGTCTCATCATTAAAGCTTACATTTGTAATAGTTGTAAACAATCCCTCAAGAACTAATTGATTCATCTCTTCAGTTACAAGGTGCTCATTGCCCTCGGCTGCACGAGCAAGTCCAATTAATGCTCCTGTAAGCTCATCCTGTAATCTTGCAGTATTGGCGGACTTTCCGCATACTCCTGAATTTCCGGTACAGCCTGTGCATCCTGCTGTCTGTTCACATTGATAACAAAACATCTTATTTTCCATGTCGTTCTCCTTTTATATTGATTTATTCATTATTTTCTGTTGCTTAATGATACTATATCAATCTCATAACAATAATTCCGTTGTCTATACAACATTTTTGTTTTATTTTTCAATTTTTGTGATATACTAAGGAAAAGATAAAAAGAAGGATGAAAAATCTCATGGAAAAATATATTAACATCTTAAAAAATACACCTTTGTTTCAAGGAATTTCAGAAGCAGAAATTCTTTCTATGCTTAAATGTCTATCTGTCAGCATTAAAAACTATTCAAAGGGCGAATATCTGCTAAGAAGTGGAGATAAGGTACAAACTATCGGCATGATTCTATCTGGTCAGGCTCTCATAATAAATGATGATGTTTGGGGAAATCGCAATATTATTACAGAGCTATCATCAGGAATGCTCTATGGCGAAAGCTATGCCTGCATCAGTAGTGTTCCTGCTCAAATCAGTGTTATTGCCAATGAAAATCTCACCGTCATGCTTTTCAATATAAATCATATTATTACAACCTGTTCTTCATCTTGTAGTTTCCATACAAGATTGATTCATAACCTTTTAGAGATAATAGCAAGAAAAAATGTAAGATTAATGAACAAAATAGATCATGTTTCTAAGAAAAATTTACGTGACAAGATACTTAATTACTTGTCTGGCGAATCTATGCGTGCCGGTTCTAACACATTTACAATCCCTTACGACAGACAAGGGCTGGCAGATTATCTGAATGCAGACCGAAGTGCTCTATCTAATGAATTGAGTAAATTACAAAAAGAGGGTGTCCTCTCTTACAAGAAAAACACCTTCTCTTTGAAATATTAGTTGGTTATTGCTTTTGCAACCAGAAAGCCACAGACTGAAGGGGTGCGCCCCCAACCGGTTACATTCCCAAATATGTGATATCGGTGTAGCAAACGGCAGATGGGATGTCAACCAAGGAATGAAAATCTGCTCCTGAACTTCGAGGCTTCGAGGTGTTCAAAGAGCTGTTTATACCATTCTTGCTTAGTCATCAGACTTCACTTCCATTATCCATTTTCAATCGGAGAAATAACCGGCTTGCCATTGTTTTCTCCTTCCCTGTTCTGAATTGCCATGCGTATCATTTTCTCAAATGACTCGCTGAAATGTTCATCATCCTCGGACGTCCGTTTCTTCGGGTCTCCATAATCCTGTGATACAACAATATCACCCTTGTGACAAATACTGATCAGACAATAGACGCTATATTTTTTGCAGTTTTTCCAAAAAGTGGTAAAAATTATTCCTCTTCAACAAGTTTCACAAAATCATCTGGCAGAATTATCTTTGTTCCACCTGCCTGATAATCTTTTATATTTCTTGTGACAATATAATCCATATCTTTTCTGGATGCCACCTTTTCAACAACTGCATCCTCATAGTCACTGATTGCAGATGCAAGTGCATCCATGCAGTCATCCGCTGTAACCTCTAATATTCCAGTCAATGAATAAAGCTTTCCCATTATCATCTTTGCTGCATCTATGTTATGCAAATGTTTCCTTATAAGATAATAGATGTCTGTTGCTGAACTTGCAGTAATGTACATTTCGATTGTATGATTTGCTGCCATAAGAAATATTTCTTCTGCACTTTTATTCCATGGCTCTCTTGAAGTCAGGGCATCTATTATCACATTTGTATCTGCAAGAATCCTCATCTATTTTGCACCAAGCCTTTCTTCTTTTACTTCATTCAGGTCTGCATCCTTTGGTAAGATTCCAAACAGGGATTTTGCTACTTCTACTCTGTCATGATGTGGATTTGTCAGTTTTGCCACTATTTTTCCATTCTTTGTGATAAAAATATCTTCTTTTGCAGATAATAATAAATATTTTCCAAGATTATTTTTCAATTCAGTTGCTGTAATTGACATATCACCACTTCCTTTCTTCGTACTATTATTATACTTATTTTGTACGATTTTATCAACGTATTTAGCTAGAAAATATTATTCTTCGTCTACACTTACATTTTTACGATTCATCCACAAATAGAAAATCACATTAAGCACAATTCCAAAAATAGTTGCCACCGGAGCCGCAAGTCCTATCTTTGTGAGGCTTGCGTCCGGCTGGATACTCATGTAATACGCCAGCGGAAGTCTCACCAGAAGCGTCTGCACAAGTCCCTGAATCATAACCCAGACCGTCTTATCATGACCGTTAAAGTAACCGATCATACTAAATAAAAATGCTGTCACAATTGATTCCAGCGCAAATCCCCTTAAATAATCATAGCCTTTCTGAATTACGGCAGTATCTGTCGTAAATATTCCGGTCAGAAGATCTCCCTTAAACATTACAAATGAAAATACCATACAACCGACCACAAGACCTACGCCCATACCTGTAAACATGGCTTTTTTGGCTCTTTTTTCTTTGCCCGCGCCCACATTTTGTGATACAAACGATGCCATAGACTGCATAAGTGAGCTTGGCACAAGCATTGCAAAATTGACTATTTTACATGCGACACCGTATCCAGATGAAGCTGTAAGTCCGAGTCTGTTGACAAACGCACAGAGTGCGAGGAACGAAATCTGTGTCAGGCACTCCTGCAGTGCAAGCGGAGCTCCCACTTTTAACGCTCTCACACAGTGCTCATTTACCTTAAAATCATCTCCGGTTATCTTCACAAGCTGCTTTTTGACAAGAAGCACTATCGCAAAAACAACACTTACCGCCTGTGCTGCAACTGTTGCAATAGCAGCTCCGGCAGCATCCATTTTAAATCCTGCAACAAGAACCAGATCTCCTACTATATTTACAACACACGCAACGGCTACAAAAATCAGAGGCGATTTGCTGTCTCCGAGTCCCCTGAAAATTGCTGCAAGCAGATTGTACGCTACTATGAAAAATATGCCGCCTCCACAAATTCTCCCATATACAGAGGTCAGGTCTACTGCCTCCTGTGGAGCCTGCATAAGTACTGCTATCTGGCGCGAAAAGCCTATCATGATGACAAACAACACCACAGATATTATCGCATATATAATAGTTGAACCACCGATCAGCGGACCAATGTGCTGTTTTTTGTTTTCACCGATATATCTTGCTATCAGAACTGTGATACCCATTGCAAACTGCGTAATAACAAAAGTGACTAAGTTTAACACCTGGCTTCCTGTTGATACGGCTGAAAGCCCCGATGTTGTTCCAAACCTTCCAACGACCAGAAGGTCAACTGCACCGTAAGCCGCCTGCAATACTAATGCGCCTAAGATTGGCAGCATAAATGGCAGCAGCTTTCCTAAAATACTTCCCTGTGTAAAATCTGATTTTTAACTATTCAATGTCAACTCTCCTTTCGCTCATGACTTTATAAAATTTTTCTATGGTCGAAATCATACAATCCGCTTCTTCTTCGGAAATATGATCCATATATTTCAAAAGCCGGCTGTAATAATTTTTATCGTACTTATCCGATAACTCCTCACCTTTTTCTGTAATGAAAACATATGTGATCCGACCGTCCTCCTCAGACGCATATTTCGTGAGATAGCCCTTTTTTTCCATTTCCTTGACCGTTCTTGTCACCCCCGGTCTTGGCAGCTTTAATGTGTCACTGATATCCGATACTTTTACTCTCTCTTTCTTCTCCTGTAACTTGTGGATCACATCCATGTACTGTATATACGCTGGTGTGACTCCTTCCGGCAGTTCCGGGAGCAGTTCCCTCGTCCTTTTTGCAAGATAGCAGGCATCCAACATTCTCTTTATTTTTTCTTCGTTCATACTATCGGTTCCTTTTTTACATTGTGCTATATAATTGCCTTTGTTAATTACCATTGGTAATTATATGGTTCTATAACGCTATTGTCAAGAAATAATTTAAACTCGCCCTATCATAATATTACAAAACAGGAATCAATCACCAATACAAAATCATGGTCATCAATCCCTGTCTTTTCACATCTTTATGCGGTTTTATTCATCTTTTCCGGAATCATGTGAAGCCTGTTTTCATCGCCAAGCGCAATGAGTATTCTCTGGCATTTTTCAAACTCAGAAGCAAGCTGCTCTATCTCTTTCGACTGCATTATTTAACCTCATGTCCTGTGTCTTTCCTTCATTAACTCTAAGATATCCATATATAATTCCTTTCTTTGTTCAAATGTTTAAACGCATTGTACCATAAAACAATCCAGAATTTTCAATGGGAAAGAAAATAGAGACGATTAAATTTTTTTATCGTCTAACATCCCCTTTTTTCTCAAAAAGAGCATGAATCCAACGCAGAGAATCAACTGCAAGGCTGACGACATCGGCGTTGCCAGCCCGATATGAAACAGCGATGTTTCCGGCTGGATGCTCATAATATAAGACACCGGAACTCTGACGCAAAATGCGCCAAGGATTCCCTGGATCATGACAAATCGTGTCTTACCGATACCATTGTAAAATCCGGTATAGCAGAAGAAAATAGCTGTAAACAGGCAGTCGATCGCATATGCCTTGAGATAATCTGCCGCTGCAAAAACCACTTCCCCATCCGAGGAGAAAATTCCTGCCAGCGCATCTCCATGGAAAAACGTGATCAAAAACATTACCACGCCAATGGAAAAAGAAACGGCAATGCCGTAATGCAAGGCTTTTCTGGCTCTTGTAATCTGACCTGCGCCATAGTTTTGTGCCACAAATGCCGACATGGACTGCATGAAAGCAGACGATATGAGCATGATAAATGCACACACTTTTTCTGCGACACCGACACCTGCCGAGGCAATGACTCCCATAGAATTTACGATTGCCAGAATGATCAAAAATGAAATGCTCACAAGCAGATCCTGCAATGCAATCGGCGCCCCAAAACCAACCATTTTCTTCAAATATACTTTATGAATCCGAATATTTTTATTTTTTACGGTAAAAGGCAGCTCTTTTTTACAGATCAGGAAAAACGAAACTACCACGCTCACAATCTGCGCAAACACTGTTGCAATCGCAGCGCCCTGTGTTCCCATGTGAAAGCCTGCACATAGGATCAGATCTCCCGCAATGTTAAAAACACATGCAATCGCGACTGTGATAAGCGGTGTCTTAGAATCGCCCAGTCCACGGAAAATGCAGCCGATCAGATTGTAGGCAACAATGACTAACATACCTCCGCCGCAAATTCTGATGTAATCAACGGTCTTTTGAAATGCTTCCTCAGGCGCGTTCATGATCTGACTGATTGAAGGCGCAAAAACAACCATAATGATCGACATGACCACTGCGATCGCCGCAAACATGACAATTGCTGTTCCTACGGTTCGTCCGCCTTCCTCTTTTTTTCCGCTTCCGATCTGCTGTCCCAGCAAAATTGTGGTTCCCATTGCGAAACTGCTGATCAGATTTGTTAATGTAGTCATGATCTGAGAACCTGTCGAAACCGCGGATACATCTGCGGATGAAGCAAATTTTCCCACTATGAGCAGGTCTACCGCGCCATACATCGCCTGCAGAAATAACGCCAGCAAGACAGGAAATGCAAATAAGATCAAAGGTTTTAAGATTTTTCCTTCTGTAAATGATGTGTTTGTTTCCATATATTCCTCCTGAAAATGATAGGTTGTGGCAGTAATTTCCTGTCACACAAAAAAAGCCGGATAAGAAAAGCAGATATTTCAATCTGCCATCTTATCCAGCTATTGTTTCTAAACGAACAAGTTGCCCTCCGATGAGCGATTCTGATTATACAATACACTTTTTTTCATGTCAATCGGTTTCATACAGTTCCGATGTTTTCAAATTTCCTCATACATCTCAAATCGCGCAGATACCTAAAAAACCTTGATTTTACTGGAAAATTTAATATCCTTGCAGGGCATTTTTTAATCTGCTGCCTTAGCTTGTTTCTTTTAAGAATCCTGGAAATCAAATGTTTCAAAAACAAGCTCAGTTCCTATGATCTTGTAAATTTTATGCGTGACTTCAGGGCTGTTGACAAAGGTGATGGAACCAATATCAATATTTCTCAGAATCAAAGCGTTAATGAAAAAATCAAAAAATTAATCGGTTTAACTAATCTCGATGCTCTGTACCTGACAGAAAAAGAGAGTGATAATATCTTTGAGTTCACCATGCTGATTGACAGATGAGTACTAGGTTTTTCTTATAGCTCATGCTATCGTTCATTTCGCTTTTATTTTTTGCTTATCTTACTTTTTTTCTGATTCCAACTGCGGTCAATGCTCCACAGGAAAGAAGGAGAAGTGTGATCCACAAAGCTGCCTGATCGTTATCTCCGGTTTTCGGTGAAACTGCTGTTGTATCTGCTGTCTGAACTTCAAAGTTTGCTGTTGCAACTCCATTTGCAGAAACAATACTAATACTGTGTGATCCGGCTGCCAATGTGCTTAAATACTCCGGTTTCAAAGTGATAATGATACTTCCTTCTGTTGCCGTATAGCAGTCTGCACTGAGTTCTGCGTTATCTACCATAACTTTCTGGAAGTTTGCAAATGCATCGCTGGAACGGAAATAAATTGTATTTCCACTTCCCTGCGTATAGCTGCTGCCTGCACCTTCAATGATGGTTGGTATAACCTGCTGACTGCCCTGTGTGCTTACCGTTGATGTCGAAGCCGGTGTTGATGTTGTTGTAGATTCACCTTGCGTTGTTGACGGTTCACTTGGTGTCGGTGTTGGATTTGGATTGGTATTATTACTTACGAAAGTTGTACCAATCTCACCAGTATATCCTTCTGGTTTTTTATTTAATGCTGCGGTAACTCCAGATGCTGTGACAACTGCATTTGGAGATATTGTTATTTTTTTATCACTTTCTAATCCGTAGCTGAAAGTCTCTCCTTTTTCTGCCTTAGCTACCACAGTTCCTCCACTAATCGTTATATCGCCATCACATTCAATACCACGGCTACTGTAAGCTGCTTCTGCAGCATATGCTGTAATATTACCATTTTTAATAACAATACCATCATATGCAAATATGCCACTTGTACCGATTGTTGCCTGTGCTTTGGCAATAATTGTACCCTGACTATCAATTTCCAGTTTTCCTAGCACACTAATACCATGACTGGTATCTGCTGTTCCACCTGTTACATCAAGTGTCCCATCTCCTGTTATGGTTAAATTTCCAAAAGCATATATTCCGCAACTCCATCCATTTGTACTATCACTGTAAGAACTGCTTATATTTTTTATTCTATTTTCATTTTTAATTATTATATTCAAGTCTTTTGAGGTTTCGATTCCGCTTCCATTACCTTCATAATTAAATCCATCTAAGGTCAGTGTATTTGTCTGATTATCATAACTCCAGCCTGTGCCGGAAGTATTAGCACTGGTAACCTCAACTCCGCCTACCCTTAGATTGTAAGATGTTGGCGTGGATGGTGTGGAACTGCCGCCAGAAGATTTTTTTTTCGTATAAAAGATACCCTCTTCGCCATCTTTTGTTGTAATCTCATAACTGTCATTATCAGAGACAAATACGTCCTTTAAATCTTTACAAGAAGTTGTAATTTGTTTTCCATTTGAATCCGTGGAAACTCTTATACATATCTTTGCTTCTGATGTTAATGGGCTATTTGTACTCAGATTTATTATTGTACTAGATGATTCGCCATTACCAACACTTAAATTACTATTCTTTCCATCAGCCGTTCTATTGCCGTAAATCTTTGCATTTCCTCCAATTGTCAACGAAGGTCCCTCGTACACATACATACCTGCTCCATTCTTTCCTGCATCACAAGTATTATCTGTAATTTCTCCTCCGGTCATTATAAATGTACCAGAACTAAATACAATAACCCCTGCTCCATAACTGGCTTCATTATTTGAAATTTTTCCTCCGGTCATTATAAATGTACCGCTGCGAACTCCAACAGCTCCTCCTCGATCTACACCATTTGCATCCACATCTTCACATTTATTTCCTGTGAGAATTCCAGATTCCAGTCTCAAAATACCACTGTCTACATAGATACATCCACCTCCACAATTATTGTCATTATATCCGCCAGTAATTTGTCCTGCTTGTGCTGCACTTGTGTCTTTAATTGTCAGGTCTCCTCCTGATACAGTAAATGTATTGCCATTCAATGTTGCTTTTATGCATCCACGATCAATGGTATGTCCTGCAAGGTCAACCGTTACGGTATTGCTTACATAGATTGCACTATTACCAGTTTCAGCCACAATATCATTACCTAATTGAATATTACCACCCTTACTTATTGCATTTTTTAACTCAGTCCACGAACTTACTGTTGTTACCGCATCATCTGCCTTCACTTCCATCACACCCAGTCCTGCAACCATGGTTATGACAAGCATCATACACAGCAATCCTGCTATCCATTTGTTTAACTTTTTCATTCCTTTTTCTCCTTTGCTTTTAATGTAAAAAATTCGTTGTACATGATTACCTGTTTCTAATGTACAACGAATTTCTTTCCAAATGGACGGATTGTCATGAATCGACCGTAAAATGTATTGAATCGACCATATTTTTTCACTACGTCTGTATTTTATGCTTTACAAGACAGCCACCTGTAAGTATACGCAGCTTTTTTTCTTTTATTTTATTCTTTTATTATACACCTTTTTTACATTTTTATGAGCGTTCCTTTATCACAGATTGTCTATGTAAATTTTGAAGATGAACGTCTTTTGGAAATGGCATCAGGATAATCGCCTCTATGTAAGAAATTTTCTCCTTCTTTTTATCATCTGCACTTTGTGTGTCTTTTTCTGAAATCGTATCCACGTGGAAATACTCCTTCCAATCTATGCAACCCTATGATACAGCACGTTCTGTTTCATCAGTCGGCCATGATTTTCTAAGGGCTACATAAGAAATCAAAAAGTTTGCAAGCCAGCCTGCAGGTACAGCAAGCCAGACAAATGCAATACCAAAACGTGGTGCAAAAATCAGTGCGACCGATAAACGAATCGCAAGATTTACCATGTTCGCAATAAGGAATGGACGCATAATTCCAAGGCCACGAAGCACCCCATCTGTTGCCATCTTGATACCCATAAAGATAAAGAAATAACAAAGCCATCTCATATAATCACCAGACACCTGATATGCCAGGGCTGTTCCGTCTTTGCCCAGGAATAATGATGAAATCTGAGTATGCAGTGTTTCAATAACTATGAAAGCGAGAGCTGCAAAGCATGTATCTAATAACAATGCCGCACGATAGCCTTTTTTGATACGTGAGGTTTTATTTGCACCAAGATTCTGGGAAACATATGGTGAAACTGCATTACCAATAGATACAAACATCAATGAAAAAACATTCTCTACTCTCATTGTTGCCGAATAACCTGCGAGTGCCTGTGTACCAAATGGGTTTACAACTGCCTGCACGATCATCATGCCTATTGATACTGTAGACTGTTGAAGAACTGATGGAATGGCAATTCGAAGCATTAATTGTAACTCCTGTCTGTCAAACCATCTATACCGGCACTTATACCGACGCATCCGGTAAAGAAAAATCAAAAACGAAAACACTGCGGAAACACCCTGTGCGATGAGTGTTGCAAGAGCTGCACCGAACACACCCAGTCCAAGATCCGCTACCATCCAAAGATCCATAAAAATATTCAATACAGATGAAAATATCAGAAGCCCTAACGGAATTTTTGATTCGCCGATTGATGTAAACATGGTAGATAGAATGTTATACATAAAAAGAAACGGAAATCCCACAAAATAGACTTGCAGATACAATACTGCTTCGTCCAGTATATCAGCAGGTGTCTGTAACAAGCTCATCATCAGGCGGGAAAACCCAAATCCAAACGCACCCAGGAGTATGCTTAAAATACAAAAGCTGATCAGTGATGTTGACACAATCGTTTTCATTTTACTGTAATTTCTGGCACCAAAATAGCGGCTCACAAGCACTCCCGCACCTACACCGGCACCAAGTGCCACACATATGAAAACATTCGTAAGTGCCGCACAGGCACCGACTGCTGCCAGTGCAGAAGAACCGACAAACTGACCGACGATAATCGAATCAGCCATATTATAGACTTGCTGAAAAAAGCTGCCAAGAATCATTGGCATTGCGAAAATAGTCAACGCTTTAAGAGGTTTATCTGTTATCAAATATTCATCTTTTGACATTCTTTTACTACTCCTTCTAAAAAAATCCCATTGCGAGATTGTATGCTTCATCATACATCATATAAAATCAGAAAACAAGAACCGGCACTGGTTTGCAAAAGCAATCCGGTACC
>OGLB01001117.1_pt1 | contig 12209 bp, 8 predicted proteins | sample 1572551 | NCBI WGS metagenome assembly OGLB01 (sample SAMEA2582003, study PRJEB24529) | metagenome | biome: Human gut stool | place: China | collected 2011
CTCTCTCTTGCTTCCCCTATCAGCGCCTCGATATGACCTGGACAGAAAATAGTTAGTTCCTCTGTCTGACCACGATTTGTGCTTCGGTAATCAAAATCCAATGCTGCTTGTAATTTCATTTTGCTATGCCCGCCTTATGTATGCAAGTCCGACACGATGTTGCGTTTTTGTGTTTTGCTTGCGATTTACTTGTGTTTTCAGACTATCAGCGTTTCTGCCTGTTGTCAATCCCCAACGTAATTTTTGTGAAAAAGTACCAGGATAGACGAATGCTACTGGGGATTATTCACAAAATTAGTTCCAATAAAGTCCTGGCATTGCTTGTGCAACTCCTCCAAAAATATTGAATTTTGGTTTTTTTGTTGCATTTCCAATTTCGATGTGCTATGTTGTATGCATGAATGGCAAAAACGCAAGCGTCCTTCTTGGAAAGTTGTCCGTGACATGTGGCGCATAATAATATTCTTTTCCATTTCCCGTTTTTGTGATATGGTATATAATGACGCATAAATACATGCGAAGAACCAATAATGCTTTCCGGAGAAATGTATTTTGTGTAGCCTTTTGTGAAGCTTTTGTGAAAAACCGGACAGCAAAAAGGAGGGGTCAAATATGACAGCAACAGAACGAAGACAGGAAATACTCAACACCATCAGCACAGAGGGCAGCGTCCGGGCCAGTGACCTGGCGGAACGGCTGAATGTTACCACTGAAACGATCCGCAAGGATCTGATTTTCCTGAACAATAAGCATCTTTTGAAAAAAGGCCACGGCGGCGCCCAGGCGATCAATGAGTTTACCGAGCGTTCCTTGGATGTCCGGGCACAGGAAAACGCCCTGGCCAAGCGTGCCATTGCCAACTGTGCCATCAAGCAGATTGATGACGGCTCGGTGGTCTTTGTGGACGCCGGCTCCACCATGGTGGAGCTGGCCAGGCAGCTGCGGCAGCGCAGTGGACTGGCCATTATCACCAACAACCTCTCGGTGATCCCTGCGCTGCTGGAGAGCGGGAACGCCATCTATTTTCTTGGGGGCGAGGTCAGCAGCGTGACCCAGGCGACTGGCGGCATCTGGGCGGCCAATGCGCTGAAATCCATTAAGATCGATGTGGCTTTTCTGGGCAGCAGCGGCTTCCAATCCCACACCGGGCCCTGTACAAAGATATTTTCGGATGCCCAGCTGAAGCGGGACGTCATTACCAGCGCCAACAAATCTGTCGTGTTGGCCGACCACACAAAGTTTTCCACAAACGCGATTATGCAGTACGCCGATTGGAGCGATGTTGATGTGTTTATCACCGATGCAGGCGCCAGCAGCGACGAAATAGCAACGCTTGAACGCTGCGTTGAGGTACTGGTTGCCGGAAACGAGTAACCGGCTGCCCGATCGCAAGAACATACATCAAAGGTAAAGGAGTGGGAGCCATGAAAAGCATCTGGACTGTGGGAGAAGCCCTATGCGAGATTATGCGCATTGACACAGACGCCGGCCTTGATACGCCGGAGCTGTTTAAGGGGCCTTATCCCTCCGGCGCGCCAGCCATTTTTATCGACACCGCAGCAAAGCTGGGAACTCCCAGCGGCCTGATCGGCACCGTTGGCAATGATGCCTTTGGCACCTGTATCCGCCGGCGTCTTTTGGCGGATGGAGCGGATTGCTCGCTTTTGGCCACCAACTCGATGCTTTCTACTGCTGTGGCCTTTGTTGCTTACACGAGCGATGGCGACCGCACCTTTATTTTTCATATTGGCAACGCTGCTGCAGGCGATATCCATTACCCGGAGCATATGCCGGAGAACGTTGGCATCTTTCATGTAATGGGCTGCGCCATGATGCCCTCGCCCGCTATGGCTGATTGCGTAATGCGGGCAGCGGAGCATTACTATGAGCAGGGCACTTTAATCTCTTTTGATCCCAATATTCGAATTGAGTCGCTGCATGATCAGGATCTGCAGGAGCTGGTTCGCCCTATTATGGAGCGCTGCTCTATCCTGCTTCCGGGCGTAGAGGAGCTGATGGCAATCACCGGGGCAGACTCGGTGGATGCTGCACTGGAAAAGGCTTTTGCCAATCCGGTCCTGAAGGTCGTCGTTCTCAAGGACGGCGGACGGGGCTGCCGCGTCATTACACGCGAAGAAAGCTTTGCTCTTCCGGTGTGCAAGGTCGAGGCGCGGGACTTCAGCGGAGCCGGTGACTCGTTTGACGCCGGCTTTCTGACCTCCTATCTGTCCGGCCTTTCATTGCGGCAGTGCGCAGAGAACGCCTCGGCCACCGGCGCACTGAACTGTGCGGCATTTGGCCCCATGGAAGGTGAGATTACGCAGCAAACAGTTGCAGAACTGGTGAAAAAAAATTACCACCGGTAAACTTTCAATAATCAAAGGAGATGTCGTATGATGCAAAATCCACTCAAGACAATCGTAAAGGAAGCCTGCTTCTCCGTTACGGGATCTGATCCCTTTGTGCTGCGGTCCACAATGAAGTACGCAAAAGACCATGATGCATACTTCATCTGCGAGGCAACGGTCAATCAGGTCAATCAATTCGGCGGCTATACCGGCATGCGCCCCAAGGATTACGCCGAGCTGGTCAGCGGCATTGCAGCGGATATTGGGTTTCCCATTGAAAAGGTCATCCTCAGCGGCGACCACCTGGGCCCCTTCGTGTGGCAGCATTTGGATGCCGCCACTGCCATGGAATACTCCAAGGAGCTTGTCAGGGAATATGTTGCCGCCGGCTTCCGGAAAATCCATCTGGATCCCACTATGCCTTTGGCAGATGACGATCTGTCCGCCTTCGGAAATGATATCATCGCGGAGAGAGCCGCCCAACTGGCCATCGTTTCCGAGGAAACCTATGAAAAGACGAAAAGCGATACCCCCTGGACTTACCGTCCGGCCTATGTAATCGGCAGTGAGGTCCCTGTGCCCGGTGGCACACAGGAGGAGGAAGGGATCCACGTCACAACGCCGGCGGATCTGGATGCTTCTATCGCCTGCTTCAGAAAGGCCTTTGAAATGGTTGGCCTGCCGCAGGTGTATGAGGACACAGTGGCAGTGGTCGCGCAGATCGGCATTGAATTCTCAGATGAAGCGGTGCACGAGTATAACCATGAAGCAGCACGGAAGCTTTCGGAGCGGCTGAAGGCATATCCTCAGCTGCGGTTTGAGAGCCACTCCTCCGACTACCAGCCCTCCGAGTGTCTGTATAACATGGTCCGCGACGGTGTCGGAATTCTGAAGGTGGGACCTGAGCTGACCTTCAAGTATCGCGAGGGGATCTTCGCCTTGGCTAAGATCGAAGATGAACTGGCGGAGTGTTACGGCTTTGCGCCCTCTCACTTTATCGATGTGCTTGAGCATACCATGCTGGCGCGCGAGCCCAATTACTGGGTAAAGTACTATCACGGCACCGATGCGCAGCTCCACCTGAAGCGGAAATATAGCTTTTCTGATCGTTCCCGCTACTATTTCGCCCAGCCGGCTGTCGTCGCCGCCGAAAAAAAGCTGCTGGAAAATCTCTCCTCTATCTCCATTCCCCTCACCGTTCTCAGCCAATACCTTCCCATGGAGTATGAGCTGATCCGCGAGGGCAAGCTGGAGAACGACCCCGTTGCAATGCTGGAGTATAAGTGCCAGCGGGTGCAGGATCGCTATTTCAGCAGTATGCTGAAGGCCAAAGGCTCTGTGCGCTAAAATACGCTCCCAAAAGTTGGCATACAAGGGCGTGAGTATGGATTATCTCACATGCAGAACTGAAGAATAACCTCGGGTAAAGTAAGAGGCGGTCGCCCCAAATAATCAGGGGCGCCCGCCTTTTTTTGCCGGGACACAAACCCGGAAAAAATGCTATTTTTGCAACTTTTTCGGATGGTTTCCAGGAAATCCCAGGTACATCATTCGGCAAAATGACGAAAAGCCCTGGAACCCATGAGATTCCGGAGCTTTTGACGATGGTGCGCGGTACAGGACTTGAACCTGTGACCCCATGCACGTCAAGCATGTGCTCTACCAGCTGAGCTAACCGCGCGAATCGAACAGTGATATACTACTATATCCGCATTCTTTTGTCAACACTTTTTTCAAAAAGTGCGGATTTTTTCTTCCCCTCGTGAAGAGACTGTTTATAGCATACGCTAAGAGCTCGCTGATGTAAAGAGGGGAAAATAGCAGAAATTCGCCGCCGTTTTTCATCTATTTTTCTGCGGGCACATTTCTTGTCAAGCCGCCGTACGTTCTATATAATAGGCATATATTATGTGTAAATTGAAAATGGGGTGCTTTTTACGATGGGACAAATCGGTTTTGATAACGACAAATACCTTGCCATGCAGTCCGCGCACATCCGCGAGCGCATCAGCAAGTTCGGCGGCAAGCTGTACCTGGAGTTCGGCGGCAAGCTCTTCGACGACTTTCACGCTTCGCGCGTGCTGCCCGGCTTTCAGCCCGACAGCAAGATCCGTATGCTTCAGCAGCTGCGCGACGACGCGGAGATCGTCATCGCGGTCAACGCGAACGACATTGAAAAGAACAAGGTGCGCGGCGACCTCGGCATCACCTATGATGACGACTGCCTGCGCCTGATCGACGCGTTCCGCTCGCTGGGGCTTTATGTCGGCGGCGTATGCATCACGCAGTACGCGGGGCAGAACGCGGCGGATGCCTTCATCAAGCGTCTCAACACGCTTGGCGTTCGCAACTACCGCCACTACCCCATCGCGGGCTATCCCTCCGACGTCGCCCACATCGTGAGCGACGAGGGCTTTGGCCGCAACGAGTATATCGAGACGACGCACTCGCTCATCGTCGTCACCGCGCCAGGCCCCGGCAGCGGCAAGATGGCGACGTGCCTCTCCCAGCTCTACCACGAGCACAAACACGGCGTGAGCGCGGGCTACGCCAAGTTTGAGACCTTCCCCATCTGGAACCTGCCGCTCAAGCACCCCGTGAACCTCGCCTACGAGGCCGCGACCGCGGACCTTGACGATGTGAACATGATCGACCCGTTCCACCTCGAGGCCTACGGCGAGACGACCGTGAACTATAACCGCGACGTGGAGATCTTCCCCGTCCTGCGCGCGATCTTCGAGCGCATCTCCGGCAAGTGCCCCTACCAGTCCCCCACCGACATGGGCGTCAACATGGCGGGCAACTGCATCATCGACGATGAGGTCTGTCGTCAGGCCTCGCGCATGGAAATTCTGCGCCGCTACTACACCGCGCAGGTCGACGTCGCGCGCGGCATTGCTGACGCCTGCCAGCTCAGAAAGCTCGAGCTCGTCATGCAGCAGGCGGATGTGACGCCCGACCTCTGCCCCGCTGTGGCCGCGGCCAAGCAGAAGGCCGAGGAGACCGGCGCGCCCGCGGGCGCGATGGTGCTGCCCGACGGCCGCGTTGTCACGGGCAAGACCTCTTCCCTTCTCGGCGCTTCGGCGGCGCTGCTGCTCAACGCGCTCAAGGCCATGGCGGGCATCCGCAGCGACATGAACCTCATCTCGAATCAGGTCATTGAGCCGATCTCAGCGCTCAAGATCCAGTCGCTCGGCCACCACAACCCGCGCCTGCACTCTGACGAGGTGCTCATCGCGCTGGCGATCTCGGCGCTGACGAACCCCCTCGCCGACATGGCAAGAGCCCAGCTCGGCACGCTCCGCAGCTGCGATGCGCACTTCTCCGTCATCATCTCGGAGGAGGACATCAAGCTCTACAAGCGCCTCGGCATTCACGTCAGCTGCGAGCCGAAGTATGAATCCAAGCGTCTTTATCACAAATAATTCGGAGAAAGCAACATCATGTCTAACGAAAAGAATCTTCCCTATGCCGTCGTCTGCGGCGGCGTGAATATCGACATCGGCGCGCACTCTTTCGCACCGCTGCGCGACCGTGACTCCAATCCCGGCCGCGTCGAGCTGAGTCTCGGCGGTGTGGGGCGCAACATCGCGCACAACATGCGCCTGCTTGGCGTGCCGACCTACCTTCTGACCGCCGTGGGCGGCGATTCGCGCGCAAGCCAGGTCGAAGAGAGCTGTAAAGAACTCGGCATCGACCTTTCGCACGCGCTGCGCGTGCCCGACGGCCGCACCTCGACCTACGTCTTTGTCGGCGACAGCGACGGCGACATGGCCGTGGCCGTATCTGACATGGAGATCTGCGAAAAGTTGACGCCGGACTACTTTGCCTCCCAGAAGGAGCTGCTCGACGGCGCCGCCGCGGTGGTCGTGGACGCGAACCTGCCGCGCAAGTCCATCGCGTACCTTGTCGAGCACTGCGCCGCGCCGCTCTTCGTCGATCCGGTATCCACCGTCAAGGCGGAAAAGCTCCGCGGGCTTCTCGGCCATGTCCACACGCTCAAACCCAACCGCATTGAAGCAGAGCTCCTCTCCGGCGTGAAGATCACAGACAATGCAACGCTCCATCAGGCCGCGCAGGCGCTGCTTGATCAGGGCGTGCAGCGCGTGTTCCTGTCGCTCGGCGGCGACGGCGTGTTTGCCGCGCAGCAGGGCGAGACACATTTGGAACCCATCTGCAAGGCCGAGATGCGCAACGCCACCGGCGCGGGCGACGCGATGATGGCGTCCCTCGTCTGGTCGTTCCTCGCAGGCCGCGACCTTGCCGAAAGCTGCGCCGCCGGCACCGCCGCCGCGGCCATCGCGGTCGAGAGCGAAGAGACCATCAATCCGAACATGAGCGCCGAGGCCGTTCTGGCCCGCGCCGCGAAGTAACTTTCTACGACAAAAAAGAACCGTCCGATCGGACGGTTCTTTTTTTGCTTATTTTCTCAAATCCAGCAGCATTGCGACGTGGCGATAGAGGCTCCTCTTGACCGCGGGGGTCATGCAGGCCTCCTTGATGGGCATGGCGAGCTTTCTGAGCTCGTCCTCGGCCTGCGCGATGACCTCGTCATCCGTGGCGTCGGAGTCGATCTTCGCCGCCGTCTCGGCCATCACGACCGGATGGGGCGCGACCGCGCCCGCGGCCAGACGCGCGGGGCGCTTGCCGCCGCAGCGGAGCGCGAAGTTGATGATCGGGAAGTCGATCGTCGTGCGCATGGCGTACTTATAAAAGCCGCTGCGCTCGCCCTCTTCCGCCGCGGGGACGAGAAAGCGCGTGACGAGGATGGGCAGGTGCTCGTGGCAGGCAAGGCCGTTGGCCACGCTGTGGCGCTCGATGAGGGACTTGAGGTCGGTGCGGTGCGTCTCGCCGTCTTCGATGTACTCGACCTCCGCCTCGTAAGCGATGAGCGCGGTGGCGACGTCGGAATAGTAGATCGCGCGGCAGACCGGCGAGTTCGGGATCTGGTGGCAAATGCTGCCGCCGGTCTTGAAGCAGTAGGCAAGGCCGCTGCGCCACAGGTGCGGCTGGTTGAAGTAGATGCAGCGGCGGTCCTGCATGATGTTGCCGCCGACGGTGGCGATGTTTCTGATCTGCGGGGACGCCGTCAGCGACGACGCCTGCGCGATGGCCGCATAGCGGCTGTTCAAAAGCTCGCTCTCGGCAAGCTCGGTGAGCGTCATCGCCGCACCGATGATGAGCTCGCCGTCCTTTTCCTCTAAAACGTGCAGCTCCGGAATTTTCTTCAGGAAGACGAAATCCTTGTCGTCGCGCACCTCGTTTTTCAGCAGCGGCATGATGTCCGTGCCGCCGCTGATGTAGGTCGGGTGCTCGGCGGAGACGATGTCGTGTAAGCTCGATAAAACCTGTCCGCTCATTTCACATTCCCCCTCTCGGTCGGCAGGATGACAAATTTGTCGCACAGCGGCAGGCTGTTGATCTCAATGCCGCTTGCCCGGCGCACCGCGTTCACGATGGCCGGCGCCACGGGCACCGTGGCAAGCTCGCCGACGCTCTTCGCGCCGTGCGGGCCGTAGGGGTCGTGGCTGTTGACCATATCGACATACGTGCGCGGCATGTCGCCCATCTGCGGGATGCGGTAGTGCAGAAAATCGGTCGACAGCGTGCGGCGCGAGCGCGGGTTGATCTCCATGCGCTCATAGAGCGCGTAGCCCACGCCCTGCGCGATGCCGCCCTCGAGCTGACCGGCGACGGTCAGGCGGTTGATGGGCGTACCGACGTCCGCGACCTCGATGATGTCCATGAGGCGGATGGCGTTGAGCTTCTTGTGGTATTCCGCCTTGACAAAGCAGACGGAGAACGGATTCGGGCAGGCCGCGGCCTTGTAGGTGCCCGCGCCGATGGGCACGCTGCCCTTGGGGTCGAACAGGATCTTGCGCGCGGCGTCCTCAAAGCTCAGCTCAAGCTCCTCGCCGCCGCTGATATAGTAGCGGTGGTCCTTTTCCTTGACCGTGCAGCCGTCGTAGATGACCTTGAGCTGCTCGACCATCTTCTTTTTCAGATCGTCGCAGGCGAGCTTGACGGCGTTGCCGCAGATGAACGTCTGGCTCGAACCGAACGTGCCGGTGTTATACGGCGTCAGACCCGTGTCCGCCGCGGTGATCTGCACGCTGGAGAGCGGGATACCGAGGCATTCCGCCGCGATCTGGCTCTCCATCGTCTCGCTGCCCTGACCGATATCGGCAGAGCCGACGAGAAGATGCACGGACGCGTCGGCGTTGAGCATGACGACCGCGCCGCTCAGGCCCTCCTTCGAGGAGGGGCCGGAGCCGTGGCAGCTGAACGAGATGCCCCACGCCTGACGGATATCGTCGTTGTCGATGAGGGGCTCTTTCTCGTCGATCTCCTTCTGGATCTGCTGGCAGCGGCGTGCGCAGTCCTCAATGCCGTTGCTGCTGACAGGGATGCTTGCGCAGGGGAAGCACTCGCCCACCTGCACGTGGTTCATCAGGCGGAATTCGACAGGGTCCATATCGAGCTTCTGCGCCAGGCGGTCCATCAGAATTTCGCGGCCGAACGTGAGCTGCGTGTTGCCGTAGCCGCGGAACGCGCCGCCCGTCACGTGGTTTGTGAAAACGCTCAGGCCGATGAACGAGTAGTTCGGCACGTTGTACTGCAATTTACGCGCGGCGGCGGCCACGACCGTCGGCGTGTGCGTGGTGTAGGGGCCGGCGTTCAGGCGGAACGTCGTATCAAAGAGCTGCAGCTTGCCGTTTTTGTCCGCGCCGATGCGAAGATCAACGTCGGAGGCGTGACGCACGACGGAGTAGAAGTCCTCCTCGCGCGAATAGAGCAGCTTCACGGGGCGCTTGATCTTGCGCGAGATGAGCGCCGCGGCGTGCTGGGCGTGCAGCTGCTGGCGCGCGCCGAAGCCCGCGCCGACAAGCGGCTTGATGATGTGCACGTCCACTTCCTTGAGGCCGAAGAGCTCGGCCAGAATGCGGCGCTCCTGGAACACCGTCTGCGAGCAGCTGTAGATCGTCATATGCTCGCCGTCGCTGAAGTCGCAGATGCAGCAGGTCAGCTCGATCATCGTGTGCTGCATCGGCGGCGTGACAAAATGGTCTTCGAGAATGATGTCGGACTTTTCCTCGCCCACAGCGATGTCGCCCTGCGACACCTCGCGCCGCTGGACGACGTTCGTGTCGGAAAGGTGCGGCTGCATTGCAGGCACGTTGTCGGCGAGCGCGGCCTTGACGTCGAGGATCGGCGCAAGGTTCTCGTACTCGACCTTCACCGCCTCGGCAGCGGCGCGGGCGGCCTCCTCCGTCTCCGCGGCGACGACGGCCACGCGGTCGCCGATGGTCAGCGGCTCGGTCGTCAGCACCTTTTCATCCGCCATCAGAAGCGGAGAGGGCGGGTTGCCCGAGCAGTTGAAGTAGGCCTGCGGGGCCTCCTCCGGCAGGGCGCAGCCGAGAAAACCGGGAACCTTTTCCGCCTCGCTCACATCGATGCTCAAAACCTTGGCGTGGGAATACGGGCAGCGCACGAGCGCGGCGCAGGCCATGTTGGGAAGCTCTAAGTCGTCGGTGTACTTGCCGCGGCCCAGTGCCTTATTCATGGACTCAAGGCGCGGCGTGGCGTGGTTGACAATGTCGAAATGATGCTGTTCCATCACTGCTGCGCCTCCTTTCCGTTCGCGTACTGGTCAATGACCTTGGAGACCGCGACGATGGCCTCCTCGATCTTTGTGTAGCCCGTGCAGCGGCAGAGGTTGCCGGACATGGCGGCGTGGATCTCCTCGCGCGTGGGATGGGAGTTGCGGTCGAGCAGCGCCTTGGCCGCCATGATCATTCCGGGCGTGCAGTAGCCGCACTGGATGGCGCCGGCGTCGATAAACGCCTGCTGCAGCGGGTGCGGCTCGTCGGCGGTGCCGATGCCCTCGATGGTCTCGACCGTGCTGCCGTCCGCCTCGATGGCGAACACACAGCACGAGTTGACCGCGCGCCCGTCCATGATGACCGTGCAGGCACCGCATTCGCCAAGGTCACAGCCCTTCTTCGCGCCCGTCAGGTGCGCGCGCTCGCGCAGCACGTGCAGAAGCGTCTCCCGCGGCTCCACCGTGAACGCGCGGCTCTCGCCGTTGAGCGTCAGGTGAATCGTGTGGTTGTTTTCAAGCATGATGTTCTATCTCCTGTGCAGAATTTGCTGTTTGTTCCGTATCGGCCTTATTCTCCCGTTTCAGCCGCTTCGTGAGCTGCGACAGATACTGCTCGTCGACCGGAGAATAGGCGTCGCGCAGCAGCATTTTCGACTGCTGTAAGTAAACAGACACGTCTTTATTCAAATATCGTCCAAAAACAGCCTGAATGTCCGGTGAATCCTGCATTTGCAGGCTGATTTGTGCAAACATGCGGTTCAGCACGCCCACTTCGTAGCAGCTGCCGAGCCGCTGGGCATAATCGTCCGCCTTGATGAAAAGGCTCAGCGCCTTGCGATACTCTCCCTGCTCAAAGCAGAGGTAGCCGTAGTAGGCGAACGCGATACCGCGCCCCCACATCAGCTCCACCTTGTTGAACTGGTCGACTGCCTGCGAGAGGTATTCGTCCGCGCTTTCAAGGTCGCCCGCATCCAGCGCGGCCTGACCGGCGTAGGTGTAAAACGTCGCGATACCGCCGGTGAGAAAGTTTTCCGTGCAGATGGAGATGGCGCGCGTGTAGTACTGCATCGCCTCGCCATAGTGCATGCGGTTGCGTTCCACCTCGCCAAGCCATGCGTAAGATGCCGCGAGGTTGAAGAGGTATTTGTCCTTTTCCCCCGAGCGCTCGAAAATCTCGATCGCCTGCGTGAGCGAGGCGTAGCCCTCCTCGATGCGGCCCGACATGATGGAGCACAGACCCGACAGGCGCATCCAGATGGCGCGCTCTTCGGCTTTGCCGTCCTCGCCAAGCACGGCGAACGCCTTTTCGACAACCTCGTGCATCTGTTTGGTCTCGTAGCGGTCGATGTAGATGCAGATGAGCTGGCGGTAGGCCTATGTTGTTGCGGCACTGCTCGCTGTCCGAGTCGCGGTTGAGCTCGATGAGCGTGCGGATGTATGGCTCGCCCTGCGAATACTCCACCTTGCGGATGTGGAAGCGGCCCATCATGTGGTAGTAATCCGACAGGAATCCGTGCTTGTCGCTCTCGTCGAATTTGCCCTGATTGGCCTGCACCTTCGTTTGGATGTCCTTGAGGATGCGAAGGATGCCAGCTCTGTCCGACGAATCAAGCCGAAGGTCGTTTTCTGCGTCCGTCGGCAGCGTCTCCCCGCCGAGCACCGGATAATATTCGTGGGACAGGTTTAAATAGTTGTAAACGTACTCGACGTAGTACTTGAGGTATTTGCGCTCATTGCCCGCGCGCCTGCTGTGGTACATGAGCTTGGTATAAAGCGCGTTGTCCGCGCTCGTGCCGCTGAGCCTGCGCTCGAGGCAGCAGGAGATCTTTTCGTGCAGGATGCGCCGCTTGGTGAGCGAAAGCTCGCCGTAAACATACTCGAGAATTTTCTGGTGGCTGAACTGGAAGGCGACGCTCTCGGCGCGGATGACCTCGCGGATGAGCTTTTTGTCGATGAGGTTTTCCAAAATCGTGATGAGCTCGTACTCCTCTTTTCCCGAGAGCGATCGCATCATGTCGAACGATGCGCCGTCGAAGAAGAACGAGAGCAGATCAAGAATGCTGCGCTCTTCCGACGGCAGCGACATGATGCGGATGCGGATCGTGTCGCGCATGTTCGGCGTGATGTCGGCCACCGAGCCGTTGAACTTGAGGTTGTTGACCGTTTCGATGATGAAAAAGGGGTTGCCCTCAGTCTCGCGGAAGAGCTGCTGGCGCAGCGCAGGCGTGGAAAAGCGGTCCGGCAGCAGAAGGTCTGCA
>OGLB01001118.1_pt1 | contig 12205 bp, 8 predicted proteins | sample 1572551 | NCBI WGS metagenome assembly OGLB01 (sample SAMEA2582003, study PRJEB24529) | metagenome | biome: Human gut stool | place: China | collected 2011
GGCTGAACCATCAGTAACCGGGTGTGGAGGAACGTAGTGACGACACGCCCGGATACCCAACACACATCGGAGGCACCCGAAGTGGTGCTACATAAACACGTCAAAAGACAAATTCTATCCATCTGGGACTTATACTTACAGTTATATGATTTTTCAAGCCTTGTTTGGTTAAAGGCAATCCAAACAACTGTATCTATGACACTTGCAAGCTTATACTTTAATTTTACCGGACAGTTCTCATTGCCAGAATGGCAAACAAGAAGGAGATATAAAAGGTTTTTATATAGAAGCAATGAAAAGATATGGACTCCTTGACCTTTAAGGCTCGAAACTCAGAGATGAGTTGAGAGACGGATTTTGTTTCAATAGCCATATCGAATGCGTCGGAGACGCGGATTAGAGATTATATACCGCAAAAGTATGGCTGGATTTTCAACAGGAAAAGACACGAAAAAAGGAGGAAACCGAAACTTCCTCCCTTTACGCTCAATCAGCATACTCACTCATTCCGTTTTAGTATACTGACCATCTAATTCCTGAGCGTCTCCTCCCGGAACAAACTTTAAAATCAGCTTTTTAATATGTTCATCGTAGAATACGGTATATGACGATTTACCTTTATAGACAAATTCATCTCCAAGATACGTTGAAGATTCTATGGAAAGTATGCCATCATGGTATGACCACTTTCCGAGAAGATCATATGTTTTCCTAGTGTACTTATCATAGAATGTTGCCTCAATTGTTCCATCTGCTTTGATGGTCATACTATTTTCTTTTGACGTCCATGTTCCGTAAAGGAACGAAGTGTTAGGAGTGGTAGATGGTCCATCCGGCTCGTCGTCATCGCCTCCGCACGCGGTGAGGGTCACGCATGCAAAGAGGGCAATGAAAAGATTTTGAAAATGTCTTTGAATGTCTTTGAATTTCATTGTTTTTCTTTGTTGTTTAGTGTTTCGGGCTCCTCGATACGGTTAGTGATTGATTGGAAGGTAGAGACATAAATAAAACTCTGGCGTGGAGCCGAGCTTTATTGTCTACTGAGGTTCTGGAAAACCGTAATCTACCAATAAAGTCAAGTCCACGCCAGAGATATGGCGCAGACGTTGAACTTCTGCTCTTGATAGATTACTTAAATTTACCAGATTTATAAAGTATAAATTAGGGAGGAAAACAAAAGTCAATCAAATGAAAATAAATATGCTGTATAATAAGTAATTAAGCTATATCTGCATCTTCTCTTGTTTTACTTGATTATTGTTGCTTGGTTCTTTTTCGGTACATTTTTGTTTCCTATTTGTTCCTTAATTCGGATTATTCTTTCTACCTTTGTGGCAGGAATAACGAGTAAAGCAAGGAGGAACTATGCCACGAGTAAAGAAGCCCGCAAAAGTCAAAGAACCTATCCGTCTTCGGATGAAAGAGTTGGCCAATGGAAACAAAAGTCTGTATTTGGATATCTATCGGGACGGCAAACGGACGTATGAGTATCTGAAGATGTATCTTATCCCCGAAACGGATAACAATGCCCGTGTGCGGAATCAAACGACTATGGCCGCAGCCAATGCCATCAAATCGAAACGAATCATTCAACTTACCAACGGCGAAGCGGGTATCGAAACCCGTGAAAAGGTTTTTCTTCTGGACTGGATGGAAACCTACAAAGAGAATCAGGCGAAGCGAGGAAAGAAAGATGGAAACCAAATCCAAGTTACTATCCGCATCTTGAAAAATTATGCCGGAGAACGGGTAACGATGGATCAAATCGACAAGGCGTTTTGTCAAGAGTATATCGACTATCTATTGACTGAATATCGACCGAAGGGCAAACAAGTATCTAATTTTACGCTACACACCTATTACCGCATTCTGAACGGAGCTTTGAATGCAGCCGTGCGAGCGGAAATTATAAAAGTCAATCCTTTTACGAAGATCAACAATTCGGATAAAATCCGTCTGCCGGAGAGCAAGCGGTCGTATATGACCATTGAAGAGGTGCGGGCATTGATTGCTGCTCCGATGAAAAACGAAGCCGTAAAACAGGCTTATTTGTTCTCCTGCTTCTGCGGACTGCGGATAAGCGATATCATCAGTTTAAAGTGGAAAGATGTCTTTGTTGATAGGGGACAATATCGTTTGGCTGTATCTATGCAAAAGACCAAAGAGCCGATTTATCTGCCGCTTTCCCCCGAAGCCTTGAAGTGGATGCCGGAACGTGGAGAGAAGACATCGGAAGATCATGTATTCGATTTGCCGAGCCCAACGATGATAAACACGCTTCTCAAACCTTGGGCGAAAGCGGCTGGAATAGATAAGCGGTTTTCATTTCACACGAGCCGCCACACGTTCGCGACAATGATGCTGACGCTCGGAGCAGACCTCTACACCACTTCGAAATTACTCGGCCATGCTGATGTGAAAATGACGCAAGTCTACGCCAAAATCATCAATCAGAAAAAGGACGATGCGGTCAATTTAGTAAACGGATTATTCGACTAAAGCAACTGCCGAATTTTCTGGTTTCCCGATGTTTTTTTTGCAGGTGTAGTTTATTCCCGCGCGGGTATATATAATTCTGTTTAGTTTAGTATTTCTCTATATATAGGGCAAGAAAACTAAAGTAAACCGTTTCATGCAAACAACTGAAAAGAAATGCGGTTGAACTTTGATGACCGAAATCGTACTCTAAAACAGGATTCTTACACTCGAATGCCGGTAGCATTATCGACAAGGAAAAGGTCGTAATTCGACCGCTGAGAAATGAACGGATTATGTCGGAGAAGCAAATCCGTTCTTAACCCGCGAGAAACAATTATTGGTAACAATTTTTTCAGCTCCCTTTTGTCGGTTAAAACCTATTCGCGAATTGAGGTCTAAAATCTTCCGACCGGGAAAGGCTGTTTATCCATTTGACTGCCATTCTATAATCCGTCATATATCGGATAATCCCACCGCCTCTGCTTGCAGATTGTATGGCAGCCTACCCGACGCCGTAAGGCGGTTGGGGTATTAGGCTCCCCCGAAAGATATTTCGTGGCACACGGGCAAGCCCAAACGAAAACGGCTGTGGCAAATGCTTAATACCTAATTATGAGGTCAGAGATAGAGAATATTCCAAAGAAAATGCCGTAAATAATATCACCGCAATAGTATAAAATAATTATACGCCAAATTTCCAATCGAAACAAAGCCAAATTTCCAAATGATTTTGCGTCAAATTTCCAAATATATTTTTGAAATTGATTTGGAATACAAAGAAATAAGCTATCTTTGCAGAAAAATACGGTGTATGGAATATAAGAATCGAATAGCGGATCAACTTCTGCGTGATAAATTAGAGGCGATGGGTGCTGTATTGATAGAGGGACCTAAAGCTTGTGGTAAAACGACCACGGCTGAACAACAGGCCAAAAGTGTTATCTATATGGATGACCCTACTAAGCAACAGCAATATAGGCAAATGGCTCAAACCAATATTAGTTTTTTGCTCGAAGGGGAAACTCCTCGTTTGATTGACGAATGGCAGGAAGTTCCTCAATTTTGGGATGCTATTCGGTTTGAAGTAGATCACCGAGATGAAGACGGGCAGTTTATGCTTACAGGTTCTGCTGTACCTGTCGAAGCTAAGGAAATTCACCACACAGGTACTGGAAGATATGGATGGCTCACCATGCGTCCTATGAGTTTGTGGGAATCAGGGGATTCTACAGGTGAGATAAGTCTGTCGGAACTGTTCCTTGCCCCGGATAAAATAGGAGCCTTGAATAAACTTACATTGCCAGTGCTTGCGTTTGTTGTTTGCCGTGGGGGGTGGCCTAAAGCTTTGCAAAAGAAAACAGAAAAGGCGGCACTATTACAGGCAACAGAATATTATAAAGCGATAACAAATAGCGATATATCACGAGTAGACAATGTAAAACGAGATGCAGAACGGGCAAAAAGAATTATGCGTTCATATGCCAGGCATCAAGGCTCTCAAGCAAGTATCGCCACAATCCTTGCCGACATATCAACAAATGAACCAGAGGATGTCAGCGATGAAACGATAGATGCGTACCTTACCGCTTTGCGGAAAATATTTGTAATTGAGGATATGCCGGCATGGAATCCTAACTTGAGAAGTAAAACAGCGGTTCGTACATCTGATACAAGGTATTATGTTGACCCTTCGGTTGGCGTGGCAGCCCTTGGTTTAGGTCCCAATGATTTAATTAACGACCTAAATACTTTTGGGTTATTTTTTGAAACAATGTGTATTCGAGATCTTAGGGTTTATGCTGATGCCTTAGATGGTTCTGTCTATCATTATAGAGATAAGAATGGTTTGGAATGTGATGCTGTAGTACATTTGCGTAATGGTTCGTATGGTCTCATTGAAATAAAATTGGGTGGAGAGAAATTGATTGAGGATGGTGCAAAAACATTAATGGCACTCTCAAATATCATAGATACATCTCGAATGAAAGCTCCTGCTTTTTGTATGGTGCTGACAGGCGTTGGTGATTTTGCCTATAAGCGAACAGATGGAGTCTATGTTGTACCTATTGGATGTCTGAAAAATTAATTATGACACCAAATTTAAAAACGATCCAATTATGCCAACATATAAGTTTATAGATTTATTTGCAGGATTAGGAGGATTCCATTTGGCCTTAGAGCAATTGGGCTGCAAATGTGTATTTGCTAGTGAACTCCAGCAAGATTTACGCACTTTGTATGAGAGTAATTTTGGTATGAAGTGTGCTGGGGATATTAATCTTATTAATATCGAAAAGGACATTCCATCACATGATATTTTATGTGGTGGTTTTCCATGTCAACCATTTTCACAAGCAGGAAAACAACAAGGGTTTCAGGATGAGAAAGAAAGGGGCAACTTGTTTAATAAAATAATGGAAGTTCTCGAATTTCACAAGCCTGAATTTGTATTTCTTGAGAATGTTCCTAACTTGAAATCTCATGATAAAGGAAATACGTATCGTGTAATTCATGAAAAGCTATCAATGCTTTATGAGGTAAAAGAAGATATTATATCTCCCCATTATTTTGGTATTCCCCAGCATCGAACAAGAATGTATATTGTTGGTCGTTTAAAAAGTAGAGGTGGGTTGCAAACTTTTGCATTTCCAAAACATGAGGAAAGGCCTGACTGTGATATTTCTCAAATACTAATTCCTGAAGATACAGACTATATGTCTTTACGTCCAGTCACGAGAAAGCACATGGCAGCATGGCAAAAATTCTTGGATTTACTTTCTCAAAATAAGAGTACACTACCAACATTCCCTATTTGGGCAATGGAATTTGGTGCCACTTATGATTACGAGGGGGTAGCACCTTACTTTCAGAAACGGCAACAATTGTCTGGGAAAAAAGGTAAATTTGGAGAAGATATAGTTGGAAACTCAAAAGATGATTTTTTGCAACTTCTTCCCATATATTCTCAAGGAAAACCTAAAACAGGACGACAATTCCCGGATTGGAAAAAACAATTCATCAGACAGAACCGACAATTCTATCAAGATAATAAATCATGGATTGATGCATGGATTGATGAAATTAAGCAAGAAGGATTCGAAAATAGCCATCAAAAATTTGAATGGAATTGTGGTTATGAAGAACACCCTACAATATATAATAAAATTATTCAGTTCCGTCCATCTGGAATGCGTGTGAAATTGCCGACCTATTCGCCTGCATTGGTGTTAACAACAACTCAAATTCCTATAATTCCGTGGTTGATAACTCCCAATGGAGAAAAAGGTCGGTACATGACAAGAAAAGAAGGAGCCAAACTTCAATGTATGGAAGAATTGGCGGAATATCCTGATACGATTGCCAGCGCATTTAAAGCTTTTGGAAATGCGGTTAATGTAGAAGTTGTAAAACGTATTGCAATAAATTTGTTATTTGATGGAAATGAAACAAATAAATAAGGTGTCAATTGCATTAAAACCCAATGTATATAGTACATTTCGAAATTTAAACAATACCGTCTCAAATACATTGGGAGAGTATGTAGATAATGCAGTGCAAAGTTTCTTGAATCATAAAACAGAATTATTTGATTTAGAATCTAATTACAAACTTCGCATTGAGATTTCTGTTGATTGGGAGAATAGAACAATTTTAATATCTGACAATGCCGCAGGTATTGATGCTGTAAACTATCAAAGGGCTTTTGAGCCTGCGCATATTCCATTGGATGACACCGGCTTAAATGAATTTGGAATGGGTATGAAAACAGCATCTGTTTGGCTCGCAAATAAATGGTGTGTATATACAAAAGCTTTAGGAGAAGATGTTGAACGTTTTACTGAATTTGATTTACAAAAAGTAACAACAGAGGAAAAGGAAGAACTTGTTGTGATTGAGAAAAATGCTCCAGCTAATGAGCATTATACAAGAATAATATTATCTCAATTATCCACAAATGCGCCAAAACCAGGGCAAATGGAAAAGATACGCAGACACTTATCAAGTATTTACAGACAGTTCCTTAGAACTGGGAATGTTGAGATCATTGTAAATGGTCAAAGTCTTGAAGCACCAGATTATGGAATACTTTATGCCCCTTTCTATAAAACTCCTGATGGTGAAAATATTCTTTGGAGAAAAGAAATAGATTTTGAAATGGGGGAATATAAAGCAAAAGGATTCATAGCAATACTTGATAAAATCCAAAATGGAGCAAATGGTTTAGTGTTAATGCGTCGAGGTCGAGTAATTGTTGGAGGAGGAGATGAGAGGTATTTCCCAACTGTTATATTTGGACAGTCTGGTAGTTTTAGATACAGACGTTTATTCGGAGAAATTGAATTAGAGGGTTTTGAAGTATCATTTAATAAAAATGGTTTCAGAGAAGAAGAAGATTTATATCTTTTTATGGACGCCTTAAAGGATGAATTAAAAGCGGACAATCTGAATATTCTTGGGCAAACGGATAATTATAGACAACGCGGTAAAGATCAATACACAAAAATCTCCAAAGCTATAAAAAAGGACTTGGAAAAGAAGGCAAAACCCAAACAACTATCTCGTCAAGTTAGTGAAGTGGAAGCCAAAATTAGCAACCAACAATATTTGCAGAAAAACGAAGATGTAATTATAAATGCAAAACCACTTGATAGCTATAGTGAATCTTTTCAATACAATGGGAAAAATTATATCCTCACAATGGATTTGGTAACTGAAACAGAAACTGATTCTTTGTACTCTGTAATTACTACTGACACAGAAGAAAATCTATTTCTTGATACCAAATCAATATCATGCAAAATTAATTTAGCACATCCGTTCTTTACGAGATTTGAGCATTTTAAAAAAGGACAGGACTATGCACCGATAGTTGCTATTTTTAAGGCATTGACGTTAGCTGAAATTATGGCACCAGATAAAGGCACTAAATTCGCATCAAATTTGCGTATATTATTTAATCAAAATATTTTGCAGTAGTTATGGAAATAGAAATACTCAATACTCATAAAAATGATTTTTCTCCAGTCATAGGGGAACGAACAATGGAATTATTGTCTCGTTTTGGGCAAAAATTAGATGAAGATGGCATCGATACATTGAGTTCTGAAACAATTGAAATCTTATCGCATTGTACAAACCCCTACAAAAATGAAGTGCAGTCTGTAACCAATCTAGTGGTAGGTTATGTACAAAGTGGTAAAACCATGTCTTTCACAACGCTTTCTGCACTTGCTCACGACAATGGGTTTCGTATAATTATATACTTTGCCGGAACTAAAAACAATCTTCTTTCTCAGACCACTAAACGATTAAGAAAGGATTTAATTAATGGAAGTGCAAATAGCGCATACTATAAACTTTTTGAAAATCCGACTTTAGAATATGCGCAAAGGATACGCAATGCTTTGAATATTAGTTCTAAACCAACTATTTTGATAACAGTGCTTAAACATCATAAGTATATCTCAGACTTGGCTGCAATGTTTAATTCCATGCAACTTAAACAGACATTAGGAAAAGCAGGAGTTTTAATTATTGATGATGAAGCTGATCAAGCAAGTCTGAATGGCTATGCTTACAAAAATAGTAAATCAGAAGAATGGGAAGATGATGAATATACAACTACATATAGTAGTATCATGAAATTAAAGGGGGCTTTGGCAAACCATTCCTACATACAATATACGGCAACTCCGCAAGGACCATTGTTAATAAGTATAATGGACTTACTATCACCTAAGCATCATACTGTTTTGACTCCTGGCAAAACTTATACTGGTGGCAAAACTTTTTTTTGTGATGAGCCAGGTTTAATCATAACAATTCCTGAAGGAGAAGTTTTTCATTCAAAGCACAATAACCTTGCTGATTGTCCGGATTCACTTGTAAACGCCTTACAGTTACATTTAATGGGTGTTGCTATCATAGTAAAACTTTTACAGAAAGAATCTTTTTTATCTATGATGATACATGCGGATAGAGATCAAGATGCGAGCGAGAAATTTTATAGATGGATAAAAAATATCATTGATGCATGGTCGAATATTTTAGCTAATGGAGAACAAGACCTGGGATACCAAGAATTGAAAGATAGCTTTGCAAAATGTTATCCAGAATCTATACGGATGTATGAAGCTCACAATGAGTCAGCCCCATCCTTTGAGGATATCTGGTGCTGTATAGATGATATCATTCTTGACACCAATGTTGAATTAGTTATAAGCAGGAATAAGAGACAAGGTGAAAATAAAGAGATTGATTGGGCTAGCAGTTGTTCTCACATATTGGTTGGAGCAGATATGCTTAATCGGGGTTTTACTGTAGAGCATCTTGCAGTAACATATATGCCGAGATGTAGTGTCGGAAAATCTACCGCAGATACAATTCAACAGCGATGTCGTTTTTTTGGATATAAGCAAAATTATCTTTGGTCATGCCGTGTGTTTTTACCTTTTGAGGTAATAATTGAATACAAAGAATATGTAGAGCATGAAGAAGAAATGAGAAAATGGCTTCTCGATAATAAAAACCTTGAAGATGTTGAGCGACTACTATTAATCTCTAATAGATTAAATGCCACGCGAAAAAATATCTTATCTAAACATACTGTAACAACAAAATTGAATGGATGGCGTAAAATGAATGCGTTCCAAGCAATTGATGAAAATACCACATTTGTAAACCGCTTCCTTGCAGATGTAGAATTGAAATTGTTTGAGAATTATGGTACGGACGATCGAAATCATGGATATGTCAAGCTTCCAATTCAGAGAATCATTGAATTTTTAACAGAGTTTAAATTTCAGAATATGCCTGATGCTGCAAGAAAAGAGGCAACTTTAAGATATATAAAATACTTAAGTACCAAAAAACAAGGAGCATTAGAGTACGCATATATCATACAAATGGCATATAGAGGAATACCCCGCGAACGTGCTTTTGATATTGATACATTTAGAATAAATAATTTGCATTCTGGACGTTCGATGTCCGGTAGTACCGTATATCCTGGTGATGCGAATATAAAATTTGAAGACTCAATTTGTATTCAGATTCATCATGTAAAACTAAAATGCAATTCTACTCAATGGGCGGGACGAACGGCTTATACTTTGGCGATATATTATCCGGAAGAATTCGCAATCAATTATGTAGAAACAGAAGAATAATATGAAAGTATCACTTCATTCCATATTTAGTAAACTACAAACAAAAATTTTGACGGAGCATAATTGTTATGCTGCTGATAATATTCCTTTTTCTGATACGCATAAAATAGGCATATCTTATGAGGGGTTTCCAATCTTTTTTATTGCTAGTTCGAATATTAGTTCGCTTTCGAACATAAAATTGGATTTAATCTCTATTCAATTCAATCAATTATGTAGATTGAAATTGTCAAATACGGATAAACCGATAGAGAATTACTATACAATAGTTGCATTGCAAACAGAGAATGTCGATTATATCAATTATTTCATAGATGTAGTAGAAATTGTATTAAGTAAATTAGGCAATTATCCTACTCAAAAACAACTGCATGATGAAATACAAAAATTGGTTGATTTATTTCGATGCTTTAATTTACCTCCACAAAAAACAATTCAAGGCTTATGGGCGGAGTTGTTTGTTATATCTATAGCCAGTAATCCGGAATATTTATTAAAAGCATGGCATTCTTCATTAAATGATGTATATGATTTTAATGATGGAATAGATAAAATAGAGGTAAAAAGCACATCTAAATCTCATAGAATACATAAATTTTCGTATGATCAATTATCTCCCACTGAAAACACCAATTTGATTATATCTTCGATCTTTGTTATTCAATCTGGAATAGGAAAAAATATCTTTGATTTAAAAGAGGACATAGAGACTCAAATTTGTTCATTGGAATTGCGGTATAAGTTAAATGAAATTATATTTCGAACATTAGGTTCTGAATTTGAAAAGGTATATGATGTTTATTTTGATTATCAACAGGCAGTAGATTCCTATAAACTGATTCCTGCTATATATATACCGTCATTGAATAGTGAAAGTATTCCGAATGAAATTACTAATATCCATTTCGATTGTGATTTATCACAAATTGATGTTCCGGATAATATTGCTGCAATATACCCACATAGTAAACTATTTTCAAGTTTATAGCGTATGATGAATGAGAAAGTTCTACCAGAAACATTGCTTCAGCTAATGTTGAATGTACTTGCAAAAGCAGACAGTTTTCAATATATAAGCGGAATACAACCCTTTTTAATGTCGTTAAAAGGGAGGAAATATTATGTGTATGTAAAAAATCTTTCTTCTGCATATTTTAAAGATAGACCTGATACGACACGAGCTCAACTACCAATAAAAGATGAATTCTCAGAAATAAAGGAATCTGCCTATCCTTTCATTTTCTTGGGCTATGATAGAATAAATGACGTTTTAGTATGTTGGAATTTTCATATTGCTAAAAAACGATTAAATGAAAGAAAGAGCGTGTCGTTTTATTCACGAACATTTTTTCAAGAAGAAGTTTCTCCAGGCGAATTATTGCGTAAGCGATTGAAAAATGATGATGAACCAGTCTTTTTTAAGCGTAAGGACTTATTGATGTTTTTTGAGAATATAGATTCATTTTTCGAAAATTCATCTCCTAAGGCACAAGTGATAACTCATACTCCATCTATCGAGAATGGTAAGATTACAACTATTTCAGATGTCAAGTTACTAGAGAAGCTAAGACCCCTTTTAGCTATAGATACACCCCATACCTTGGAAGCAATAAAAGTTGTGCAAGCGCATTATGGAGATAGTCCTGAAATGAAGTTTCGAGACTGGGCTAATTTGGTTAAAGCAGTAAAATTTGACCAAGAAAAAACAATAGGTACGGTTAATTGCGAATTAATTAGATTACCTTCCACAAAGCAGTAGAAGTAACTTTATAAGGAATAAAATGGGGCAAACAAACCTGTATTCATTTCTATCCGATAAATTATGATATTATTGCATCGAAAAGAGAAAAACACATGGTGAAAATTTCTTCTCTTTTGGCTGTGCATATGTGTAGGATAGAATGTGGAAATCCATTGAAAATTCAGTTTAGTTTAGTCTATTAGCCTATATATATGCTAAATCAAAGTAAACTAAATATAGGTAGGCATATTTGCCTTTTCATATATGCCTATGATTTGATAGAAGTACTTACTTTTGCGTGGTGCAAAAAACAATGAGCGTATACCCTTAAGATGTACATTTGCCTATTTTCTCTTTTGGCTGCAAAATTCTCTATAGCTAGCCAAACGATATTCTTGAGGAAGGGGTAAGTCGTGGGGAGAGTAACTTTGAGAAACACTTTGTGTGCAACCAAATGCAAGGAATAAAATCAAGTGAAAAGTAAAAACCGAAGAATATCCTAAAATACCGATTTTGTTTCTATTCTGTTTCTTTTGCAAGGTGCTATGACTGCTATTTTATTGGTGTACAACAAAATAAATACAAGTAAAATAACATTTACCAGATTTCTCTACGAGAATAAGCTACACTTTCCGTGTATTCAATATGTTACTGCAAAAGTAGCATATTCAGCGGAAATTGCAAAACATCCTGCCCTTTCGGGTGCTGTTGCTGTGATTAATTGTGCAAAGTTCTTGAAAACAAAGTTTCTATCCAATAGTCGGGAGTATGGAATCGAAACTTTGTTAGTTGTAAGTTGGGTTAATCGTTCCCGCAG
>OGLB01001122.1_pt1 | contig 12190 bp, 11 predicted proteins | sample 1572551 | NCBI WGS metagenome assembly OGLB01 (sample SAMEA2582003, study PRJEB24529) | metagenome | biome: Human gut stool | place: China | collected 2011
CCGCCGTAAAAAACATACCCCATCCTGCCCGGCTGAACCTCGCTACAGAACGCACTCTATTCGCTTTTAACAAATGCCCGGCAAACAACCCAGCAAGAAGGATTTTAATTATTTTTATCGGCATAAGAGCTACCTTATTCTTCATTAAAGCTATTCTTATAAGTTGATTTATTTATAAATTCCATTAACAATAAAAAACTTGCCACAACAGGCATAACAACTATTAGTCCTACCGTATTAAAAGGTTTATTTATATACGGTATTGTATCAGCCATTCCCTTGGCGACAAAAAATATCATTAAAATAGTAGATAGTAAAAAAGTTTTAAATGAACTATTTTTTGCACAACCCTTTAAAGCTAACATTGCAAAAGCATCTTCAACAAAATTATTGAAAATATTTATTTTAAAATAATAATCTCCTAAAAATGCTATAACCAAAAGCCAAACACTTAAAATTAAATATTTATAATACACCTTAATTGATTTTATTAACATAATAATATTTTTATTTATTTTTTCTTTATTATTGATATCCATAACTTTCCCTCAATAAATTATATTTTTATTATTAAATAATAAATTCAAAATAAAATTACTATGTGAAATTATTTGTATTGATCTTTTTTGAAATCTGAAATTACTTTATTAATTAAATCTTCCCATTCATCCCAAATTTTTTCAGGAGCAAACTGTTTCATACTTTCCCGCGCATTTTGTCCCATCTTTTTGCGCAGTACAGCATCCTGCATTAAAATTTTTAGTTTTTCTGCAAAATCATTGATATCATCTTCACATAAAAAACCATTAACACCATCAACTATTAATTCATTAACAGACGGGCAGGATTTATAACCAATCGCAGGTAATCCCGCTGCCATAGCTTCTGTTAATGCTAATGGCATGCCTTCAAAAGCACTTGGAAATGCAAAAATATCTGCTTCTTGAAGTTTTTCTGAAACATTTTTTATTTCTCCCAGCAAATTTACTCTTCCTTCTAAATTATGTTCCTTAATATATTCAATAATTTTCTTTTTATAATCCTTTTGACTTTCTGTCTTAGTTCCACCAATAATTTCAATACACCAATCAGATGGAAAATCTTTATAAATTTTATTAAATGCCTTAATTAAATTTAACTGGCGTTTCACATTTCCATCAATACGTCCTACATTTACAATTTTTAACTTTCTTTTTACCACAAATTCATTTTTTTCTATTGTATAAACAACATTTGGTATATATACAGTTCTAACTCTTGGACAAAATTCTTCTACTTTTTGCAAATCTCTTTTTACTAAAACCTGAATACATGAAACATTTTTAAATGACTCTAATAATGTCTGACTTATACTAATATTGAACAAATTTTCAGCAGGAATATGCAGCATTGCAATTACCGGCACATTAGGCTTAATTAAATATTCTAAGCACATCAAAGAACGCGGGTCATAAGTAATTATAATCTCCGGCAAAAATTCTTGAATAATGTTTTTTAAATTTTCTTTAACTTTTTTATTGTCGTACCTTGTTTTTACGTATAATTTATCTTTGTCCAATTTGCCTAAAAATCTTAATATTTCTCGTTCTGCTCTTAATTTTAAGGAACCTTTGCAGTATTTTCCACTAGCGTTCAAGTTAATAAACTTTACTCTGTTATCTAAATAAAAAAACGGCATACCATCATTAGGGTCACAGCATACAATACAAATTTCGTGTCCACGTTTCACAAATTCATTTGCCATATTGCATAAAACTTTTTCCGCGCCACCCGTAGAATTTACAACATTCCAGAAATCCATCAAAAGAATTTTCATTACATAACAACTCCTAATTTTATTTGGCAAACCTTCTCACAAAACGGTCTATTCTTTTGAAAATATTTTCCCATAATACAACTATCTTATAACCTGGTTTAAAGTTTATCAACAAAAATAATTTTAATTTTTTTGATTTGCTAAGTACATTTTTATAATCACTGAATTTGCATATTTCTTTTTCAATTTCATTTTTCAAATTATCGTAAATAATACTGCTTGTATCTGTAGATTCCAGCTGGCAACGTAATGAATACAGACTACGCATATATCTTTTATTAAAATTATTTATTATTGATTTATCATAATTGTTAATATATTTTTGAAAAGATTTAAGTTGCTGTAATGAACAACTAATTTTTTGCTGCAAATTTTCATTGCTGCCAGTTAAGCTGTTATTTCTATTAACTCTAAAATATAAAGGTGCTTTTAAATAAACTATTTTTTCCGCACAACTCAGCCATTTAAAAACTGTAAAAAAGTCTTCACCAAAAATAATGTCATGTGGCAAAATATAATTTTTTATAATATCTTTTTTGTATATTTTATTCGCAACAGAATAATCCATACTCTGAACATATCTGCTCAACATTTCTAATTTTGTAAGAACTTTTTCATCTTCATTATAATAATATCCCGTAACATCAATAATTTTATTATTTTTTATTTCATTCCTACGGCAGCAGGCAATATCTGCTTCATATTTTATTAAACTCTCATAAAGATATTTGAACATATTTTTATCGCAGTAATCATCAGCATCAACAAAGCCTATATAATCACCAGCAGCTGCCCCGATGCCTTTATTACGTGCTGCAGACACGCCTGAATTTTTTTGATGTATTAATTTTATTCTTTTATCTTTTAAAGCATACTGCTTACATATATTTAAACTATTGTCATCAGAGCCATCATCAATTATTATTATTTCTAAATTTTTATATGTCTGCTCAATTAAACTTTTGATGCACGTTTCAATATAAAGTTCAACATTATATACAGGTACAATTATACTAATTAAAGGCAATTCTTCTTTCATTTTATCTTCCTCCAAAAATATACATCAGCCATCACTGCACCTAATATCAGCCAAAATAATTGATAATACTGTTTTACAATAAACTGATAATCAACCATATTATTTAAACAAATAACAAATAAAGAAGACAGCAATCCTATCGCTAATACATTATCTATATTCCTTTTACACCATAAAAACAAATATCCAAATAAAACCACAAAAGGTACTGTTCCAATTATTCCCATTTCGGTTAAGTAATGTAAAACAATATTATGAGGTGATTGTAAATCAGGCTCTTTGGCATTAGGATTAATATAGTTGCCATCAATATAAACTTTATTAAAATTACGTAAACCAACTCCATGCCAAGTATAATCTTTTATCATTTTAAAAGAGGACTGCCACAAATAAATTCTCTCTGAGTCTGTTTTATATATACTTTGTTTTGTCATATTTTGAAATCTCGAAAATATAGTTACACTATTATTTTGTATTTGATTTATTCCAATTCCAGCAAATATCATAACAAATAATAAAATTATTGCAGTATATTTTTTTGTAAATTTATGCTCAGCATGTTTTTTTAAAAAATAAATATATATTAATAAAACTAAACAAAAAGCCAAAAAAGAGCCTCTGGAACCACTTATCATAATTCCATATAAATATATACCTACCGTCAAAATTTTTAACAAATTATTTTTTATATAAAACAAAACAAATGGGAATACCATACAAATTATTGCTGAATATGAATTAGGATTAGTTGTAACACTATATGCCCTTTGTATGTTTAAAAATTGATTCTGGTACACAGCATAACCAATTAATAAGAAACTGCCTAATAAACCCCCATATATAAAAGCTTTTCGGCAATTATTGTTATTAAACCAAAGCCCATACATTAACAATAATGGAAGCATCCAATAACAATATCGCCTTGCCCATTTAATACTGTTATCGGCATCATAAACACTAAAGAAATTACTTATTAATAAGCCACCACAACACAAAAGCAATAATATAAGTATTATTTTTTCTATATTCAACCATTTAGCTTTTTCTGTTTTTAAAGTATACAACCCTACAGCAGCAGAAATATAAAATAAAGCATTTGTAAAAGCCATATCATATGACATTACAGCAATAGGCAATAATGCAATTAACAATATTCTAAATTTTTCTAAAGAAAAAACCTTCATGACAAATAATGCTCTCCTAATATTTATACAAATTTATAATATTAATGGTGCTATAACAGTTCCTATATTCATTACTAATTTAAAAAAACGTTCAACTATTTTTTCACGTTTAAAAGTAAATAAAGTTATAAATAGCCTAAGAAATCTTAAAGGTAATTGAAAAATACTTTTATAGTATATTTTTTTACCAAATCTATAATATTGAGTAACCCCCTCATAGAAAAATCTTTTTAAAAACCAACTAAATAGCATTTTATTTTTTGGTATATAATGAATTATAGGCGCGAATTCGGTAAATCCCCTCAAATCTTTTTCTCTCACAAGATTATCGAAAAACTCGTTATCTTCTCCTGATAATAAAAGAGTGCCATTATATCCTAAAGAAGTATTAAATTTAACATTTCTTTTTTTGGCTTCTTTTATTTTAATCATGGCATTACCACCGGGTATTCCAATATTATTATATACATTACAACCTTTTATATCTACATTATACGCGTGAAAATCCATAGGCATCCACCACTGCGGTTTAATTTCAAAAACAGGTAAATAAGGACCACCAACAGCAATAATTCTTGGGTCTAAGTTAAAACATTCTAACATTTTTTCTATCCAATCAGGATATACCGTTTCGTCATCATCTAATATGCCCAAAAATTCTATACTTTCATCACAAGTATCTAATAATTTATTTCTTGCATACGCCAATCCTTGCCGTTCTTCTTTTACATACTTTACATTAGAAAAACTTTTGGCAACTTTTTCAGTATCATCATTAGAATTATTATCCACAACAATAATTTCAAAATTAGGATAATTTAATTTTTTTAAAGAATCTAACAATCGTTTTAAATCATTAGAACGGTTATAAGTACAAACACCAACAGCAACTTTAGGAAATGTGTTATTTTCCATAATATATCTCCTATAAACTAAATCTATTTTTATAAACTTTTTATCATCATATCAACTTTTTCCATAACTTTATCAACAGTAACTGCTTCTAAACATTTTAACCCACAGGTTTTACGAAGCTTTTTATTGCAGTTTACAACACAATCCAAGCCGCTTTGCACAATTAAAGTTTTATCATGCAGCGGTGTAAACTGCGTTGGCAGTGCATTACTGAATAAAGTAATAGTTGGGCATCCAGCCGCAGCAGCAAAGTGCCCCATTCCATTGTCAAAATTAATGAGAAAATCCATTTTACTAAAAAGTGCATTTAATTGTGTTAAATTTGTTTTTCCGCATAAATTTAAAATTTTATTTTTATCTTTGACAGAAGCAATAATTTGTTCTGCCGTATCATTATCACTTTTAACGCCTGTAATAATAATATCAGCTTTATATTTTTCAATAATTTTATTCATCAATTCCGCAAACCGTTCCGGAGCCCAATTACGGGCTTCATCAACAGTTTTTACACAAAATGCAATTTTTAAATCTGCTTTTGGCAATTCGTTTAATTTACACTTAATATAATCAATATTGCTTTTTTGCGGCACTGCAAACTTAGGTTTATAAAATTCATCATCATCCGCGCCAGCAAAAAGTTTAATTAATTTTTGGAAATTTTCTGCTGCAGGATGTTCTTTGCAAATATAACTTTCCCATTCTACATAATCTGTAAAGAAAAAGCGTTCTATACCGGATTCATTCCAAAAAATACTGCGAGACCCTACTCTTGTTGGTATTTTAGCAATCCACATCATGGCTGCCAGCCTTGTACGTGGATCTAATGATATGGATAAATCAAAATTATATTTTTCTAGTTCTTTACCCATTTTAAAAACAGCTAAGTAATCACCCTTACTTTTATAGCTGTAGGGAATAACATGCTCTACGCCATCTATATTTTCGAATAAACTAACTAATCCAGGTTCTACTAAAAATGATACCTTGCAACCCGGATAAAATTTCTTTAACAAAGGTATTACTGATGTTGCATGTATTAAATCGCCTAAATGCATCATTGCATCTACTAAAATATTTCTGTAAATTTTTTCAGCCATTTTTAATTTTTACCTTTCATAATATTTTAGTCCAAAAGTTTGCAATTTTTAGCCTTATTAACTGCCTTGTTATGGATTTACCTTTCATATTCTTGCTTGGCTGCGGCATTCTTTCATCCGCAAAAGCCGTTTTCTTTAAATATTTGTAATACATATCATTAAACCCTTGATGATATGTAAATTCCCACGGCTTGTAACGCCCTGCATAATGTACAATAGCAGGGTTGCGTTTTGCTTCAAGCGCTTGCTTTCTGAAAAATTTATTAAATAACACTTTGGGGAACAAATTATAAACAGGAGGTATAATGTTCCAACGTAAATCAAGAGTCAGCCAGTTATTCATAAAAAGCTTATTCAGCGCATCCTGGTCATGATGCGGGAATTGATTTTTATGAATAATATCTAAAATCTGCTTAGTGTAATTTTCTTGGCGCCATTTTTTTAAGTTTATCAGCAAAACACCTGAATTAAAATACGCCTTTCCTTTTGGCAAGCCTATAACTTCTTTTTTTTGGCTGCATAATCTATTAGATGCCATAATGCCAAAATCAGGTACAGCAGCCAATGCATATTTTTTTATATCATTCTGCCATAAATTTTTTATATCGTCATAAACTAATAAATCAACGTCTAAATAAATTACTTTTTCAATATCATCAGGCACAATATCTGCTAATGCAAGCCTAAAATAAGCTGCTTTGCTTACATGCCCACTTAAATAAACATTTTTAAACTGTTCTTCCGGTACAGCTATAAATTCTACTGTTGTATTAAGTTTAACTGCAGTATTTTTTAACTTCGTTATCTTTTCTGACGAAATATTATCGTTAATTACAAAAAAACAAACTTTTTCTTTTGTTTTAGCCATAATTGATGCTATAACAACGGCAATATGCTGAGCATAATTATCGTCAGAAGCAAATACGATATTTATTTTATCATTCATAAAATCATCCTTAGTAATCTAACATGTTATTATAATTTTACCACACTTAAACGTTAAATTCAGTATCTTTACTTGTTTGAAAAAAGAAATTATAATACTAATATGGATTTTATTGACAATGTCTAAAATATAACTGAAATTTGAAAGGGCAAAACAAAGAATGGATAACAAATATTTTATTTTAATGCTTGCTTTATATGTACTTCCTTATCTTTTTTACGTTTCAGTTTCGCATGGGTTAGGCCATAAGGCAGAATATTTACAACTACGGCGTTTTATACCGTGCGCCATATTAGCGGTACTTCCTGTAGCTTTAGCTAATGTACCGTTAACTTCACCTATGTTTCTAACCAGTTTTATTACCGGCATAGCTTGGATTATTACATATCCATTTTTATATTTTATAACATACCGCAAAAATTCATCTGACTTTGGATTTCATTTAGATACTGTTTTCGGCCTTTATGTTATTGGTTGGATAATGAGCTTGAAAATATTAGTAATTAATTTTAATTTACTTCCTTTTGTTTTTCTTCCAGTTATTGCTACAATTGAATTTTTTATCTTTCTTATCCCAGTTGCTCAATGGATATATTACTATCTCTACGGTTCCTGCATAAACGAAAACGGCATTACGTTAATTCAAGAAACTTATATTAATGAAACTATAGAATTCATCAAATCTTTTCCGTTCTTATTTAATCTCTCAGTTGTAATGTTATCAATTGCGGCTTACGCTATTTTCATTCATGCCAATTTAATATTTTCTCCAATAAATCTAAACATTATTTATATTGGAATTATTTTTGCCGTTGCCGCATTTTTAACTTATTATCTTTGGAAGAACGGAGCTACTGCCAAAAAACAAGGTGTATTCGTAAGAACCGGTATTATAGAATTATATCTTGACGTAAAAAAATATTTAAAATCAATACATCTTTATAAAGAAAATTTAAACGAACGTGTAAAAAACTTAGAAGTTACTCAAAATGGTGAACCTTTTGACAAGCCTTCAACAATTATTATGGTCATAGGTGAATCTGAATCCCGTGATTATATGAGTGCTTTTACAGATTATCCGGTAGAAACTACTCCATGGCTTTCTGCTAAAAAAACTGATAAACATTTTATTTTATTTCCAAACGCTTATTCCTGTATCGCTTCAACAGCACCTTGTTTGTCGAATGCATTAACGGAAATTAATCAATATAATAACAAAGAATTTTATTCATCCTGTTCTGTAATTGATATTGCCCATAAAGCAGGCTATACTACACATTGGTACAGCAATCAGGGAAATTTGGGTGATTCTTCTACAGCGGTAACAATTATAGCAAATACTTGTGAAACGTCAAAATGGACTAAACAAAACCTTAATCTGGTACAGTATGACGAAGCATTACTTGAATATTTAGACGAAATTGACCCTACTAAAAATAATTTTGTAGTTTTCCATTTAAAAGGTAACCATTTTAATTTTATTAACCGTTATCCGCAAAATTTTGCTAAATTTAGCGAACCCGAAAAGTATGATTTAATTCCTAACTATATCGATTCTATTCGTTATACAGACTATATTCTGCAAAAAATTTGGAAATACGGCAAACAAAAACTAAACTTACAGGCAATGTTATATTTTTCTGACCATGCGGTAATACCAGATAAAAGACGTTCTCCAAACTTTGATGGATTTGGTACAGTACGAATACCAATGTTTACTTACTTTTCAGACGAATATATTGAAAAACATACTAATATATTTACGGCTTTATCAGATAATCAAAATAAACATTTTACTAATGACCTTATTTATGAATTAGTTTGCGGAATATTTGATGTTAAATCAAACCATTATGATGAAACAAACAGTTTAGCTTCATCCAAATATAAATATACACGTGATATGCTAAAAACTGATCTTGGCCGAATGTGGATTAAAGACGATGATAATAATTAAAAACGGTGAGGCTCTTAACCGGCCTTACCGTTTTTTCTATGAAGTTCATTTAATTTTAAATATTTTATCATCGTATAAATAAAATGCTGTAGACTCGAATACAACCCGCTCCAGCCATCAATGAAACCAGCTTCAATGATATACGCCCTAAAAAATCCATATGCTGCATGAAAGAATGCACTGCCTAAACTGGCTTTTTTATTTCGCTTATATGCATCTTCAGCCCAGATAGATGTATAATGTCCGGCTTTCTCCCACCAGTCCTGCCAATTTTCATAGGTATAATGTTCAATATAACCTTTTAAACGTTCTTTAGGCATTTCACATATTGGGCGTTCATGCACTTTTCCTTCCCAACGAACTCTGTCTGCACGGAACATTCTTATAACTTCATCCGGCTTAAAAATGCCATGCTTATATTTAAAGCCAAAAGCATGTATACGCCGCAGCATAGAATACTGCTTTTCTTCATTTTTAGTAAGCGCTTCTTCTATCGCAGCGATAAGATCCGTATCTAAAAATTCATCCGCATCCAGGTACAAAACCCACGGCGTTGTTACATGCTGCAAAGCAAAATTACGCTGCGCTGCAAAGTCATTATCCCACGCACGGTAAACTACTTTTGCTCTGCAGCTTTCAGCAAATTCAACCGTCTTATCTGTGCTGCCGGAATCAACAATTAAAACGTTGTCAGCACATTTTTGTGCATTTTGTATAACTTGCCTTATTGTTTTTTCTTCATTTTTAGTTAAAATTATTACTGTTAAATTATTTTTCATTATAACACCCATTTAATTATAACATAAAAAAAGCAAATATTTATTAAAAGATTTGCTCAGACTGTCGAAAAAATCGCCAAACGGCGGCTTTTTGTTATCATAGAAATGGTGATGAAAATGTTAGCAAAAGAAAAATCCGAAAGAAACCTTTTATAATTGTCTACATAGAAAATTTAGTACCACAAAACCATATCTTAATCTTACGGAAAATAGACAACGCAATAGAATTCAGCGAAATCTACCCAATAGTAAATGAACTCTACTGCAACAACAACGACAGGATGAGCATCACAACCCAGTAGCCCTCTTTAAAATCGTGCTCATCCAGTACATCTACAGCGCATACCTTCTCTGCGCCGCACACTTGAAGAAGTAAACCTCAACATAGCATACAGATTGTTTATCGGCTACAGCCTTAATAAACCTATACCCCACTTTTCAACGCTAAGCTGGAACTTTAAGCACAGATTTACCGTAAGCACAGTAGAAGAAATATTCGCTTGGTTATTAGAGAAAGCATCAAAGGCTGGACTTATCGATGGCAGAAGAATCTTTATTGACGGAACGTATATCAAAGCAAATGCCAATATAAAAAACCAAGTAGAAACAACAGCCAAAAGATATACCAAAGAACTTTTGAAAGAGATAAATGAAATAAAGGAAGTCAAAAATAAAAACTGTTTGACGGCAACCGTAGCAACAGCAAGGAAAAACTCCTTGTTTCAGCAACAGACATAGAAAGCTGTATCTTCCATAAGGGCGAACACAACAAATGCTTTGCTTACGAAGCACATACAACGTGTTCAGCAGGCATAACTTTACACTGGCAACAGAAATAAAGGCAGGCAACATACATGACAGCATAGCGTTTGACATGTTGTATTATGAAATAGAAAAGAAGTACACAATACACGAAGAGCATAGCAGCAGACAGCGCCTACAAAACACCGGCTATCTGCAAAAACGCAAAGACTTAGTAACAGCATACAAAAAGATTATGGGAAAACAAGGCTATTACTGGCCAAACGAATATATATCTATGGCGAATACTACGACTGCATAATATGTCCTGAAAACAAAGCATTGGAGTACATAACAACAACTGTGACGGATACAGGTAGTATCCAAATGCACGGCGAATAAACAATGTGAAAAGACGGTATTAAAACACATTTGAAATAAATGGGTAGAAAAGGCAGAAGAAACAAGGTACGTACAAAAATACAAAGAACTGTATAACAAGAGAAAAGAAACAATAGAGCGAGTATTTGCCGATGCGAAAGAAAAATACGGGATGAGATACACATTATACAGATTCTTAACACAAGTAAGGAAATGGGTTTAGCCTAAATTTACTGCGATGAATTCGATGTGGAAATAGATTGAAGAAGGAGGAGTCTTAAAAATAAAGTTTTTTAGCATTCAAGAGATTATTTGTAGTTATTTTAAAATAGAAAGTTTAAAGCCATGGAATTATTTCCATGGTGTTTTTTGTGTCCAAACTGTTCTGAAAGGAGTTAGAAATCCCATGTTTTTTCATCCATAATCAGCCGGAAAGCCGCCCATAGGTTTCCCTTCCAGGGTATTCGAGCGGCGTAGAGGCCGTATTTTCCTAAAAAACGAATACTTTTTCAGACCGCCGAAAGTCTGCAAATAAAAAGTCAATAGTAAATTGAGGAAATATGCAGACGTAGGAGAAAATGAAAAAGTTCATATAAAGAAAAGCACACGTTAGTGATATGCGCCCAAAAAGTTTGACATAATAATTAAGCTGTTCTTAAGGACTTAGTTCGGTATTCTACCGGGATGAGTCCTTTTAATTTTACCTTTATCCTTCGGTTATTGTAATAATCTATATATTCGTCTAACTTCTCTCTAAAATCTTCTATTGACTCAAATTCTCAAAATAAAATAATTCTGATTTTAACAGCCCAAAGAAATTTTCCATTACGACATTATCCAAACAGTTTCCTTTTCTTGACATGCTTTGGATTATGCCGTTTTCTTTTAATAGCTTTCGGTAGATTTCATGTTGATATTGCCACCCCTGGTCACTATGCAATAGTAAGCAATCTATTTTTCCTGTCTGTTTAATTGCCTGCTTTACCATATCCGTTACTTGTTTTAATACAGGACGCTCTGATACTTTATAGCTTATTATTTCCCCGTTATACAGGTCTATGATTGGCGATAGGTACAGCTTCTTGCCGAACAATGCAAATTCTGTTATATCCGTTGCCCATTTTTCATTTGGCTTGTCTGCTTTAAAATTTCTTTGCAGAATATTAGGCGCAGCTTTCCCGCGTTCACCTTTATAAGATTTATATTTTTTTAATCTTACTTTACAGGTTAGACCGGTTTGCTTCATCAGCTTCATTACTACCTTATGGTTTACTTTAAAGCCTTTTCTTCTAAGCTCTAAGGTTACGCGCCTGTAACCCCTTTATTATCTATGCA
>OGLB01001128.1_pt1 | contig 12076 bp, 9 predicted proteins | sample 1572551 | NCBI WGS metagenome assembly OGLB01 (sample SAMEA2582003, study PRJEB24529) | metagenome | biome: Human gut stool | place: China | collected 2011
TTTATAATATAGTTTCTGTTCACCATCCAGGAAGGGGATGTCCTGGAGCGCGGTGGCCGCAGGCACCTGCCCCTTTGTGGCAAAGGTAACCAATTTGTGGAGAAACAGCACCCAGTTACGCATTTTTGTGAAGTTGGTCGTTCCCGAATGCTGGCGGAACTCGACCGTCTTGTGCCGTGAGTAGGCCTCGAGGTTCACCTTATGGTAACGGTCGCCGATCCTTCCTTTCAACTCGTCCACAGTCCGGGCGGAACGTATCATCTCATCAGAGACGTGCCCCAGTCCGCGGCAATAGCGGTTGTCCCTACGGGAGGCCGGCATGAACCGGTCGATGACCGGTTCCAGATGCTTGTAGCTCAAAGCCAGGTTACGCCAGGTCTCCATGTTGAAACCGGTGGCATCGATATACACGTGAAGACCGCAGCTCTCGTTCACTTTCACGTCACACAAGTCAAGCACCCAGCAGACCTTCTCCAGTTCCCGCAGTCCGGTTTCACCGACCAGGATCGGACTGAGCAGCTCGAAGGTGTCGTTGCCGCTCAGGCTGCTGTCCGTCACGAGCTTCCAATGCGGACGGGTGGTATGGTTATAACCTTCCACCGTAACCTCGATGCCGGCTTCCTTGAGCTCGCGTGCAAGCCGTTCACGGGAACAGTTGTAAGCCTCGATCTCGATACCGAACTTGCGGTTGAAAGCATAGTCCAACGCAGCTGTCGACGGATGGATATTCGGACCGTCCCCACACTCATTCATCCGGCGCAGGGCATTCACCACAAAACCGTAATTGCCGTTGGTTACCATTCTTGCGATTTCCGCGCGGGGAACACCTAAAAGATACAGCTGCCGGATCTTGCTTGTCTTTGTTGTCTCTTGTGCTAAAATGCTTCTAATTTGCTCGTTCATAACTTGTTACCTCCTTTATTATTACACTACTAAGGTAATGCTTTCATAGGAGAAATCGTAATTATAAGAGCTTTATTATCATGCTATTAGCTTACTTTATCTTAGGCTAAAAGTCCTTATTTAAGGTGTCTATACCCTGACATCCGCTACCGGTCGGTATCGGGTTCCTCCAGGCCGATGGTACGGCATATCTCCTCCACCAGTTCAGGAAGGCCGGAGCCTTTCTCCTGATGGGGATCGGGTGGAAACAGCGTGGAACGGAAGACACCCTTGCAGACAGGGTCCGCCTCCCTGTTGTAGCGGAGGGTGTTCGGAATGTGTGAGGACAGCAGCCGCAGCCCCATCTTGTCGATGACCCGGTTCCAGGCGTCATACAGGTCCTTCCGCCCCCTCCTGTCCACCATGTTCCAGAACAGCCAGGTCCCTTTCAGGTTGCAGTTCTTCCTGGCGACCAGCTCCTCTTCCAGAGCCTTGGTAAACTGCAGGGAACTCTGCATGACGATGTTGTCCGCCTTGAGCGGGACGAAAATGTAGTCCATCGCGGCAACAGTATAGACCACCCCCTCGCTGCGGAGCGTTCCGGGAAGGTCGAAAAGCACGATATCGAAAGTTTCCCCCTTTTCGTCCATATAACGATGCAGGTCCTCCACCGCCTTTTCCGGATCGCTTTTGATGACCGGATAGGCAGGCTTCCGGATTCTCTCGTGCTGCCGGTAAAGGCTCACCTTCAGGTCGTCATTTTTCATGACACTCTCCATGTCCCTCTCACGCATCAGGGCGATGCTGTGCTGCGGGTAGTCACAGTCCACAACCGCCACACGCAGGCCTTTGCGGTAATGCAGCACACTGGCCAGCAGTACCGTAAAGACGGATTTTCCCACGCCACCCTTCTGGCTGGCGACGGCAACCAACAACTCTTTTTCTTTTTTCATCATACTTCTTGCATTAAATGTTAAACACTATTATGACCGGTCGGGCAGGGACTCTTCCAGAATCATCTCCACCGTTTCCCTGTATTCTTCCAGATGCCGCGATACAAGGTGGTTGATGAACCCCTCCAGCGTGACCGTTCCATTTCTCGAGGCTCCCGCCAGGATGGACAGTTTCCGGTGCAGGGCGGCAGGAATATGCAGTGACCGGCGCTGCACGCCCGCAATGCCATGCAGGTATTCCTCCCCATAGACGGACGGCTGCATGGGGCCGCTTTTCCTTGCGGGACGCATTATGTCGTTACCGGACGTTCCACGTCCCTTCCGGGGACAGGCAGGTGCTTCCCCCATGATCTCACGGATGCGGTCCGCGTCCATCCCGCCGGGACCCATCCGGTCTTTTACGTTCTTTCCTGTCATGATATATCTTCTTGGACAATGACAACATTTTATCGGCGGGCCGGTTCTCCCGGCTGCCCGTCCTCATCCCAGGGACGGTAGACCTCACCGAGCAGGGCGGCGATATCCTCCCTATGTTCCTCCATATGGAGCTCCAGCAGCCGGATGATAAACCCGGAGATGCTGCCGCAACCGGCGGCCCTGACCAGCATGGCGATCCGGCGGTGCAGCCTCCCGTCAATATACGCGGTCTTCCACTCCACAGACTTGGGAGCGGGAACCAGAAACCTCCTCTTGTATTCTTCCGGGGCTGTCACTTTCCCTGCACGGACCTGCCTTTCATGACCCGGCATATCCACCGCCGGTTCCGGGGATGGGGAAACGGGAGCTGACAGAAGGTTTCCCGTGAGTCCGACCCTCTCGAGAACGATATCGGAAAGCCGGTTCTTTTCCTTTTCTGAATCCATTGTCTTAAAATCTTAAATTATTAAATTACACAACTGGCATTGTTTCGGAATACAAAATAAAAAAAGAAGAGGACAGGACGGAACGGAACCACCTGTCACTTATAGTCATCCAAAGTCGGGGATTGTCATGATACACATGACGGGGGGACGAACATATGGTTCCATCCGGATGGTTCTTCCCATGCAGGAGTGACGTCAGAATCCTGCTGTCCGTAGCGGCGTGGAAAAGCGGCGGGATTCCGTTCCTTGTCCACCGCCCCTTTCAAATCCTTATGGGCAGGTGTGGGAGCATGCATCCGTCCTGATACGGATTCTTGAATTATCGGTCTGTGGAAGTGTAAAAATATCAATCCGTTAATGGAGACAAGGAAGAAAAAACATAAGGCGTACACGGCTACATGCACGTTCTCCATTTGCAGAAGTGTAGAAGTGACAATCCATTAATGGAGACAATGAAGGAAAACCATAAGGCATACACGGTTACATGCCCATTCTCCATTTGCAGAAGTGTAGAAGTAACAATCCGTCAAAGGAGACAGTGAAGGAAAGCCATAAAGCATATACGGTTCACTGCCCATTCTCCATTTGTAGAAGTGTAAAAGTAACAATCCGTCAAAGGAGACAGTGAAGGAAAGCCATAAGGCATATACGATTCACTGCCCATTCTCCATTTGTAGAAGTGTAAAAGTAGCAATCCATCAAAGGAGACAATGAGGGAAAACCATAAGGCATACACGGCTACCTGTCATTCTCCATTTGCAGAAGTGTAGAAGTAACAATCCGTCAAAGGAGACAATGAAGGAAAACCATAAGGCATACACGGTTACATGCTCATTCTTCATTTGCAGATGTGTAGAAGTAGCAATCCATCAATGGAGACAAGGAAAAGAAACCATAAGACATACACGGTTACATGCCCATTCTTCATTTGCAGATGTGTATAAGTAGCAATCCGTTAATGGAGACAATGAAGGAAAGCCATAAGGCATATACGGTTCACAGCCCATTCTCCTTTTGTAGATGTGTAAAAGTAACAATCCATTAATGGAGACAATGAAGAAAAACAATAAGGTGTATACGGCTACCTGCCATTCTCCATTTGCAGAAGTGTAAAAATAACAATCCATTAATGGAGAATAGGGTATGGAAAGGGCAGATTTCCAGTACATACGTCTCCCTTATTCCTGAATTATGGGCGTAAGTCACATGATTCAGGAGAGACAGCCACCTTTTTATGGGGAGAGCAGCCGGCAAATGCCTGATGGAAATGACCCGAAAATCACAGGAGAATAGCCGTACAATGGGCTGATACACAATTCCTATTGGAGAATGTTGTCCCCATTAGGGGACAGCAAGTTGTGTTTTCGTTTAACGAAAACAGGACGGTTTAACGGAGAATACACCGATAAACCGTTACTTATTTCAAGCTCCAGCGTCGCTTTTTACATATCTAACTATAATTCATTTGAAATCACAAAACAGATTGAACCGAATGTGGTTAGTTTGTCTGTTTATTTCATGTCCGAATCATTAGTATGCTATGTTGCAAAGTTCGTATTCATTATGAAAAAATCCGCTTACGAGAACAAGATATTCAGGTAATTTGCCATCCTTTCCCCAAAGAAGTTCGATGTTAAAAAGTTCAGAAAGCGTTTTGGCTATGTCAAATCCGAAGGCTTCGAGTGACGGACGCACTTTTTCCGGGTGTCGGCATGGTGTGCCGCAGTTACGCGTACACTCGTTATCTGAGCAGTGAAGACATTTACCTATATAGGCAAATGAACGCCCTCCATATTTCCGTTCCATATCCAATAATTCGCTCTCGATTCGTATCCGTTCCGGTAAAATGAGTTTTTGTGTATATTCAATCGGAATATCTTTGTCTTCAGGGATTATCTTCGTTGCCATAAGATGTGCATACTTGTATTGTCGGAGAAACGATTCCGTATCAAAATCAAATGGAGGACACCCCCAACTTTTACCGTAATTGGTACATTGTTTGCAAAGTTCAAGAAAATGTGGTTCGTCACGGAATTCGGCGATATATCCTTCAACAGTGATGTCTGAAGTAAAATTTTCTACAGTGTATATACTCATTGTTTCAAAATCATTGTACCGCATAAGGAGTCGAAACGGATGTTTTCATTTTGGAAAAGTCTGTCAATGTATCCGCTTTTCTGCATTTCAGACGCGGTCAAGCAACTTAAATTCGGGGTATCTAACAATGCTATCGAATCGCACATGGACAACGCGATGTCAAGTTCATGTGTCGAGAACATGATACATTTTTTCTCGTCGTGGACAAGCCTACGAAGCAACGCCACAAGTTCGTAGCGATTAGGCATGTCAAGAAAGGAAGTCGGTTCATCAAGGAGAATGATAGGAGTATCCTGTGCCAATGCACGAGCAATCATCACACGCTGGCATTCGCCATCCGACATTTTATCCATCGTGCGGTTTGCATAAGCCTCCATTCCCACCGAAATGAGCGATTGCATGACTATCTCCTTATCTGTTTCTTGCATCCTACCTATCCAGTTGGTATAAGGAGCACGGCCTATGGCTACGACATCCTTGCACCGCAGGTTGGCGATGCGCGTGCGCTCGGTCGTGACGACAGCCAGCGTTTTTGCCATATCTTCGGTTTTCATGCAGGCGATGTCGTGCCCGTCGAGAATGATTTTTCCGGAATAACACCGGTTCAGACCGGCTATGGCGCGGAGCAACGTCGATTTTCCTGTCCCGTTTCTTCCGATAAGGGCTGTCAGTTGACCTTTTTTTATCGTGGCATTTACCTCGTGGAGCAACGAGTTTTCTTTGTAACCTATGGAAAAATGCTGTAATTCTATCATGCGGTGATGGATTTGTTGCGTAAAACCACCCATACGACGATTGGGATTCCCAATAGAGCTGTAATGGCGTTGATCGGCAAGGTGAATATTTTAGAAATGATGTCGCAAAGAAGCAATATCGATGCTCCCGAAAGAATTGTTCCGGGCAGAAGGACATGATGATCGCTATTTTGGAAAAGCATTCTTGTGACATGAGGCATAGCGAGACCTATGAAACCTATCGGACCGCAAAAAGCGGTTATCGTTCCGGCGAGCAGCGTTGTCGAGAGAAACAACAGGCTGCGTGAACGCCGAATATTCAGTCCCATTGTTACGGCATATTCCTCTCCGAACAGCAGGAGGTTAAGCGGTTTGATGGTCAGTACCGCCAACAGCAGTCCGGCAAACACCGATGGAACAAGAATCAGAAGTTGTCCGGAGGTGACGTCACCCAAAGCCCCCATCGTCCAAATGACAAAGGCTTTCAGCGATTCCTCTTTGCTGAGGTACTGCAATATCTGCACGACAGCACCTACGCCCGATGAGAACATCATGCCCAGAATCAGGATTACCATGATGTCTTTTATTCGCTGTCCGACGGCAGTTATCACGAGCAACACGACAGCCGCACCCACCCACGCTGCTCCGGCAATGCCTATTGATGAACCGATCCCGGCAAGTACCACAAGTGCCACACCGAGACTTGCACCGGAACTGATGCCAAGGACATAGGGACCGGCAAGAGGATTACGGAAGAGGGTCTGCATCTGAAGACCGCTGACCGATAAGGCAGCCCCGGCCAACAGTGCCACTATAGCTTTTATGAGGCGTATGTTGAGTACGATTTTTTCCGTGGCACGGGAACAATTTCCCCCGGTCAGTGCTGCCCATACATCGCGGATCGGAATGTTGACAGCTCCCACGGCCAAGTCCAGTAAAAAAAGACCGACCGTGAGCGTAATCAATATGGAGAATAATATAGTCGAACGGGAACGCATCTATTTCAGTTGCTTGTAATACACACACTCTTCCTGCACCAGTTCAGGATGGAATATCTTCACGAGGTCGCGGAGCACGATGTCAGGATTCACGACGGCAGACTCGTAATAGTCGTTACCCCCGGCTGTGTTGGTACGGGCGTTGTTGTTATACACCTCTCCATTTTTGAAACATCGGGTATCGGTGAATTTCGGACATGATGCCTTCAAGTCGTCAAGGGAGTTCGCCATTCCCACGTTCAGCCACATGTCCGCATCCGACGCGAGCAGATATGCTTCTTCTAAGTCAATGGGGATAGAAGCGTTTCCCGTGTTCTTCTGGTAGATATAGCGGCCTCCCGCATCAGTAATCAAGCGGGCTACATAACTTTGGGTTGAAGGCATGAACCACGAGTCGCCATAGGGAACATTAAGCATAACCGAAGGAGTGCCGAGGGTACTGTCGGCCACTTTCTTTTTCAAGGCGTTGTATCTGACCGGGATTGCGGCAAAGGCTTTTTCACCCTTCTCACGTTTTCCTGTGACTTCTGAAAGCACTACCATCCATTCGGCCTTGCCGAGAGGCGACTCTTCAAGATAATCGCCGACATACATGAACGGTATGTCGAGTTCTTCGAGTTTGCTTTCCATTGCGCTTGCGCCGTTCACCCCATAGAGCAGAACGAGGTCGGGATCGAGCGAGAGCAGCAACTCGTAGTTGATGTTCCCTTCATAGCCGACATCGCCAATACTGTCGCGGCGGGCTTGGATGTCTGGGTTGGAAATGTAGTCGATTCCCGAAACGCCGGTTATACACCGGACTTCACCGATTGCGTCAAGCATGGCGATATGAGTGGAAGACATCGCCACGATGCGTTTGGCGTCTCCTTTGAGTACCTGTCCTGCAAACCCTTCGGGAACCTCTTCACCGTTGCGGACGATAAACAGCCATGTGGTTACACTGTCCGCTCCCTGCCAGGGATTCCTGACGGTTATCAGTACGCTTTCCTTCCCGCCCGCCCCTTTGATGTCGAAGCCGGAGGCATATTCGGGAGCATAAAGCAGCAGGTTGAAATCATTGATTTTTGAGCTTTTGTTGTGGCAGCCTGTAAATGCCAGAGAAAGCAACAAAATCAGGCTTAAATTCTTTAATGCGTTCATATTGATGCAGATTATCGTTTACTATTTTTGTTTTTTCCGAACTTGGGTGTTATGCCGATGAATATCTCGAAATTGATGCCCGGCATGGGACGGGACAATACGGAAAGGTATTCTTCATCGAACAGGTTGTTGATGCTGCCCTTTAGCGACAGATCGGCCCATCGGAAAGAGAGCTGTTTTTCCAGTGTCACGTTATTCATGAAGTAAGGGGGCAGATAGCCCGTCAGGGTATAGTCATTACTCGACATGGTATAACGCTGGCTGTAATAACACCATTTGTAAAGCAGGCTCCATGTCCGCCATGACAGACGTCCGGTCACCGTTGCGGAAAACTCCGGCACGTATGGCAACTGTTTGCCGACGGATTGGTCTGCCGGACTCATCGGTTCGCTCTCGTTGATCGAGGGAGTCCACGAGAAAGTTCCGTTCATATCCAGTTTCCAGTCCTTTCCGAGCATTATATCAAGGTGGGCGTTGGTCTCTGCCCCGTAAGCATGTACCTTTTTGAGGTTTCTGGGGGAGAAGAATCCCTTGGTTGTGGGTAGCCAGATGATCCAGTCGTCGATGTGCGAATCGAACCAGTTGATACCACCGCTCAAAGCATATACATTTTCTTTCCCCACCGAGAACGACAACCCCACGTCGTATGTGAAGCCGTGCTCGCTTTTCAGGTCGGGATTACCGCCCGGCAGAAAATAGAGGTCGTTCAGCGTGGGAAAACGGTAGTTCCGGGAGATGGATGCTTTCGCCACGATATTGCCTTTTTTCGACAGTACCCCGTCGATGAAGAAAGCCGGGATAACCGGGGCCCATTCCGTACCGAACATATCCTCGCGAAGGACAAGCGAGGCGGCAAAACGATCGACAGGCCGCCATTTCGCAGAAACGGAACCGGAAAACTCGACACGTCCCTTGTCATACCCGACAACAGCCTTGTTACCTTCCTGCGAGATGATATTTTTGTCCGCGCTTTCCACCAAATGCTGGTGTACGGAAACACCGGCCGTGAACAGCCATTTCTCTGAAGGAGCATAATCCCCGTCCGCACTTCCGTAGAACGTGTTAATCTTACTGCGTGAGCGGGTCATCGAAGCCATTTCGCCGTTTCCCTTGTCCCGCTTGTAATCATAGGCCATCCATGTGTGTATATAGCCGCCTTTTACACCGACCTTCCATTTCTCCCGCACGCGATCCCACGAGAGGACGCCGCGAAACGTCTGCTCCCTTTGGCGGTTCTCGAAGTCCATGTCGTTCCCGTAATCCGTGCTGAGCATCGCCAGTTCCCGGTTGGAATTGATATACCAGGCGTTTAGCCCGAACTTGTCGCCTTCGCCCGTGTTATAATAAATTTCCTGCAAGACGTGCAGATCCTTATAAGCCCCGCTGCGGTTGCGTTCCGTCGGGTAATAGGAACCGATGATGTTCTTGTCCTCGTCATAGATGTTTTCCTTCTTGTCCCGGTTTTCCTTTCGGGAGAAGCCCAAATCCCGCCGTTGAAATCTCCGTTTTGGGGTGTCATATTCGAGGCATAGAATGTTTGGCTGTTCAGTTCGTCGGTTGCCGTACGGTCGGCCGAAGGTATTTGATGCCCGCGTGAATAGTCTTTATAATAGCAGAATGTTTCTCCATAAACTTTGGCCTGATATAACATTTCGATGAGAGGGTCTGCCGCCCAAGCCTCGGTTCTTCCGCTGTTTCCCCGATAACATGAATGGAGCGGGTAGGCAACCCACAAAGCGGCGTGTTTCTCTTTATCGAACAGCATAGTATAGTTCCGCACCCTTTGACTGCCGAGCGTGCCGTAGTGAGTGATGACGTAGTCATCGTTTTCGTATGCAGGCAATTCTGCCAACGGATAAACGGTGTTATCGAAAACGATGATTTGCTCCGAGGGTTCTCCGTCGGTCAATCTTATGTCGTCTATGCGCATTTGTGTGGCGCCTGTGGCGGTGAGTCTGATACTAAGTGTGCCGGAACTGTTTTGAAGGGAAAACATGCTTGTCGTCAAAGCCCAACTGTTCGTCAGATTTCTGGAATCGTCTATTTCTACCCATGAAGTCCCGTTTCCTATTTCGACCTTCAAGTCGTCGTAATCGAATATCTTGTTTTCTGAACTACCGAATTGCAGGATAAAATCTTTTTCCTGAGCGATGTTAATGTTGTTTATGGAAACGAAGCTGCCGGCTTTGTTGAAGTAGATGTTGTTTTTTCCCGATGCGTAAGGGCGGTAGTCGGCAGGTGGGGCGTAATACGATGTCCAGTCGCTTCTGACCGATACGCTCATTTGGTCGTATGTCTCGGCTCCGCTACCGGTTCCGTTCGCATTTTTCCAGCCGTCGAATTGGTCGAGATAAGGCCAGTATGTGTTTTTGACTGCGATCTCTTTGTCGAAATCGTTGTTATATATAATCGTCCGGTCGGGAGTGACGACAGCCGCGGCTCTCGATATGGACACTTCTTTGGAAATCGTTTTTTCTCCATTTGCGGGAATCGTCGAAATCGTGAGTTTACAAGTCTTTCCTTCGGGAGCCTCGGTAATGGATATGGAGGTATCTTCGCTTGTTCCTTCGGTTCTGTTTATTTTCAGTTCCGAATTATCCACTGTTGCTTTCCAGTTCGTATTTGTACTGACAGTTATGATATTCTTCGACGCGTCGGTTTCGTCGAAAGTGAGTGCATGAGGCGAAACGTTTAAATAGATTTCATCGGGAGTCGTTTCGGGAAGTACGGGTTCTTCCTGTTTTCCTTCTTCACAAGAATAGAGAGCCGTAAGAACCAACAAGGCATAGGCGAATGTCTTTTTCATAGATAAAAATATTATTTATGATTTGGAAACAAAAGTAACTTGGAAGAGGAGATGCAAAAGAGCAATGCGTCAAATTTTGAAGTCAAAGCGTCAAAATCATATAGGTAAAATGATAAGGAACGATTTCTTATTATTTACCCGAATGTCTATTGTTTAATGCGTAAAAATCTTATAATCAGAATCGTTGTCGTCGAAATTCCTTTGGGGTCACTCCTTCCTTTTTGCGGAAAAAGGTCGAGAATTGTCCCACGCATTCGAAATTCAGTTCAAATGCGATTTCTGCAATGGAGAGATTGGACGAGGACAGTAATTCTTTGGCACGAGCCAGTTTCAGTTGTTGCTGGTATTGTCCGGGAGAAATTCCGCTATACCGTTTAAATTCCCGGCGAAATAGAGAATATCCTACACCTAATCGGGCTGCAATGGTTTCGGGAGACAAATTCCCGGTTTGTTCTTCCTTCATCATGATTCTGGCTCTGTTGATGATGTCGATCATGTGATCGTCGTTAAACGAGCGATTCAAATCTTTGTAGTACACACTTCCTAACAAATGTAAGACGATGCTCGATACGATTTGTTGAAATCCTGCTTTCTCGCGTTCGGCCTTGTCCATGATTTCGTGATAAAGGTCTATGATTTTATCGTCTGTTCCTATTTTGAACAGACAGTGCGACGGGGTGAAGAAGCCGCTTTTTACCCGATTGTCGATGTGGAATCCTCTGAACCCTACCCAATGTTCGTCCCAGCCGGTTCGGGCATCGGGGTAATATTTGTGCCATTCTCCCGGGAAGAGCAACAGCATGGTTCCGGCTTCTATGTGTGTCTTCGGACAGGACCGGCTGGAAAAATAGCCTTCTCCTCTCGTAATGTAAACCAATTGATATTCGTTGAGGGTGCGTTTGCCTTCGTTCTTGAAATTGTAGTTATCCGGGTGTTTCGACAACGGGTAGGCATGATTAGGCGAAACATATTGGTAACCTACCGTCGTAATGACGATACCCCATTCTTCGTCCCGAGCATTTACTCTCAGATATTTTAAAGCATCCGATTTTTTCTCTTCCATATTCATAGTAGCCCAAATATAGGATTTCTTTTCGGAATATCAAAATAGAAAGTTTTTGTATCAAAAACATCAGTCAAATCTATTTCTCCGATTCTATTTTTGCTTCGTAAATTATAAAATATCTTGTTTTTACATGAAAGACACTGCATGTATAGCCATAGATTTGGGAGCTACGAGCGGTCGTGTCATTTTGGCAAAAATGAAACACGGAAGGTTGGAGACGGAAATTCTCAACCGATTTCCCAATGTGATTAAAGAGATTGACGGACGTTGTTACTGGGATATTTATTCTCTGTTCAATTCTATCAAAGAAGGTCTGAACATGGCGGCTTCCCGACGGATTGCAATCGATTCTATCGGAGTCGACACATGGGGCGTCGATTTTGTCTGTGTTCGGCCCGACGGTTCGTTCGTTTCGTTGCCCCGTGCATATCGCGACCCATATACCGAGGGCGTTCCCGAACAATATTTCCGACATATTCCCCGGGAAGAGGTTTATCGTTTGACCGGTATACAGTTTATGAATTTCAATTCGCTGTT
>OGLB01001130.1_pt1 | contig 12074 bp, 11 predicted proteins | sample 1572551 | NCBI WGS metagenome assembly OGLB01 (sample SAMEA2582003, study PRJEB24529) | metagenome | biome: Human gut stool | place: China | collected 2011
ATTAGGGAAATATTAAAAATTTACTGCGAAAAAGAAGGCTTTGATGTAATAGAAGCTGCCGATGGTGCAGAAGCTATTTTAAAGGTTCAGTCGGAAAAACCGGATATTATCATTCTTGATATTATGATGCCTATATTGGACGGACTGGAAGTTTGCAAACAGGTACGCAAAATGAGCGATATTCCTATTATTATGCTGACTGCTAAAGATGATGATGACGACCGTATTTTAGGCCTTGAAATAGGTGCGGATGATTATATTACCAAACCGTTTAATAACCGCGAAGTTATTGCAAGGGTTAAGGCAGTTTTACGCAGAAGTTCTGCCGTAAAGAAAGACGAAGCAGGCGGGCGTTCGCACATTGAATACCGCGGGCTCAGCATTGACATGGAAAAATACCAGGTTATTGCTTTCGGCAAAAAAATGACATTCACTGCGAAAGAAATGGAACTTTTGTGGTGCCTGGCCTCCAATCCCGGCAAGGCTTTTTCGCGCAACCAGCTTCTGGAAACAATTTGGGGCTATTCCTATTACGGCGATACACGCACGGTTGATACGCATATTAAACGTATCAGGCAAAAACTTAATATTCCTTCCGATTCCGATTGGGATATTACAACCATTTGGGGCGTAGGTTACAAATTTGAGGTTAAAGATAAAAAATGAATAAATCTCTGAGTACAAGGCTGATGTACAGCTTCATGGCTCTGATAATGGTTATAGTAGTCGGCGTTACGGCAGGTATTTCCTATCTTATCGCCGATTATTTTTTTAAAACCAACGAGCAGGAGCTGGCAGAAAAAGGCAATGAAATGGCCGCTACGGTAGAATATTTTATGGGATTTTCCAACAGCATGGAAATGCTGAACCGTTATGTGTTTGCCGTAGACAGGCTTGTTGGCGCCAGAATATGGCTGTTTGACGATAAGTTTGAGCTTTTGGCCGCGTCCAACATCAATACAGATTATAAACAGGACGGCACACGCCCCGGCATTAAAGATTTAACCATGCTGGAAGGCTCTGTTGCCGAAATTGCCAGGGAAATAAAAAGCGGCAAGCTGGATACCAAAGTAATAACCATTTTGAAGGATGTATACAGCGGTAAATCCGTTCAGTCGCAGATTTACCATCCGTATTACAAAGAACAGGTAATGCTGGTAGGCGTTCCTTACGGCAAGCCCGGACAGGCACGCGGTGCAATTTTGCTGGCGCAGCCTTTAAGCGGGTTCGACAGCTTTTTGCGTGACATTTACATATACACTTCTATCGTTGCTATTTTGGCACTTATTTTAAGTATGTTCATGGTGCGCAGCCTGGCCAGAACCATCATCAAACCGCTAGTTTCCATGAAAGACAGCGCCATGGCCATTGCTGCCGGCGACTATACACGCAAGGTTAACGTGCACGGGCAGGATGAAGTGGCGCAGCTCGGCAAAGCGCTTAATGCCCTCGGCAACGATTTAAGTGCGTTTGTTGCCAAAACGGAACGCGCCGAAAAAATCCGCCGCGACTTTGTTGCCAATGTATCGCACGAGCTGCGCACGCCGCTGACCATTATCCGCGGCTATAACGAGGCGATAAGCGACGGCACTGTTACCGATAAGGACATGATTCAGCGTTACCGCCTTTTGATTAACGAAGAAACAATGCGTCTGGAGCGCATGATAAGGGAACTTCTGGATATCAGCCGCATGCAGGCTGCCGATGAACTTGCGCCAGCCAAAATGCAGCCGCTGCCTTTAGGTGCCATTGTGCGCAATGTAGCGGAAAAACTCATGGTGAACGCCGTTGAAAGAAACGTTAAGCTGCTGGTGCATGTTGATGAAAAAATACAAATTATGGGGCAGGGCGACCAGATGGTGCAGCTTGTGCTGATTATCGGCGACAACGCATTAAAATATACGCCGGAAAATGGAACGGTTACGTTTGTAACTGAACTGCAGCAGGATGGCAGCGTGAAAATGACCATTTCAGACCAAGGCCCGGGCATACCGGAAGAAGATTTACCCTTTATCTGGGAACGCTTTTACAAAGTTGATAAATCACATTCGCGCAACGTGCCCGGTACAGGGCTTGGCCTTGCCATTGCCAGGGAAATTATCCGTATGCACGGCGCTAAGGTGCAGGTATTCAGCAAACTTGGCGAAGGCACACGTTTTGAAATTACATTCCCTAAAGATAAAGTTATTTCGGAGTGATTGGAGGGGTAAACTTGAAACTTGCATTATTGCAGATGGAAGTTCTGGAGAAAAATAAAGCGGGCAATGTGGAAAAAGCCTGCCATTTGTTAAAGCAGGCCGCGCCGCAGGCTGATATTGCCGTGCTGCCGGAAATATGGACAACAGGTTATTCGCTGGGGCATTTAAGCAAAGAAGCGGAATATCTGAACGGGCCGGTAATTGAAGAAATCAGGCGTATTGCTGCCGCAAACAGCTGCGACGTTGTTGCAGGTTCAATTCCTTTGCGCAAGGGCGACGGCAATGTTTATAACACTACCGTTGTTATAGATAAAAACGGAGAGATTGTTTTCTGTTACAGCAAACTGCATTTGTTCAGCATGTTTAATGAACAGCGTTTCTTTAAGCCGGGCAGTGATTTTAGCGTGTATGAACTGGAGGGCGTAACCTGCGCTTCAACGATTTGCTATGATTTGCGCTTCCCGGAATTATACCGCCACATGGCCATGCAGGGCGCAAGAATAATTTTTGTTCCGGCAGAATGGCCGAAAATACGCGGCGCTATCTGGGATTTGTTCCTGCGTGCAAGAGCACTGGAGAACCATACCTTTATTGTCGGCGTAAATTGCGCCGGTAAATTTCATGACCAGAAATTTTACGGACATTCTTCTGTAATAGACCCGTTCGGCAAAGTGCTTGCCGTTGGCGGCGAAGAAGAAGAAATTATTTACTGCGATATTGACCTGGCGCAGGTAGACAAAGCCAATGAATATATGAATGTTTTAAAAGATGTTAGGCCGGAGCTGATAAAATGAAGTACAGAATTTTGAGCATGCTGCTGTGCCTGTGCTTTTTTGCGGCCGGGCATGGCTGGGCAGCGCCTGCTTTTGAACCTAAAGACTGCCCTAAAGATTTAAAATATATTTTGGGTATGTATTACGGCAACGGCGAAATGTTTTTGCTGCGCGAAAATAACGGAGAAGTTGAGCTGGTTTACCGTTTCGGGCAGAATGATTATACTTTTGCCGGCAGTAATGTTTATCCGCTTTATAAGGAACATTTTGATTCGTATACCATAAATGAAAGCGGGCCTCTAAATCATTTGGATGCCGCAGTACGTATTGAACGCAGCCGCGAAGGATACGGCGTAAGCTGCAGTGTTGGCGGCAACCGTTACAGCCGCCGCTTTTTTGCCGGTGAAAACGGCAGGCCGTTCCGCTTTGCTCCTGCAAGTGACTGGCAGGCATTAAAAACTGCGGCAGATGCTGCCGTAATGCCGGCGCAGCTTGGCACCGGGCAGCAGGCACAGCTTGTTGATTTGGCACAGGCCGTACCGGGGCTTAAATTTGACTTGCGTTATGCGCAGGCAGATAACTGCTTCGGCCAGGCGCTTACCGATGACCAGCGTGCATTTTTGGATGCCGACGCTGCACAGGCACTGGCGCAGGCACAGCAATATTTAAAACCCTATGGCTACGGTATTCTGGTATGGGAGGCTTACCGCCCGTGGTCGGTTTCCAAACTTGCCTATGACGCCCTGCCGGCAGATAAAAAATCCATGCTGCCCGCGCCGGAGGTTGGTTTCAGCCATAATACCGGGCGCAGCATTGATGTAAGCCTGTATTTGCTTGCAACAGGCGAAAATGCCGGTATGATCAGCGGGTTCGATGAACCCTCCGTGCGTCAGTACGCATCTTTTGCAGGCGGTACAACGCTTGAACGCTACCGCCGTGATTTGCTGCGCAGTGCCATGCAGATGGCAGGCTTTACGGCAAGCGGAACGGAATGGTGGCACTTTGATTACGGAGATATCAAAGGATTTGCACATTTGAATGTAAAACCGCAGTAACAGGCATTTACAGTATCTGTAAATGTGTTATAATATTTACGAAAAAACATAATTAATTATGAGGTGACATATAATGAACGTTTATGATTGCGCTAACGAACTGGCTAAAGCATTAAAGGAAAGCCATGAATTTAAAAAATTACATGAAGCAAGAGTTGTCCTTAAAAAAGATGCTCAGGCTGAAGAACTTGCCAATGATTTTATTAAATTAAGCTCTGAAATTGAACTTGCCAAATATCAGAAACAGGAAGTTGACAAAGAAAAAGAAGAAAAGCTGCAGAAACTTTCCTCTTTGCTGAGCCTGAACCCGACAGCCATGGAATATCTGCATGCGTTTATGCGCTTCCAGATGATGATGGCCGATATTACCAAAACGATTAATGACGTTGTAAAGGAAGCTGTCGGTGAATAATTCCGTTAATCTGTTAGCAGAAGTTTTAAAAGAAAAAATGCCCGGCAGGGTTTATTGCTGTGAACCAATGAGCAGGCATACTTCGTTTAAAATCGGCGGCCCGGCAGATGTGCTTGTACAGCCGGAGAATTCGGAGGGGCTTGCCTTTGCCCTTGCAGCTGCCAAAGATTACGAAGTGCCGGTAACCATTCTCGGCAACGGCTCCAATGTGCTTGTGCGCGACAAAGGCATCCGCGGGCTGGTTATTCAGCTTGGCAATGCACTTAAAAGTTTCCGCCGTGACGGCAACAGGCTGTTCTTTGGTTCCGGTTATTCGCTGGCTTTGGCATCACGCAAAGCGTGGGAATGCGGTTTAAGCGGCATGGAATTTGCCGTGGGCATTCCTGGGAGCATTGGCGGCGCCGTTTACATGAATGCCGGTGCATATAACGGTGAAATGAAAGGCGTAGTTGAAAGCGTAGCCGTTATGGATATGAACGGCAGAGAGTTTGTGCTTACCGCAGCGGATTTGCAGTTTGGCTACCGCAAAACAAGTTTGCAGGAAAGCGGCTATATTATTACCGAAGTTTGCCTTAATATGCAGCCCGGCGATAAAGACGCCATTAAAGCCATGATGGACGATTTCAGCAGCAGGCGCATCAGCAAGCAGCCGCTGGAAATGCCAAGTGCCGGCAGTATGTTTAAGCGCCCGCCGGGATATTTTGCCGGAACGCTTATTGAAGAAGCCGGATTGAAAGGCTATAAGGTTGGCGGCGCGCAGGTTTCGCCCAAGCATGCAGGTTTTGTTGTAAACTGCGGCAACGCTACGGCGGCAGATGTCTTGCAGCTGATAGCGGATGTGCGCAGAGTAATTATGGAAAAAGCCGGTGTGGAACTTCATCCGGAAGTGCTGGTTATCGGCGAAGAATAAAAAATTTTTCAAAGAGCGGCTGCAAAGCCGTTCTTTTTTATACAGGGCAGTGTTATTGTAGTTGCCCACTTGTATATGTTATAATAAGCTATCACAGAAAGAGGTATTTTATAAAGAATGGATAATGTTTACGATTTAGTGGAAGATTTTTACGGGCATGACCCGGGCTGGAATTTTCTGCTCCGTCGGGAATACGCCGAGGGCTTTCTGCGTATAGAAGCATGGCATGGAAAAACGCCGGAAGAATTGTATGATATATGGGACCAGCTGACAATGCTGTGCCTTTACCTTGGTAATACGGAACTTATGCTTGGCGATATGAGCGCGGATGATTTTGTGGACTGCATTGCCTGGTGCGGCCGCAATGTATCCGAATTTGATGCCGATTATGAGCATACAAAATATTTTCTGGATACCTGCGTGAGGCTGTACGCCTATTTGCAGAAGAAAAATGTAATTTCTGACGCCGGTGCTCCGCTTGAAGCGGAAGAAAAACTGCTGGCAGGCGGAAAAATGAATATTGTGAATCCGGACGGCAGTTTTACTGATGAAAATAAAGACCGCCGCCTGTTTACGGTGCCAGATGCTTCCAATAAAATATTTTTAAACGTAAATGAACGGATGCAGGAAATTTATGCGGCAATGCATGAATTTTTTACTGAAAGCAGGTTCAGCGTTGATTTGGAACGCGCTTCCGTGCTGTATCATGGAATTTTTGGCAATGCCATTAACGAGTCGGCAAAAAGCAGGCAGGAAGCCTTTAATTCATTTTGGGATTATTTTTTGCTTGATTACCGTTTGATGCTGCGTGACATGCACCCGCTGGAATATTTTTACGAAACTGTATGCAGCAGTGACAGCCGTTACTACGATGCAGGCTTTGCCAAGCGCAACAGCGATATTTTAAAGGAAATTATTTCCGCACGCCTGGTGCTGTTTACCGTGGAAGGTTTTGGCGAAGAAGGCATGTATTTATGCCGCGATTTTCTTACAAACGAAACGTATCAGCTTAATTTGCCGTTAACCGAAGATATTGATACAACTGATATGTTGTTTATCGGGCATTTATTTTACAACGATAATATGCTTACCGAAAATATGCGCGGCTACAAGATAGACAATATAAACGCTTTATGCCTGCGCGATACTTTAAAACGCGCTTATAAATGGGTAAGTGTACAGCAGCAGCAACCAAACTGGCAGTGGTTCAGCGAGTACTATCCCATGGTGCTGCGCAATATGCTGTTTTTATATGCGGCAGGCATTGCGCATAAAAACTTTAACAACTATACTGAACATACCGCATTTGCGGCAGCGCCTTACAATGATGAAACGCTGGTTGCCGGTATTTTAAAAAATATTATGCTGAAAAATTACTTTGCGTTTGCAGATGTGCGGCTGGCAACGCAGATGTGGTGCGATTTGCAGGCTGCCGGTGCAGAGTTGGCTGCTTACAGCGAAACGGTATGGGCAGCAGGCATAATTTATACATTTGTAAAACTTAACGGTGCCTATACTTTCTTTGATGAACGCATTGCCGGTTTTTGCGGTACGGATGTAGCTGCCATGCAAAAGGCTTCCGAAACGATATGCGAAGTGCTGCAAATAGAAAAGCATGACCCGCGTTACAGCAATGAAGAAGGCATTTTGGCAATGCTCATGAGTGCTTACATGTAAAGGAGAACTTTATGAAATGTAATTTTTGCGGCAGAGAAGTGCCTAAAGGCACCGAAGAATGCCCATATTGCCATTACAGATTCGAGCAGGAAGCAACGATACTTAATCCGCGTGAGCGTGATGAGTTTGAAGGCGTAACCATTGACGAAAGCGGTTATGAAGAAAACGCTGCCGGAAATAATGGCACAAGAAGCCCCGAATACAGGCAGACTTATGAATACCGCAGCGAAGAATACAGCGGTGCGCGCAGCGGCAGAGGCCCTAAAATTTACGTTAAAAACCTTGGCTGCGGCGGTGGGCTGGTTACAGCTTTGCTGGTTATCTGCGTACTGATTGGCTTGTTTATTTTCTTTATGCCGCTGTTTGTTATAATAGCAGGCATTGGCCTGATTTATTATTTCATCAGCAGCTTTTTAGGATGATAACAAAAAAACTGCGCTTCAATCCGTATAAAACGGAAAGAAGTGCAGTTTTTATTTTGCGCGTAAGTTTTACAAAATTTCGTCTCGGACGAGCTGGGTAATCATTTTTTGTTTGCCAAGAACCCATAATAAATCGCCTTTTTCGAACACAAGCGAAATATTGGGGTTTACTATGGTGTAACTGCCGCGTTCAAGCCCTATTACAAGGCAGTGCCATTTGTTGCGGATATCGGTAGATTTTATGGACTTGCCAAGCAGCGGTGAATGTTTGTCAACCGTAATGGCGCAGGGCATAAAAGCGATATCGTGGCGGCCTTCAGCTTCGTTAACAAGCATAAAATGGCGCATGCTTACTGGAGAATCGAGCATGGTAAGGCCAAGCTTTTTATTTTTTATGGCGGCATTTAAAAGTTTAAAATGCGCTTTAGTGCCGATAATTAAAAGTTTTGTTCCGGCGGTGATTGTAAAGCTGCCGCCCGGCATATCGTGAATCTGCCTGCCGGTATCGGCCTGCAAAACATTACAGCCGTAGGATTCGCGCAGGGCAAGGTTCAGCAGGGTCTGCCCTGCAGTAACGGAACCTTCTTCCACTTTGTAGTGGGCTAACTGTAAATCTTCGTCAAACCAGCCGTAAGGTGTGTGCTCGCCCGATTCTTTTAAAGCCTGGCGGTGTTTTAACATATGGCGCTCGTTAAGGTTAACCAGAAAACGCGATTCCATACGCAGGTATTCGCCCATCAGCCAGTAGGAAGAAGAAATAAAGTAAGCCGGAATTAAAGTTGCTGCGGCGGCAAAAAATTCAGAGAGGTTTAAAATCCAGGCGAATACAAAGAAGATAAAGCCTGCGGCGGCAATAATTTTTAATAGGATGAGAACCATAAGCGGAATATGGTTGCTGCGTTTTTCAAACCACAGTACGGAAAACAGTTCCGAGCGCCTGGTGCGGTTAACAAGGATAGCACGCAAAAACGGTGCCGCTATAATAAATGTAAGCACGGCGGTAATAATATCTGCATAAGGCAGTTTTAAACTATCGCGCAGATAACCGCTTAAATAATATTCCGCAAACAGCGCTATCGCCGTCAGCAGTGTTGTAAAAATCAGCATGCGCGTAAAATATTCCCGCAAAAAATTGCTCCAGTCCGTTGTGGCTCTGGTGCTGATATTTTTTTCAGTGTAACGGTCAAGCCAGTCGTTAACACGCTGCGGCAGCAGTCGGCGGATAATTTTGTAAGCCGGGTCGGCAGCCATAATGCAGAACGGCGTGGTAAAAGTCGTCATAACGGATACGGCAACGATAATAGGATAAATAAAATCGCTGATAACGCCGAGGCTCATGCCCAAAGAAGCAATAATGAAGGAAAATTCACCAATCTGCGCCAGGCTGAAACCGCATAAAATTGAAGTTTGCAGGTTTTGCCCGGAAAGCAGCACGCCGCCGGCGGAAAAAATAAGTTTGCCGGCAATGGTAACGATAATAAGCACGATAATGGGCAGCCAGTATTCCACAAGCAGTGCCGGGTCTACCAGCATGCCGACGGAAACGAAGAACACTGCGCCGAAAATATCTTTTACCGGGGTGAAAAGGTGCTCGATTTTTTCGGAATTCGGAGCTTCTGCAATAAGCGAACCCATTATAAATGCGCCAAGCGCAGCGGAAAAACCGAGATGCGTTGCCAGAACAACCATGCCGAGGCAAAGGCCGATGGAGGTAACGAGCATTGTTTCGTTGTTCATCAGTTTCAGCGAGCGTTTATAAAAGGTAGGCACAAGGTAAATGCCAAGCACAAACCACAATACCAGAAAGAACAGCAGGCGCATAACGCTGGCCAAAAGCTCCGTGCCGGAAATGCCTGCTGATGCAGCAAGTGTGGAAAGCAGAACCATCATGATAATACCGGCAATGTCTTCTACAATTAATATGCCAAAAACCATTTCGGTAAAGCGTTTGCCCTTCATTTTTAAATCTTCAAAGGCTTTTATAATGATGGTTGTGGATGACATGGAAAGCATGCCGCCCAAAAACAGGCTGTTCATGTGGCTCCAGCCCATAAGCGTGCCCGCGCCGTAGCCAAGTGAAAGCAGGCCGGCAATTTCCACTATGGTTGCGATAAAAGCGGTATTGCCAACTTGTTTCAGCTTGTTGAAGCTGAATTCCAGCCCAAGCGAAAACATTAAAAAGATAATGCCTATTTCCGACCATGTGTGGATGTTGTTAAAATCCGTAACCGTCGGGAAAAAGGAAAAATGCGGGCCGGTAATAAAACCGGCAACGATGTATCCGAGTACAAGCGGTTGATTGAGCTTTTTAAAAAGAATGGTAGTAATGCCTGCTACCAGCAAAATCATAGCGAGGTCGGAAACGATTGGTGGTAAATGCGCCATCTAAGGTTCCTCCTTACTTTTGTAAAATAAGATAAGCGACAAATAAAAAGAAATGTTGTATAATAAAATAGGTTTAATGTTTATAAGCGGCAGTAAAAAAAGCCGCTATATTATTATACAATGACACAGTGCTTTTTAACAAGGCATACTGTTTGCAAAATATTTGAAAATACGGAGGCAAAGCATGAATACAGATTTGATTTTGATTAACGGCGATATAGTTGACCGTAAAGAAGGGCTTATTGAATACTGCGACCGCGGGCATCAGTTTGGCGACGGTGTTTTTGAAATTGTGCCGGTTTATAACGGCAAGGTTTTTGGCATGATTCCGCACATGGAAAACCTTTTTACTTCCGTAACGCGTTTAAAAATACCTGCCGTTTATATGGTGGAAGAACTGGTTGAGTTTCATGAAGCGTTAATAAAGGCCACCGGTATGGAAAACGGCGAAATTTATACGCAGGTTACACGCGGCAGTGCACCGTTCGGGCTGGCTTTCCCGGAAATGAGCGTGCCGCAGCTTGTAATGCAGCCTGTTTTTACAGACCGCTCTCAGCTTGCGGAGGCACAGCAGAAGGGTGTAAAGCTCATTACCGAAAAAGACCTGCGCTGGCAGCATTGCGACGTTAATACCTTAAACCGTCTGTCGGAAGTAATGGCACGCCAGAAAGCAGTCATCAGCGGCGCGTTTGACGCTTTGTTTGTGCGCGACGGAAAAATTACCGAAACCACCGAAAGCAGCTTTATGCTTGTAAAGGATGAAGTTTTGTGGACGGCTCCCGAAAATGAAAACATTCATAAAAATATTACGCGCAAAGTAATTAAAGAACGCCTGGCGCTTGATTTGGGCATGCCGGTTGTAGAGAAAAATTTTGACGTGGATTTTGCGTTAAAAGCAGAAGAAGCCTTTATATGCGGGCCGCGCTGCGAAATTGTGCCCGTAGTTAAAATAGACCGCAAGCTGCTGAACGGCGGCGAAGTTGGCAAAGTAGTGCCGCAGCTTTTAGAGGCTTATAAAAATTTTGTTGCCAAGGAATGGCCGGCAAGGTAATTAATTATGGATAAAACTTTAGTGCGCGGGGCAATGCTTATTGCTCTGACGGTTGTTTTGCAGTCGCTGCGCCTTTTTATACCGCTGCCGCCAATGGCAAGTATGTTTTTTATAGGCACGCTTGTTAATATGATGCTTGCCGTTACAGTGCGCCTTGCAGGTTTAAAACCGGCGCTGCTGGCAGTTGTGCTGCTTCCGTTTTTTGCATATTTGCAGGGGCAGCTGCCGATACCGCTTTTAATACCGGTAGTTATCGGCGGCAACGCCGTGTTTGTGCTTATCTGCCATTGGGCGTGGCACCGCGGGCTTATGCTGGCGCCGCTTGCCAAAACAATCTGCATGTTTACGTCAAGCCTTGTGCTTCTAAAAGTGCTGGCGCTGCCTGAAAAAATGGTATTTGCCATTGGTTTTATGATGGGCTGGCCGCAGATGGTAACAGGTATTTGCGGCATATTGCTGGCACGGTTAATTACAAAACGCACAGCAAACTTTTAATATGGGGGCATTGTTATGGATACAAGAGTGGTACTTTTGGGCATTATTGTAGAAAACACTGCCGCTGTTGAAGAACTGAATGCTATTTTGCATAATTACGGCAGTTATATTATCGGGCGCATGGGGCTGCCCTACCGCGAGAAAAATCTGCATATTATCAGCATAGTTCTTGATGCGCCGCAGAACATTATCAGCGCACTTGCAGGAAAAATCGGCATGCTGCCGGGAGTTACGGCCAAAGCGCTTTATGCCGGAAAACAGGCTTAGTCCTTAATGCCTTAGGGCTTTTTTATAGGAGAAATACTGACAGGGAAGGTTCGTCCTGACCTTTAAGGAGGAAAATCAAATGTATGATGCAAAATCAATGAAGGCCGAAGAATTTATTGACCATAACGAGATTATGGCAACATTGGAATATGCCGCAGCCAATAAAAACAACGCTGCCCTTATTTCCGAGATTATTGAAAAGGCAAAACTGCGCAAAGGCTTAAGCCACCGCGAAGCAGCAGTACTGCTGGACTGCGAACTGGAGGATAAAAACGCGGAAATTTTTGCGCTGGCAGAACAGATAAAAAAAGATTTTTACGGCAACCGCATTGTTATGTTTGCACCGCTGTATCTTTCCAATTACTGCATTAACGGCTGTGTGTACGCCATCCAGACCGAAAGCCCGGCGGCGTCCAGTTCCAGCCGGTA